>Ga0210017_1000794_pt1 | contig 27458 bp, 21 predicted proteins | sample CryGeyCG2014_020_FD_183966 | JGI IMG/M metagenome (GOLD analysis project Ga0210017, IMG submission 183966) | Groundwater microbial communities from aquifer - Crystal Geyser CG08_land_8/20/14_0.20 (SPAdes) (version 2) | ecosystem: Environmental > Aquatic > Deep subsurface > Groundwater | place... | reverse complement strand
AGATAAACCAAAATCACAAACAGTGGAAGTGGGAATTTCAAATGACACTTCTACCGAAATTGTTAACGGACTTAAAGAAGGTGACGTTGTTGTCGTTTCAACGGTTAACTCAAGCAGCAGCAGCACAAATAATAGCTCAACGCAGAATAGATCAAATCAAGGTTTTCAAATACCAGGGGTAGGCAGTGAAAGAAATTTTCAAATGAGAGGACTTTAGTAGGACAATGATAGAAATTAAAAACATCGACAAAATTTATAAGTCTGGCAACGTTGAAACAAAAGTTTTAAAAAACATTTCTTTTTCCATAAATGATGGGGAATTTGTGGCAATTGTTGGTCCTTCAGGTTCAGGAAAATCAACTTTAATGCATATTTTAGGCTGTTTGGATGCGCCAACCAGCGGTCAATACTTTTTGGACGGAAAGGACATTTCAAAACTTTCTGATGACGAGCTAGCCGAAATTCGCAAAAAGAAAATTGGTTTTGTCTTTCAGTCTTTTAATTTACTAAGCAGAGCTACGGTTTTGAGAAATGTAAAATTACCCTTGTTATACAGCAATACCCCTAGAAATGAACGCAACGAAGTTGCTAATAAAGCTTTATTAGCTGTCGGCTTGGACGAGAGTCGTTTTCAGCATCTCTCCAATCAACTTTCAGGAGGCGAGATGCAGAGAGTAGCTATTGCCAGGGCTTTAGTGAATAATCCATCTTTAATTTTGGCCGATGAACCTACCGGTAATCTTGATAGCAAAACTGGTGAAGTTGTTCTTGAGACTTTCCGAAACTTAAACAAGCAGGGTCGAACAGTTATTTTGATTACTCATGAAAAATATATTGCTGAACACGCCAAGCGAAAAATTTCTCTTAAGGATGGAGAAATTGTGGAAGACATCAATAATTTCAAATTGCAAATTTAAAATTGATAATTTAAAAACTACCGAGACAATTCTTCAAATTTACAATTTTAAATTTTAAATTAGTATGCTTATTGCTGATTTGTTTGAAGAAACATATTTGGCTATCTTTTCCAATAAAAGCAGATCCGGTCTGACCATTTTGGGTATTGTTATTGGTATTGGTTCTGTGATAGCTATGATTTCAATAGGCCAGGGAGCAACTGGCTCAATCGAAACAAGTATTCAATCAATGGGGTCAAATTTGATTACCGTGATGCCAGGGTTTCAAAGGAATTTTTCGCAGGTAGCATCTAACAGGGGTTCAGCTCAAACTTTGACTATTGAAGACAGCAAAGCTATAGCTAAAGAAGTTTCTTTTGTTCAAGCTGTGGCTCCGGAAGTTTCACGACGTTATCAGGTTGTCGCCAAAGGAAAAAATACTAACACTCAAGTTGTCGGAACAGTGGCAGAATACCTAAGTGTTAAAAATGCTGAAATAGATTCGGGTTCATTTATTACAGAACAGAATATTCTCAATCAGTCAAAAGTAGCAGCATTAGGTCCGACAACCCGCGATGATTTATTTGGGGAAGGGGCAAATCCTATTGGTCAGACAATAAGAATTAACGGAATTAACTTTAAAGTTATCGGAGTTACCAAGTCTAAGGGAGGAACCGGTTTTGGCAGTCAAGACGATATGGTTTTTATCCCTATAACTACCGCTCAGAAATTTTTAACCGGTACTGATTATGTTTCAACAATTAGTATTCAGGCAAAAAACCCTCAAGTGATGGCTGATGTTCAAACTGGAGTTACCAATCTTCTTTTAAGTTTACATAATATCAGTGACCCTCAATTAGCCGATTTTAGCACCTTAAGCCAACAAGACATTCTGGGCGCGGCTTCTTCAATAACCAACACAATGACTATTTTATTGGCGGCCATAGCTGGAATTTCTTTAATAGTAGGAGGTATTGGCATAATGAATATGATGATGACTACTGTTACCGAGAGAACGCGTGAAATAGGCCTTCGAAAAGCCATTGGCGCTAAAAGAGCAGATATTAGTTTACAGTTTTTAACTGAAGCTGTAATGCTTACTTTTATCGGTGGAGCTTTTGGAATAATTTTAGGAAGCGTTTTGGCTTATGGAATCACAGTTTTTGGAGGTATGGCAACTAAAATTTCTTTATTTTCAATTATTTTAGCTTTTAGTGTATCTGCTGCTATCGGTATTATTTTTGGTTATTGGCCAGCGCAAAAAGCCGCCAAACTTAATCCGATAGAAGCGTTACGTTATGAATAATCCCCGAGGCAAGCTTAGGTTTTCCCTAAGTGTATCAAAGGGCAAAAATATGGGCCCCGTTAGAAGTTCTAAGCAGAAAAAATTTAATCTAAATTTTTTCTGGTCAGTAATAACGGGGGTAAAAACTTGAAACAAAAGTCTGTTCGAAATTAGCTACTTGCCCCGTTAGAAACCTGTTTATTTCTAATATCAAGTTTATTGAAGAATAATAGAAGTATATTTGATAAACTTGTTAACTGCCTTGTAAAAAATTTTAACATTAAAATTTTTTACCCAAGGTTTCTAACGGGGTGAACTATATAAGACAGACTTCTAACAGGGTGAAAAAAAATAGTACCTATTTTTATTTTATCGCTAATTGCCGTAGCTGGCGGCGCATTTTATGGCGGAATGAAGTACCAACAGAGCAAAAATCCTTTAGGTAATTTTTCTCGCCAAAATCTTCAAAATTTAACAACGGAAGAACGCCAGCAGCTTTCTCAAGGAAATGCGGGCGGAGCTATGCAGAGAGGATTCAACAGAGGAGACGGCTCAAACTTTTTTACAGGTGAAATTATCAGCAAAGACGAGCAAGGCTTAACTATTAAAACGCCAGATGGCAGCTCAAAGATTATTTTCTTTTCTGCCTCAACAGAAATTTCAAAATTTGCTAGTGGAACAAATGAAAATCTCGAAGTTGGCAAAACAGTTACTGTAACAGGTTCTGCAAATCAAGACGGAAGCATTACTGCTAAATCAATTCAGCTACGGCCAGTTATCTCGCCCAATCCATAATTTTTAAAAAAGGTATTCGGTCTTCGATTAAAAAGATTCTAGTGACGTTCAATCGAGAGTCTGGGATATTTAGTAATGCCGTCCCCCGAGAGAACAACTTTCTCGGGTTTTTTGTTTGTGATAGAATAGCAAAATATGTTAGAGTCAATTGTTTCTGGAATAATTCAGGGTATTACTGAATGGCTGCCAATAAGCTCAGACGGCATGATAACTTTAGCTAGAGTTAAGTTTTTTAAAGATGTTTTTGATATAAACCTTTTGCTGCGGCAGATTTTATTTTTGCACCTTGGCACTTTTTTAGCCGCACTAATTTATTTAAGGAAAGATGTTTTTTATTTAATAAAGAATTTTTTAAATTACAGAAAAACCGACCGAGGAGTTAAGCGACAGATTGATTTTTATATTCTCTCAACTGTTATTAGCGGAATTATAGGTTTGATGATTTATAAGTTTATAGAAGAAGCGGGAGATTTTTGGAATTTTACAGGCAAAGCGATTACCATAATTACAGGGCTTTCTCTGCTAGTAACCGCTGTTTTTCAAATCAAAAGCAAACAGAACGGTTTCAAAAAAGCAGAAAACCTGGAGAAAAAAGATGGTTTTCTGTTAGGGTTGGCTCAAGGGCTATCTGTTCTGCCGGGCTTATCACGGTCTGGTTTAACAGTTTCTATTTTGCTTCTTAGAAAATTCAATGACAACGTTGCTTTAAAGATAAGTTTTTTGATGAGTTTGCCAGTGATTTTTGACGGAAATATCTTGATGAATATGAACAGCTTTGTAATTAATTTTCAATCTTTAGTCGGAGTATTTTTCGCTTTTATTTTTGGCTTGGCGACAATACATTTCCTTTTAAAGTTCGCCGATAAAGTAAAATTCGGCTGGTTTGTTTTTGTTTTTGGGATAATTACTATTGCTTCAGCTTTAATATGAACCCTTGATAGTTTCTTGTTGAGGGGTTTCATAGTTGACAGAAATTTTTGAAGGAGTAATACTGAAATTAGTAGATTATCAACTATTAAGAGTTTCGCCAAAAGTCCCACTAAAAGAAGGAGGAGAAAAATGGCTGGCAAAGAAGAGAATAGAGAGCAGATTCCAGGAGAAATTCTAGAAAAGTGTTGGCCCAAAGAAGATGAGAAGTGTCCTTGCTTTCACTCTTTTAAAGCTATACGCGGGTTACAATACTATTGCCATATGTCTTTTTGGCAGAAGGTTAGAAAGGGGAATTGTCAACTTCCAACGGGGTTAAGGAGAGAATAGTGCAAAATATGCCCCGGTCTTGATAAATAAGCCGGGGCTTTTTCTATGGCATTGTTTAAAACTATAAAAAAAGGTAGTATAGTTTAATAAAAGCAAACCCCGTTAGAAGTCTTGGCAGAAAAAATTTAGAAGAAATTTTTTCTGCATTTGGGCAAAACGGGGTTATAATAAATGGTCTTAATAATGGAGTTATCAACGGTTAATCTAATAGGCAGACTTCTAACGGGGCAAGGCTATGGAAGAAAACACAAAAAAAGAAGAATTCAAAGTTTCTGGCGAGGAAATTCTAACCAAGGTAAAGCAATTAATAAAAAAGGGGAATGTGAGAAGAATTATTATCAAGAATGAAGCTGGCGAGACGTTAATGGAAATTCCTTTAACTTTCGCGGTTGTAGGAACAGTAATTGCGCCGGTTCTAGCCGCTGTTGGCGCTCTTGCCGCAGTGGTTACTAATTGCACAATTATTGTAGAAAGAAAATAGTATTTAATAGGTACGGCTGAAATGAATCTTAGTTTTAACTTAACAGCTATTTTATATTCATTTGGAACCCTTGTTATTGCTTTTTTATTCCATCGTTTTTACTCCCTTCAAAAAAGAAAGCCGACCAGATTCGGTTTTTTATTTTCAAGATTAGTTTTTTGGTCTGGCATAGGAATGGCGATATATTCTTTTTTCTTTTTTTTCTTTTCACAGAATATTTCTTATCTTAGAATAGGCAATATAATTGGCGAACCGTTTTTAATAATAGGTTTTACTTATGGATTTGCTGTTTTTTTCTTGTTAGCAAAGCCGACCATTTCTTCTTATTTTATAATTATACCATTAGCATTGGTTGGTGTTTTTTTAAGTATTTTCTTTCATTTTTTATTTCCTTCTTTCCCATTGATTGACGGAAATGGTATTTTGCACTGGAACGCCCAGTTCCCCTCAGCTCTTAATTACAGCATTTTTTCTTTTTTGGGCATTTTTCCATTAGCCATTGCCCTTTTTGGGGAAGCTGGAAAAAATAAAGAAGATAAAAAAGTGAGGAGACGTTCGATTTTTTTAGGCATAGGAACGATTTGCGTTTTAATTGGCGGTATTGTACTTTCTTTTGCCGCAACAAAAATTATTTATACCCTTGCTTTATTGGTGCAAAATTTTGGATTTATTTTTTTCTTCATTAGTACTTTGTTTAACTAGGGGGAAGTTAAGAATTTGAAAGAAAGGAGTCGCCATTAAAGGCGTTTTTTTATCCATATAATTTTTATGCAAGAACAAAGAACTAAATTCGATATCGCGGTTGTTGGAGGAGGACCTGCGGGAATTATGGCCGCAGGTCAAGCCGCAGAACTAGGGGCTAAAGTTTTGCTTTTGGAAAAAAACTCAAGAGCCGGTCGGAAGATTTTGATTACAGGGAAAGGAAGATCAAATATAACTCATGCCGAATTTGATTTGAGGAAATTAGTTGCCGAATATGGAAAAAATGGACCTTTTCTTTTTCACGCTTTTTCGGTTTTTGGAGTAAAAGACGTTATTAAATTTTTTGAGGATCGTGGATTAAAAACAAAAGTTGAGCGAGGCAAAAGAATTTTCCCTGTTAGTGATAATGCCCAAGATGTGGTGGATGTCTTAGTGAATTATCTAAAAAATAATGACGTTAAAATAATGTATAACTCTGAAGTTAAAAATTTCGAAAAGAAGAATAATAGAATAGAAAAAATAATCCTTAAAAACGGAAAAGAAATAATCGCGGATAATTATATTATTTGCACTGGCGGTAAATCCTATCCAGCTACTGGGTCTACGGGAGATGGTTATAAATTTGCCAAAGATTTGGGGCATAAAATTGTTGAACCAAGGCCGGCTTTAGTTCCAATAAAAATGGAACTACTCCGCCCCTCCGAGGGCGGAGTATCCCTTCGGGCAAGTTCTTTTAGCGGCTCCATCCCCGACGACAGAACGTCGGGATATTCCGCCGCTAAAAGGAAAGAGAATTGGGCAAAAGAATTGCAGGGGTTAAGTTTAAAAAATGTTGAAATCACAGTTTTGCAAAACAACAAAAAACAAACGGCGAGATTTGGAGAATGCCTTTTTACACACTTTGGCTTGAGTGGGCCGATAATTTTGGATATTAGCAAAACAGTTGGAGAATTATTGAAAAAAGGGATAGTTAAACTTTCTTTGGACTTAAAACCAGCTTTGGGTTTTTCAAATCTTGATGTAAGATTGCAACGAGATTTTCGTAAATATCAGAAAAAAAATTTCAAGAATTGTTTGGACGATTTATTGCCGAAAAAACTAATTCCCTTTGTTATTAAGCTTTCGGGAATAGATCCAGAAAAGAAGGCAGGAGATATTACAAGAGAAGAAAGATACAAACTCGTAAAGTCGCTAAAAAATATTGAAATGGAGGTAGTTAGTCTTTTGGGGTTTGATTGTGCAATAGTAACCAGCGGCGGCGTGTCTTTGGACGAGATAGATCACAAAACAATGAAATCAAAAATAATTGACAATCTCTACTTTGCCGGAGAAGTTATCGATGTCGATGGCCCGACGGGCGGATATAATCTCCAAATGTGCTGGAGCACAGGTTTTCTCGCTGGAGAGAGAACAGCAAGGCGATTTAACTGAGCTTATAAAAAACGAATTTGGCAGCCTAGAAAGATTCAAAAAAGAATTCAATCAAGCCACGCTCTCTGTGGAAGGTTCTGGTTGGGCGGCTTTGGCTTTTTGTCCAAAAACACAAAGACTAATGATAATGCAGATAGAAAAACACAATGTAAATGTTTACCCGACGCTAAAGATCTTAATGGTGTTGGATGTTTTCGAGCACGCCTATTATTTAGATTACAAAAACGAAAGAGCAAAATTTATTGAGGCCTTCTGGAATATTGTTAACTGGGAGGAAATTGTTAAAAGGTTAAAAGAGGCTATGGAGTAGGTTTTAGTTGGGAATATTTGTACCTCTGAGAGTATTTTCTCAGAGGTTTTTTTGTGTTAGAATAAATACTGAATTAAAGTCTATGAGAAAAGCAGAAATTACAGCCTTAATTATAATAGTTTTATCTTTTATTCTAGCTGTTTGTTTTTACCCGGCGCTTCCAGAGAAAATGGCTTCGCACTGGAATGCTTCAGGAGAGGTTGATGGTTATATGCCGAAATTCTGGGGGTTATTTTTGATGCCTTTTATTTCGGCTTTAATGCTGTTGCTTTTTATCTGGATACCAAAAGTTGAACCTCTGAAAGAGAATTTGGAAAAATTCCGAGATTATTATGATGAATTTGTGGTTTTGATAATTCTGTTTTTATTTTATCTTTATGCCCTAACGCTTTTTTGGAATTTCGGCCTTAGGTTTAGTATGCCGAGATTTTTGTCTCCAGCTTTCGCTGCGTTATTTTTTTATTGTGGCATATTGATAGAAAAAGCAAAGAGAAATTGGTTTGTAGGCATAAGAACTCCCTGGACAATGACGAACGATGTTGTTTGGGAAAAAACACATAAATTAGGCGGAAAGCTTTTCAAAGCAGCAGCGCTTCTGTCTCTTTATGGGTTGTTCGTGCCGGGTATTGCTTTTTTTCTAGTAATAGTACCTGCGATTTTCGCCGCTCTAGTTTCTTTTTTCTATTCTTATTTCGAGCGTAGCGAGAAACAAGGTTCTTGAGCGTAGCGAAAGGTTCTTATTTTGAATATAAAAAAGAAATAAAATCTTAAAAGCAATCCCAATCTACGAATAACATCCTGATTCTCCGAATAAATATTAGGAGCATTCGGATAAATTAGGAAATTAGGATTATATTTATGAAACTAAAATTTATACTTATTATCGTCTTAGTTGTGGTCGCTATTTTTGTGGTTTATAAATCTTTTTTTGTGGAAAAAGAATCGCCTTACGATTGGGTAACTCTTCAAAGGCAAAATATTATTCAAAAGGTTTCAGCCACGGGTCAGGTAACCTCGGCTAAAAAAATAGACATGCAGTTTGAGATTGCAGGAAAAATTTCAAAATTAATGGTAGATACGGGAGATGAAATAAAAACAGATGATGTTTTAGCAGTTTTGGAAACAAGCGAGCTCGAGGCTCAGGTTTTAGAAGCAGAGGCAGCCAGGGATGTTGCCAGGGCAAATTTGGATAAATTATTAACCGGCGTCAGCAAAGAAGAAACACAAGTTTATCAAACAGCAGTAGATAACGCTCAAATTGCCCTTGATAATGCAAAGACTTCTTTGAAGAACTATGAAAATAATTTAACCGCGGTTCAAGCCACCGCCCAGCAGAATCTGACTTCGGCCTATGAAGACGCTCTTAATACTTTAGACGACTCTTATCTGAAACTTTATAATGCCTTTCAAGCCGCAAAAACAATCCAATTGGCATATTTTATTAAAGGAGATCAAGAGAGTGTAACAGTAATAGAGAACAAAAATAAAATAGAAGCTGCTTTCAACCAGACAAAAATTTATGTGGATAAAGCCAAAGCCGATCCTAAAAACGAAAACATAGACCAGGCTCTTTCAGAAGTAAAAAAATCTTTAGAGGACGCATCTTCGGCTCTGGCGGTTATCCGACAGACCTGCGAGGCTGTTTCTTACAATGCCACTGTTTCGGCTGCAGATAAAACCTCCTTGGATACCCAGCGGACCAATATCTCCACAGCTTTAACGAATATTGTTAATGCCCAACAAACGATCGTTTCTACAAAATTAACCAATGAAACAAATATAAATACAGCCCAAACTAGTGTTGATACAGCGCAAAGCTCGGTAAAAACTGCCGAAGGAAACTTAAAAAGCGCTAAAGATAAGCTAGCTCAAATAACGGCTTCTCCGCAACAAATTGATATTGATCTGGGGCAAGCTAAGCTAGATCAAGCCGAGGCCGCCCTGGTTAAGGTAAGGCAGCAGCTTGTTAAAGCGAGCTTAGTTAGCCCTTGCGACGGCACCATTACTGATATTAAGAAAGAAGAAGGAGAGCAGACTCGAACTACAGATTCAGTGGTTTTAATGATTTGCAAAGGAGAGTTCCAGATTGAAGTGGATATACCAGAAGTTGATATTGGGAAAATAAAAATTCAAAATCCAGTAGAAATTTCTATTGATGCGTTTCCCGAGGATACATTTTTGGGAAAAGTAATAAAAATTGATCCGGCAGAAACTATTATTCAGGGCGTGGTGTATTACAAAGCGACCATTGGTTTTGAAGGCATTGATCCAAGAGTGAAATCTGGAATGACTGTCGATGTTGATATAATTTGCGATTCAAGAGAAAATGTTTTAGCTGTTCCCCAAAGAACTGTTTTTAATAAAAATGGTGACAAATTCGTTCGCGTTTTAGAGGAAAAGAATGTAAAAGAAGTAAAAGTTGAAACTGGCATTCGCGGCAGTGAAGGAGAAATAGAGATTTTGTCAGGTCTGAAAGAAGGAGAAAAAGTGATTACTTTTATTAAGAAGTAGCTACGAAATACGAAAACGATACGAATATAAGAACCTTTCGCTGCGCTCAAGAATCTTGATTTCTCGCTGCGCTCGAAATTACGAAAATATTAAAATTTGTATATTCGTAAAAAATTCGTAATTCGTAGAGTTTATTGGTGATTGAAGTAAAAGATCTTGAAAAAGTTTATAAATCCGATTCCGTGGAAACCCCGGTTTTGCACGGGGTTTCTTTTAACATTGAGCCCGGAGAGTTTGTGGCAATAATGGGTCCTTCAGGTTCTGGCAAATCTACGCTGATGCATATTATGGGTTTTCTCGACAGGCCTACTGGAGGAATTTATAAGTTTGAAGGGAAAAGCATTGATGAATTTAACGACGATGACTTGGCTAGGATTAGAAATAAAAAAATGGGTTTTGTTTTTCAAACTTATAATCTTTTGCCGAGAACAACTGTCTTTGATAATGTAAGACTTCCTCTGGTCTATAGCGGTTTGGAGGATAAAATGGAAAAGGATTTGGTAAAAGAGGCAATAGCGGCTGTCGGTCTCTCGCACAGAATTAATTTTTATTCGAATCAGCTTTCTGGCGGAGAACAACAGAGGGTGGCTATTGCCAGAGCTTTGGTAAACAATCCTAGCGTTATCTTTGCCGATGAGCCAACTGGAAATTTAGACTCAAGATCGGGGAAAGTAGTTATGCTTTTGTTGCAAGAGCTGAACGATGAAGGACACACAATAGTTCTGGTGACTCATGAAAAATATACTTCAGAGCACGCCAAAAGAATTATTCAACTTTATGACGGCAGATTGGTCAGCGATGAAAAAGTCTCCCTGCGGCGATACGCAAAAGACGAAAAAGAATTAATTAAATAGATTTCTTGCTGAATTTTTCAGGGATTAAATAATCCATTTTGTTTAAAATCAGACGTATTCGTAAATTCGTATTTATTCGTAATTCGTAGGCAAATATGAAATGGTCTGAATCTTTCTTTACAGCTATCGATGGTTTAAAGGCGAATAAATCTCGTTCGGCTTTAACTATTTTGGGAATTGTAATTGGCATAGCAGCGGTTATTGCTATGATGGCTATTGGCAAGGGTGCTCAAGGTTTAATTTTGAGTCAGATAGCAACTTTAGGGTCGAATAATATTTTTATCGAACCTGGGCCTTGGTCAAAGAATATGGAAAGAGGGACTTTAATGCAATCAATGGTTGAGGAGATGGAAATTAAAACGTTAAAATATGAAGACGCTTTGGCTATTGAGAAAATACAAAACGTTGATAAGGTGGCGCCACTAGTAATTGGAGTAGATAGGGTTATCGCCGAGACGGAAAGCAAAAAAGTTACTTATCTTGGAACTACCCCGCAAATGATAGAAATTAGCGATTTAAGATGTTATTTGGGTAGATGTATTGAAGATTATGACGTAAAATCGAATGCGAGGGTTGCGGTGTTAGGTTATAAATTAAAAAAAGATTTGTTTGGTGATGAAAATCCTGTTGGCAAAAAGGTTAGGATTAAAAAAACAACTTTTAAAATTATCGGAGTGGCCGAAGAAAAGGGAGTTCAGAGTTTTTTAAACATGGATGAACTTGTCCACATGCCAATTACCACAGCTCAAGAGTTTTTAACAGGAGCTGACTATATAAGATGGATCGCTGTTAAAGTAAAAGACGAAAATCTTATTGACCAAACAATAGAAGATATCCGTTTGCTTTTGCGAGAAAGGCATAATATTTATAATCCCTCCGGGGATCTTACGAAAGATGATTTTAAGGTAGTTAGTCAAAAAGAAACGGCTGATGTACTAGGTCAAATAACAAGTATTTTTACCGTTTTGCTTTCATGTATTGCTGCTATTTCTCTTGTGGTTGGCGGTATAGGTATTATGAATATTATGCTGGTTTCAGTAACCGAAAGAACAAGAGAGGTTGGGTTGAGAAAGGCTGTAGGTGCTAGAAAAAAAGATATTTTGTTGCAATTTTTATTTGAAGCAGTTCTTCTTACCTTAATTGGCGGAGTTTTAGGTATTGTTTTGGGCGCTTTTATTTCTTGGGTAACTTCTTTTGTTTTTGGTCAACTTTTAAATACCTCTTGGGGATTTTTGCTACCGCTTAACGCTGTTTTGCTAGGGGTGGGCGTTTCGGTTGCGATTGGCTTGATTTTCGGAATGTATCCTGCTCAAAAAGCAGCAAAGCTCAATCCTATTGAAGCCTTAAGATACGAATAAAATTATTGTTCAAAAAGATTCATCACTAGTTTTATGAAATATCAAGGCTTAAAAGATAGTGAAGTTTTGGAACTAAGAAAAGAATTCGGAGAAAATATTCTTTTAGAAAAAGAGGGGACACCCGCTTTTTTTATTTTTCTAGCGCAATTTAAAAACCCCTTGTCTTCTCAAACGCCATCGCAATTAGAGGTTAATTCCACAAACTGTAGTCAATTTGCGGCAGTGCCAAGCTCACAATACTGTTCAATGGTTCCAGCTAACGTAAAAGTCCTTTGCGAACAGTGCAAATCCGCTGGGTTTTAACGTAATTTTTTGTAAATCAACTGTGCAAAAATGCATTTTTGAACTAGATTATAGTTAATTGCAAGGCGCTTATAAAAAGCGCCTTTTTGTTATAGAAAATAGAAATTCTTAATTATTTGGTAACTCTCGCCACGCGAACACATTAAAAATATATCATTTACTTGCTATAATAAAAAAACATGGATTTTTCTCAATATACAATAAAAGATATTAAGGAAGTGTTCGAAGTTCTCAAAAGCAGTGAAGCTGGACTTTCAGAAAAGGAGGTGCTAGAAAGGCAGAAAGTTTTTGGCCTCAACGAAATAAAGACAAAGGGAACGACTCTATTTGATATTTTTATCAGACAGTTCAAGTCACCGTTTTTTTATTTACTTTTTTTAGCGGCGATTTTTTCTATTTTTGTCGGCGAGACAATCAACGGTCTTGTAATTCTTGCTTTCGTTGTGATTAATGTTTTTTTGGGTTTTTTGCAGGAAGCCAAAGCTTTAAGGACAGCCGCCTTGCTTAAAGAATATATTTCTTTAAAAGCCCGTGTGCTAAGGGATGGTAAAGAGCAAATAATCGATCGTAAGTTTTTAGTCCCCGGAGATTTGATTTTGATTGAAGCCGGAGATATTGTTCCGGCTGATATAAGAATAAAAAAAGCGAAAAACTTTTTGATTGACGAGTCTGTTTTGACCGGAGAATCCGCTCCTGTTGCAAAAATAACGGAGAAATTGGACGCTGAAGCCAAAGAAATTTTTAATGCAAAGAACTTGGCTTTTGCCAGCACGGTCGTAGTTTCCGGCGAGGCAGAAGGAATTGTTATTGAGACTGGCGCAAAAACCATATTCGGCGGAGTGGCGAAAATTGCCGCAGAAACAACTAGACAAGGAAGCTATGAGAAAGAACTATATCAGTTTTCAAGCGTGATTTTAAAGTTTGTTGTAGGATCAATACTTCTAATTTCTCTTGCCAAAATATTTATTACGGGAACAATAAACTTAGTTGATACAATAGTTTTTTATTTAGCATTGGTGGTTACGATAATTCCCGAAGCTTTACCAATTGTGATTACATTTGCCTTATCAAGGGGCGCCATGAAGTTGGCCAAAGACAAAGTAATTGTTAAAAGATTGTCAGCCATTGAAGGATTGGGAAACATTGAGATTCTTTGTATAGACAAAACAGGGACTTTGACAGAAAACCAGCTTTCTCTTGAAAAAATAGTTTCGGATGATAAGGAAAAATGTTTGTTCTATGGCCTTTTGGCTTCTTCTTTTTCCCGTGAAAAGTACAATATCTTGGAAAACCCTTTTGACGAGGCATTATTCACAAAAACTTCTCCCAAGAACATAGAGCTGATTTCAAAATGCAGAATGATTTCTGAGATTCCTTTTGAGTCTGCCCGATTGCGAAACAGCGTATTCTTGGAAACTGATAAAGGGGAGAAAGTTTTAATCGTCAGAGGAGCCCCAGAAATAATCTTAGAACTTTCTTCAAAGATCGAGGGCAAAAAAAGCAAAAAGGAAATTCTAGAAAATATCAAAGTGGAGGGCCTTAGCGGAAAGAGAATTCTGGCAGTTGCCTATAAGTTCCTAAAGAAATTTGATTACTCTGGAGAAGATGAAAGAGGATTGATATTTTTGGGTTATTTTTCGTTTGTTGATCCATTAAAGAAAACGGCGAAATCTGCCATTGATCTTTCAAGGTTATTGAGCATTAAAGTAAAAATTCTCACAGGAGACAGTCCTCAAGTTGCCGGATCTGTTGCCCGCGATATTGGCTTGATTTCCAATCTGAAGGAGGTAATTATTGGCAAGGACTTGAATTTACTTTCGGAAGAAGAATTTAAAAAGGCCTGCGAAGATTTTCATGTTTTTGCAAGAGTTTCACCAGAAACCAAATTGAGGATTATCAAATCCTTGCAGGAAAAGTTTGAAGTAGGTTATTTGGGAGAAGGAATAAATGATGTTCCGTCTTTAAAAATAGCCAATGTGGGAATTGCGGTAAGAGAAGCGACCGATGTGGCAAGAGAGGTTTCAGATATTATTTTGCTTAAGAAAGACTTAATCGTGATTATCGGTGGAATCAAAGAAGGGAGACATATTTTTTCCAATATCCAAAAATATATTCAAACAGCCCTATCAACAAACTTTGGCAACTTCTATTCGATAGCTGTTTTAAGTATATTTTTACCGTTTTTTCCAATTCTGCCGGCGCAAATATTACTGGATAATCTTTTATCTGATTTTCCCTTTATCGGTATTGCCGCTGACAATGTCGACGTTGAAGAATTAAGAAAGCCAAAATCCCATAAATTTAGACAATTAATGTCTTTGGTTATACTTTTGGCTTTGGTCAGCACTATATTTGATTTCATTTTTTTTGGTATTTTCCATCGCGCCCAAGCTTCGACAATCCAAACGCTTTGGTTTATGGAAAGCCTTTTAACCGAAATTTTTGTTATTTTCTCAATAAGGACACACAGGTTTTTCTTAAAATCCAAAAAGCCCAGCACCATCTTAATATTATTCTCATTTTTAGTTTTTTTAATAACCTTGATTTTACCATTTACAAATTTTGGCAAAGAATTTTTCGGATTTATCTCACCGCCGATTTCATCTTTACTAACAGTTTTAAGTCTTGTAATAATTTACTTTTTCGTCAGCGAATGGGTAAAGCTGAAATATTATCAGCATCAGTTGAAAAATAAAAGCAATTAAAGATTGTCGCAACTTTTTACGATAAAATATGTTTTATCTATAGACGATTAGCAAACCCCGTTAGAAATCAGAAATACAAATGGATAAGGAAAGGGCTGGCAAAAACAAGAAGGCGCGAGACCAAACATCAAATTTCTGAATGTCTGATTTCTAACGGGGTAAAAGGGCGAATGCTCTAATAATTATTAAATATTATATTTTCTTAATGTGTTTCGTCCCCCACTTTTTAGAAAAGTGGGGGACGACCAGAGGAAGTTATCCTCTGGACTCCTGATTTTATTCGCCGAAGGCGAAGAAAACTTTGACGAAGTCAAACTTTTTTGGAAACTCAGTCGCCCCAAAAAGGAGAGGGTTTCCAAAAAATCAAAAATATGGAAAACGAACAAATTAAAGAACATTACAAAGCCCATAAAAAAGGGGTTTTCGTTGTACTCGCGGTTTTTATGATTTTGCTGTTTATCTCTTTGACGGTCTTCTTTACGGTGAGCACGCTAAACAAAATTCAGGAAGGAAAATACATCGGCCAGGATATTAAAGAAAAAAGAACAATTACTGTTTCTGACAGCGGCGAAATATACGCCAAGCCGGATTTGGCAATAGTTGTTCTTTCGGTAGTCAACGAAGCGAAAACGGCTACAGCCGCTATGACCGAAAATACAGAAAAGATGAATGCTGTTATTAGCTACATAAAAGGACAAGGAGTAGAAGATAAAGATTTAAAGACTGTGAATTTCTATATTTATCCAAGATATGATTATTATGAGAAGTCCGAACTTTATCCATATGGCAGAAGGGTTTTGGCAGGATATGAGATAACCCAGTCTTTGCAAGTAAAAATCAGAGATATGACAAAGATAGGTCAGGTTATGGAAGGAGCGACCCAAGCTGGAGCAAACCAAATGGGAGATTTATCTTTTACCATCGACAAGCAAGACGAATTGAAAGCGAAAGCAAGATTAGATGCGATTAACAAAGCAAAAACAAAAGCAAAAGAATTAGCTTCTCAATTGGGCGTGAATTTGGTAAGAATTACCAGTTTTTCAGAGAATAGTTATATTCCTACATGGGATAACCTTAAATATGCTGAAACGGGGATGGGAGGAGCTGAGCCAGCGCCGCAGATACAAACCGGCGAGAATAAGATAGAGGTTACGGTTAGTATTACTTACGAAATTAACTAGTTGATACAAAAGTTAACCCCTGCGCCGCGTTTAACGCGGCGCAGGGGTTTTGTCTAAAAAAAAGAGGGAGCCTTAGACACCAGTCGTGTTTTGATAGACTCCCCTTGTTCGTTCCGAAGGTTTCGGAAAACTCAATATCAGAATGGTTATTGGAATCAGCTTTTACTTTGAGTTTTCGTTTTGGCCCATTACCCTGTTCGTCCATTCCCGGAAAGACATTGGGGGACCGAAGCATTTACCCTTTGGTTTATTATTTCCATCCCAAACCGAAAACTTACAGAATGCTTTAACCTTTTCTTCATATTCTTCGGCACTGAATTTGCACTTATTCCAATCTGCTTCTTCCGTCGTACATTCGCTTGGAAAGTTTTCTACTAAGGGACAGATTCTTCCTTCTGATTTTATAAAAACTTGGTAAGTTGCTGACGATGAAAGCAGTGGTGCCAATCCGAAAAAAGGACATTTGGGCTGTTTGTTAAGGAGCCGTTGCGAATTAGGAGGAGAATTTTGTAAATCCGCCATTTCCGAACAATCCTCCTGTCTAAGTTTTCTATACTAATTGCGGCAAAACAGATAATTGTATCAGGTGTCCTGTGTTTGTCAATGTTGAAAACTTTGGATAGGTTAAGATAAGATAAATAAGCCCCCACACTTAATGAGGACCGACTCGCTAATAAACCCGTGTCCAATCAGCTATCTCCTTTTTTAGTAAATATTGATTACTGTAATTCCTTGCAAATTCTTTTTACGAATTTGCTATCCTCATTAGGTGTGGGGGCTTGACTAGTCTTTTGGCTTAATTTAAGTTAAAATAATATAAACAAATAAACCCGTTAATTGTCGTTTAGGATTTGATAACGGGAGAAAGGTCGAATGTTTTCTAATAGTCATTTCCATATCGGAAGTGGGTCGGAGAAACCCTTCGGTTTCTCCGAATAGGAAAACAGCGAGCAAGGCGAGCGTTAGAAACCGTGGGTTTCTAAAGAGCGAACCCGAAGGCCGAAGGCCGCCCAGCTTAGTTGGGAAGAGGGTGAGCGACCTCTCGTTGTTCTTAATAAGAATATGGCAGAAGCTTATTGCGTTAAATGCAAATCAAAAAGAGAAATGAATAATGCTAAAGAAGTTTCAATGAAGGGAAAGGGCGGAACAAAAAGAAGAGCGATGACTGGCGTTTGCCCGAAGTGCGGAACAAAGATGTTTAGGATTCTCGGCAAATAATAGGAAGAAAAAACAGAAAAGAATATTCTTTTTAGCCTAAGGCAAATTTATGCTTTGGGCTATTTTTTTCTTTTTTGATATAGTAAATTTATATTCTCGGGCGGGGCCTCCCGATCCCCGCCCCGTGACCAAAGGAGGTATCCTTTGGAATCCTGCTTTTATTCGCCGAAGGCGAAGAAAACTTAGCGGACTAGACTTTTTGATTTCCCTTCGGGCATCAAAAACTTAGGGGAATCCGAACTTTTTCGGGTTTCCCGAAAAATCAGAAAAATGCGCGGTGACAAAGCTAAAAATTCTACAATTTTTATTTTCGGTTTATTGGTGATTTTGAATTCTTTAGCCTGGATTACCGTTTATAATCTAAGCAAACCTCGACTTCTTGAAGTTGATTTTTTTGACGTAGGACAAGGAGATTCTATTTTTATTGAAACGCCTCAAAAATATCAGGTTTTAATTGACGGCGGGCCTTCTTCAAAAATTATTGAGAAGTTGGGAAAGGTAATGCCTTTTTATGATAGGTCATTAGATTTGGTTATTTTAACGCATCCCGATCCCGATCATTTGGTGGGGCTAATCGATGTTTTAAAAAATTATAATGTGAATTTAATTGGTTTTACCGGTGTTGTTAGCTCAAATCCAGAATTTATTGAATGGAAGTCTCAGATCTCGTCAAAACATACTCCCCTTATTGTTTTAACGAAAAATGAGAAAATTTTATTAGGAAAAGAAGTATATATGTATATTCTTGCCCCTCTTGAAAGTTTTGAGGGCAGGGAAGTGAAAGATTTTAATTCATCTTCAATTGTGGCCAGATTAGTTTTTAAAAATAGTTCCTTTTTATTTACAGGAGATACGCCAAAATCCGTGGAAAAGGAACTTGTTGAAAATAAGTCAAACATAGATTCAGATGTTTTGAAGGTTGGACATCATGGCAGTAAAACTTCAACATCTGACATCTTTTTGCAAGCGGTGACTCCCGAAAATGCTGTAATTCAAGTTGGTAAGGATAACCGTTACGGCCATCCTCATCAAGAAGTTTTGGATAGATTGCAAAATTATGGTATAAAAATTCTAAGGACTGATCAAGACAGCGACATTAAAATAATTTCTGATGGGGAAAATTTTAAAATAAAATAGTCGCTCGGCAGCGAAGTTTATCGCTTGGCAAGCTGATTTCAGGGTCGTTCGCTCGCCCCAGCGAGGCTCGCTCACTCGCGTTAAGACCTTCGCTCTTCGAGCAAAGCTCGAAACCATGCCCGCTCGGGTCTTAAAGCGTCCCTGAAATCACTTACCTCGCTTAAATGTATATCGTAATTCGATGAAATTCGTAATTCGTAGGGTTATGCAATTCCCAATTTTCAAAACCAAAATTAAAGGGAAAACAAGGAGATTTAATTTAAACGACCCAAAAGAGCGGGCAAAATATTTTGAATTAAAAGCCGGAACTGAAATTAAAAAAATAAAAAATTATTTAAAGGATAATACATTCGTCGCTTATCTTTTAGGCAAGAAAAATTCTGGTAAGGGAACTTATGCCAAAATGTTTGGGGAAATTGTTGGGCCGGAAAAAATAGATCACTTTTCAATTGGCGATATGGTGAGAGGAATTGACGAGGAACTGAAAGATGTAAAAAAGAAAAAAGAACTTATTATTTTTTTGGAGAAAAATTATCGTGGCTGGCAATCTTTTGAACAAATTATTCAGGCGTTGGAAAATAGAAGTACCAAAACTCTTTTGCCGACAGAGTTGGTTTTAGCTTTAGTAAAAAGAGAAATTGCCAGAAGGCAAAAGAAAACTATTTTTATTGACGGTTTTCCTCGGGATTTGGACCAAATATCTTATTCTTTGTTTTTCCGGGACTTGATTGGCTATAGAGAGGACCCGGATATTTTTGTGTTGATTGATGTTCCAGAAGCGGTTATTGACGAAAGAATCAAATGGAGGAGAATCTGTCCGCTTTGTCACACTTCCAGAAATTTAAAATTACTTCCAACTTCCAAAGTTGGTTATGATGAAGCTAAAAAAGAATTCTATTTAATATGCGACGATCCGAATTGCAAAACCCTCCAAAGTTTTGTAGGACAAAATTTAGGAGGGCAAGGAGTGAAAATGGTACCCAAAGAGGGGGATGAATTCGGGATAGCGCCGATAAAAGAAAGATTAGAAAAAGATGAGAAACTAATCCAACAGGCCTTTTCTCTTTATGGAATCCCAAAAATACTTTTAAGAAATTCTATTCCGGCAAAAGACGCCAAAAAATACGTTGACGATTACGAAATTACTCCTGAATATGTTTTCGAATGGGATAAAAAAGAAAAAAAAGTTCACCCCGTTAGAGATTACGGGGAAAAGGCGAAAATACAAATAGAGCGAATCTCTAACGGGGTAAAAATAACAGAAAAACCCTGGGTTATTGCGGACGATGAGGAAGTAAAATCGGTTAGCTTATTAGCTCCGCCCGTAGTAGTATCCTTGATAAAACAACTAGTTAAAGTGCTGCCGATGCAGTCGTCTAGTATTTAGTTTTTATTGCTTTCTTAAATGTGGTAAAATTATTTAAGCTTTGCACTTGTGTTATGGCGATAAGAAAGAAAGTTAAATTAAAAGATTAAAGCAATAACACTCTAATGATGTCAGAAGCGATAGCTGATTTTGAAATTTGGAATCCAGTTTTGGGACAAAGACACATAGGCAGGAAACTGGCGTTAATTTCGGTATTTTTAGCCTCAATCTTCTTTAGTATTACAGTAATAAAGGAAGCAAAAACTGCCGGCCGTTTTAGTTTCGGCAACCCTTTAACTTGGCTTGGGAGTTTTTCTAATGGCATTAGTGAAATTGCAAAACCAGAAATTTTAGAAGCTAAAGTTAAACCAGATAAAGTCAGAGTAGGCGACACAATGACAATTGTTGTTAAGGTGAAAGATATTTTTGAAGTGAAATCGGTTATTGCTGATATGGCCGGTATAGAAACAGTAGAATTGAAACTAAAAGAAGGAGATAGTCGTCAAGGAACTTGGGAAGCAACGTGGAAAGTTCACAGTGTAAAAGAAGGAGAATATATAACAACAATTATTGCTACTAATATTCTTGGCCAAGAAGCTTTTTCTCAAATTAAATGGAGTGACCCTACTATCGAACTTCTAACAGAAAAAACTGAAGCGATTTGGGGAAATGATTCAACTAATCCCGATGATCCCTACCATACTGGTTATGAAGATTCGAGAGCCCAAGCTCTTTATTTTGCTTCTGATTTAACTGCAGCTGGAATGACATCGGGCACAATAACTTCAATTCAACTTAATTGTTACGAAGTTCCCGGTCGTCCAAATCTTGCGAATTTCCGAATTAGAATGAAACTAACCCCTGCCACCACTATTACAGAATGGGAAGGAGCCTGGACAGATGTTTATGGTCCGGTAAATACAGTGCCAACAGCCGGCGACTGGCAGACCTACGTCCTTACCTCGCCCTTTTATTGGGACGGCACAAGCAATTTAATGATTGATATTTCTAGAGATGATACTGCCTCCGCTTCGGGTGGAGGAATGTACAAACGGGTAAGTGTTGGTACCAACAGGATGTTTTCGGGTTTTTGTGATAGTTGTACTCTTTACTCTTTAAGTAGCGGCACTTCGAACGGTTCAGCAAAGACCTACGTGCCTTCAATACAAATTACTTATACCCCGGATAATCAACCCCCGAGCATTACATCAGTGATTGGTCCGCCAGCCCAAGTAAATGTTGGAGATGATCTTGCTTTTGATGTTGAATGGCTAGACGCAGGAATTGGGTCTGGTGCTAGTTGGGTGAGCGCGACAAGTAAAGCTCAATGGGGGGGCAGGAGCAATCATTCTTCGGTAGTCTATAATAATCAAATGTGGGTAATTGGAGGGTATACAACTGCTAAAATAAATGATGTTTGGTCCTCTGCTGATGGCCTCTCTTGGACTCGCAAAATAGCTAATGCCCAGTGGACAAGTCGATACAGCCACGCCTCGGTAGTTTACAACAATAAAATGTGGATAATTGGGGGGTTTGAAGGAGTTTCAACTTATCGTAATGATGTTTGGTATTCTACTGACGGTCTTTCGTGGACTCGGGCTGTAGTTAATGCTCGGTGGAGGAAACGGAGCAGCCATACATCCTTAGTTTACAATAACAAAATGTGGCTGATGGCAGGGAATGATTTTGGACCAGCTCGTTTTAACGATGTCTGGTACTCTATCGATGGTACTGCTTGGACCCAGGCAACAGCTGCTGCTCAGTGGAGAATTCGAACTGATCCTACTTCTGTAATTTACAACAATAAAATGTGGATATTTGGAGGATACGATGGCTCAACCCGTTATAACGATGTCTGGTACTCTAGTGATGGTATTTCGTGGACTCGAGCTACTGCCAATGCTCAATGGCCAAAAAGAGACTATCATGTTTCTGTGACTTATAATAACCAAATGTGGATAATGGCAGGGATGGATGGATCAGTTCGTTATAACGATGTCTGGTATTCTACCGATGGTATTTCGTGGACTCAAGCTACTGCCAATGCTCAGTGGGTGAAGCGAAACAGCCCTACTGTTTTTGTCTACAATGGCCAAGTGTGGGTGGTTGGAGGATACGATGGTTCAACTCGTTATAACGATGTTTGGTATTCTTTTGGTGATCAAACAAAAATTCATATTTGTAAGGAAAATTCTATTTCTGGCCAAACCTGTGGAGGTGGGCAGACTTGGACTTGGTGCGAAACTGACAGTTGGAGTTCGAGTTCTCCAAGCACCTGCTCTCGCACCTCTACATCCACTGACATTGGTCCGCAGAATTACTACGCTTTTGTCTGCGACGATGATAATTTCTGCTCTACTACAGAACTCGGAAAAACAAATGGAACCTTTACTGTCCTTTCTCCTAATCAAGCCCCACTTATTGAGTCAGTTACTACCTCGCCTGAGCCAGTATCTGTTGGTGAAAAAATTACTTTTGATGTGATTTGGTCAGATGCTGGTGACCAAACAAAAATTCATATTTGCAAAACCAATAATATCTCTGACCAAACCTGGACATGCAAAGATGAAAGTTGGTGCGAGACCGATACTTTCAGCACGAATTCTCCGACTAGTTGTAGTTCTACCATTCAAATGGGCGATTCTAGCCTCGGAGATTATTATGTTTTTGTTTGTGACGATGATAATCTTTGTTCTAGTTCAGGACTCAAAAATTTTATAATTAGGTCTCCTAATCAAACTCCAATCATCAGTTCAGCCACTCCCTCACCTAATCCAGTAGCTGTCGAAGGAGAAGTTACATTTGATGTTCTTTGGCAGGATGCAACGGCTGGTTCGGGCGTCTCTTGGGTTAGCGCAACCAGCGGCGGCCAATGGTCGGCACGTTCCGGGCACACCTCCCTTCTTTATGATGGCAAAATGTGGGTGATTGGAGGATACGATGGTTCAGGTAGCAAAAACGATGTTTGGTCATCTTCGGATGGTCTCATCTGGGCAAGCGCAACCACCAATGCTCAATGGGAAAGCCGGAGTAATTACACCTCAGTGGTTTACAATAACAAAATGTGGGTAATAGGAGGAATTGGTGAAGTTGAATACAATGATGTCTGGTACTCGACTGATGGTATTTCTTGGACGCAGCAAACATCTGGTGCTCAGTGGACCAAAAGAGCCAAAAATACCTCCGTTGTCTACAATAACAAGATGTGGGTGATAGGAGGAGTTACCGGGCTAGGAGCTACAAGGCTAAATGATGTGTGGTATTCATCAAATGGCGTAAGCTGGACCGCTGCCACGCTTGGTGCTGTCTGGGTGGCAAGAGAAGGGCATTCTTCTGTCCTTTATAATGATAAAATGTGGATATTAGGAGGCGTTAATGTTCAAGATGTTCGTTGGTCTACAGATGGTGTTAATTGGCCGTCGGCAGGCGGGGTTCCTCCGTGGTCTGCGGGTGGTTCCAGATACGAGCATACCTCTTTAGTTTATAATGGAAAAATATGGATGGTCGGCGGTCATTCTTCTTACGTCAATGATATTTGGTATTCTATTGATGGTGCTAGTTGGACAGAGGCAACCGCCAATGCCCAGTGGCCGGGCCGAGACAATCATACCTCTTTCGTCTACAACAATCAGATGTGGGTATTGGGAGGAACGGTCGATGGCACTACCTATTTAAACGATATTTGGTATTCATCTGACGACCTGACAAAAACTCATATTTGTAAGGAAAATTCTATTTCTGGTCAGACATGCTCTGGTACAGGAAGCTGGTGTGATACCGAGAGTACTGTCTGGAACCAAATCTCTCCAAGTAGTTGTAGTTACACTGCTACCTCAACTGATTCTGGTCTAAGAGATTATTCTGCCTTTGTTTGCGATGATGAAAATCTCTGTTCTTCTCCAAGCTCTGGAAGTTTTACTGTTACCCTCGCCGGTCAGCCACAGGCTATAATGGGTTGCGATACGTCTTTGTGTCCGGGAGGAGAATGTAATGGCGTCTGGTCTTCTTACCGACCGCCTCCTAACCAGCAACCTTTTGACCCGGCACCTTGCCTCTATGCGCTACTTAATAAATCTACAGACCCTAATTCCACCAATCCTCCAGACAACAATAATGATATTATCTGGACAGAGTGGTATTTCAATACTAATTTAGTAAATTCCTGTAGCGGAGTATGTAATTATACTATTCAACCTAGTATTGTTGTTGGAGACTATACAGTTAAACTCCGCGTAAAAGATAAGACCGATAACTGGAGCGAAACTACCCATTCTCTTAAGGTAAAACAAGAAGTGACTGCAGCCTTTACTTGTTCAGACAAGCCGCCCGAGGATACTATAACCTGGAAAAGCTGCGGGGATTTTTCAAATCAGTTGTATGAAGGACAATTACTTTATCTTAAAGATGAATCAATTGCTTCTGCAGGTGCAACAATTAATTCCTGGCAGTGGAAAAACAATGGAAATGTTTTTAGCACCGGAGCTACTACTTTTGTTAGCTTGTTAGCATCAGGCAACACAATAACATTAACAGTTACAGATACCGCCGTGAGAACTGATAATGTAGTACAGACAATCAACGCTAGCTATCTCTTACCAGAATGGAAAGAGATAGCACCACTCTCGTTTTTGAAACTAGATAAACTAATGGGTAGCATTTCACGTTTTTGGACGTCAAAATGAACTATCCACGGGTATAGCCAGTGGTACTCGCGGAACAGAAATAGAATATATTTTTCCGTAGCGTCAAATTTTAAAACCTTGATTGCAAAATTGCTGGATGTTTTTTTGACAGCGTTGTGCGAATCAAGGTATAATGAAACTGGCCCTGAGGTAATTCTTTCTAGCAGATTCTGGACAAAAACTTTTTCTCGGGAATCTTATATTACTTGGACCCGTGGGTCTAAGTTGCGGATACCCACCTAGATTATTTCCGGAACGCTTCTCTAGAAAGGATTGCGGGGCCACCAAAAAATCTTGGACAAAGCCCAAGATTTTTTGGTGGCGAAATTATTGAAAAAATAAAAAGGCTTGACGCAAAAAAGTATTCGTGCAAACCTTTCAAGGTTAAGTCTCCAAAACCTTCATTACTGTTGCCAGAATTTCTTCAGCGGGAGGGAGGGGATTACTTCTCCAATTTTACCCCAGCACCAGAAAGCCCCACCTTTCAAGGCGGGGATAAATGGAATTCTTCTGGGTTTTCGGTGCGGGGTTTCAGCCTCAAGGTCAGAGGAAGCCCCGACCTTTAGGCCGACGGAGGCTTCACCTCGCAAACTTTTAGATTCATTATGCCGCCCCAAACCACTTCATCCTTTAAAATTCTAAGACCGTTTCTCTCTAGAGATGTATTTAAATCCGTTTTAACATATTCAAAAAAATTTAACGATTCGTCCGCCAGGTTGCCTAAAAATCCGTAGACCGCGGCAATGATCGGATTTTTGAACGTTCTGGGCTCAAAAATCACGACCATCTTTTTAGATACCCTAGCCATTTCCGATATAACCTTCTCTTTTATTCTGGTGGGCATATCGTGGAGGGCGGCAGATACAACTACTGCGTCAAAGTATCTTTCGGGAAAATCTAATTTGGTCGCGTCCATAACCAGGAAATCAATACCACAGTTTTTATAATATTCCTGGCAATACTGTATTCTTTCGGGAACAAGGTCAACCGCTATCACCTTTCTAAAGCCGGCATCTTTTAACGTTTTAGCTTGAGAACCATGGCCTGTAGCTATGTCGAGGGCCATATTATTTCCGCCTTCCAAGGCGCAATCAGCGATTCTCTTTCTTAGACTTTCAAACTTATCACTTCTGTCTCTTAATAGACTGTACTTAAAAAATTCTTTCTGGTGAACTAGATACTCTTTATCATTGGCCAGCCGTCGATTTTTAATTTTAAGAAATATCGTGTAGCCAAACACGAACGGGAAAAGAGGTATCCATCCGAATTTCCACTTTATACGAGAAAGTACGTTGTCCATATCAAAATCTTTCCCAGATAGGCGCTCGCTTCGCTCGCGCACTATCTCCCTGTTGGGCAGCCCCGCCCTTTTTAAAAAAGGGCGGGGTCCGAGACAATAAGTTATTTCTGAGAGGGCGAAAGGTAATAACGCGTCGGACTGTCAGGAATTGGACCCGAGTCGCACCTCCCGCGCTGAATTTTCTTTTCGGGGTATCCGGAATCGCACCGGAGCTACTACCATCCTTCACCCGCCTAAATTTTCGGAGTGCCGGGAGTTGAACCCGGGTCGCATCCACCCCAAGGATGTATACTACCGTTGTACTACACTCCGCCAGAAATTTTGGCGGGCAAGAGGTAGCGGACTACTATTATCCTATACCCCGAAATTAGTGCGGGACTAATCCAGCACCGAACTTCGTTCTGGTGCCGGGCACCTCAAGGGTGTATGTTACCATTACACTATGCCCCGCCACCTCATTTGCAAAAGCAAATGAGGAAATTTTCGAATTCGAATTTACACCTTAGAAAGGCGTTTGATGCATTTTGCGCAAGCCAAAACCCGTTTGCCATTTGATAGGCGAGTCCATTGCAAGTTTGGATATTTCCTTTTTTTGATTGTGGGATTATATTTGCCTCGGAGTTTTTTGAGCCTCCAGACAAGAATTGATTTTTTTCCACAAATTGAACATTGTTGAGCCATATACAATATTCTTATCAAAAATTTTTAATTTTAGCAATAGTATGGTATAATTTTGATATGCTTATTGAACTTCTTTTCGTAAATCCATTGTTGTATTTAATGTTTGCGGTTGCAATTTTGCTGGGATTTAGTATCCATGAGTATTTTCATGCCCAGACTGCTTATCTTTTAGGAGATCCTACTGCCAAATACGCTGGTCGCTTAACTGTTAATCCTCTGGCTCACTTTGATCCTTTTGGCACTTTTCTTATTTTTATTGTTGGAATCGGCTGGGGAAAACCGGTCCCTTTTAATCCATATAATTTAAGAAATCAAAAATGGGGTCCGGCATTAGTGGGACTGGCAGGTCCCGGTTCAAATTTTTTAAGCGCTTTAATTGTTGGGCTTTTATTACGATTTTTAGAATTATCAAACCCAGCTTTAATTGTGTTTTTTTCTATTTTTGTTTGGATTAATCTCGTTTTGGGAGTGTTTAACTTATTGCCGATTCCTCCTCTTGACGGGTCGCACATTTTTCTAACTTTTTTACCATCATCATTTGAGAGGTTCAAAATGATTATTCTGACAAATCCATTTCTAATTATAATCGCACTCTTTTTTATGTTTTATATTGGATTTCCTTATATATGCAGACCGCTTTTTACCGTTATGACAGGTCTGCCGTCGCCATTCTAACGTTTTAAGCGTGAGGGGGGGGTTGACCCCTTTAGAAGTCAGAAGTACATTAGTTTTCCGTAACAATCGCGCACTTTCTAATTTATACCAGGTTAATCAAGCTTTTTTAAATGTCTGACTTCTAACGGGGTTGACTTTTATTTCAATAGTTGGTAAATACAATAAATGAGAGCCTTTGTGCTTTCTTTTTAGTCTTCGATATTCGATATTCGATATTTGATATTTGATATAACTACGATGCCAACAATCAGACAATTAATAAAAAAAGGAAGAAGAAAAATTCCAAAGCGTGATAATACGCCTGCTTTAACATTTGGATTTAATGTTTTA
>Ga0210017_1000790_pt1 | contig 27590 bp, 25 predicted proteins | sample CryGeyCG2014_020_FD_183966 | JGI IMG/M metagenome (GOLD analysis project Ga0210017, IMG submission 183966) | Groundwater microbial communities from aquifer - Crystal Geyser CG08_land_8/20/14_0.20 (SPAdes) (version 2) | ecosystem: Environmental > Aquatic > Deep subsurface > Groundwater | place... | reverse complement strand
AGAAAAATAATTTACATTCAGTAATAGAAATTTCTTTAATGGCATCAGCAGGATAGTAATGGCAGTAGAAAATTATGAAAACTTAGCTCTGGCTTAGAAATATTCAGTTACAGACTTTGGAAACCTGAAATTTTCTGACTTATAATTTTTAGGATTTCCTCTTTTGTATTTTCGAAACTCTCCCGTGTCAAATAAAAAACTTTCCCATACTTTTTGAAATCAACCACAAAATCTCTGTGAAGAGTGGCAATAATGTTTATATCTTTATCAAGGTTTTCGATAAGCAAATCTTTAAATTTAACTGAATAGAACTCCATTTTGCCAATTTCATCGATTAAAACAAAATCCCGGCTCTCGAAAGCTTTAAGCGCAATCGATTCAAAATTTGAAAGGTCGAGATAATATTTACCAAATCTATATTGAGTAACATTTTCTATAGATGCAAAAATTTTCTTTTCCAAAGTTTTCAAATCCTGGATTCCAAAACCAATCCTCGTATTTCCTTTTCGCACTTCTTCGGTAATAAATCCAGATAAAGGTATACCCTTCTCTTTGAAATGTAAAACGATTTCTTTAATTAAAGTTGTTTTTCCACAGCCGGGATTTCCGGTAATAAAAATCTTCACAGAATTTTACCTAAAATGCTCTTTTATTAAACCGTCGCCCTTGTGTTCGCCATATTCAAACTGGATTGTCGCATGATCTATTTTATATTTTTCCTTAAGCATCTTTTCTATCCTGGAGCGCACCTCTTTGGTGTCGCTAACAGGCATATCCTTTATGTTTACATGTGCTTCAAAAAGCGTCAGTCTGTCCGAAAGCCTCCACACATGCATATGATGAACATCATTTACTTGTGGCATTGATTCGATGTCTTTTTGCAGGTCCGAAACACTAACCCATGAAGGGCTGCACTCCATAAGTATATTAACGGTTTCGATAATAACCTTTACACTTTCGTAAGTCATAAAGGAAGCAATCAAAATCGTAAAAACAGGGTCAAGCCAGTACAGCTTGTAGAAGTAAATTAAAACGGCGCCTGAAACTACGCCAATAGAAGAAAGTGCGTCCGAAACGAGATGCAAATATACACTCTTTACATTGAGATTGTGTTCTGAGTGGCGGTGAAGCAGCAAAACTGAAATGGAATTTGCAACAAGCCCAACAATTGCTATGGGAAGCATAATTGAACCTTTTACAATCTGTGGATGATAGAACCTTACTACGGCTTCTTTGAATAAAACGACCGCCAGGCCAATAAGCAAAGATGCGTTAAATATAGCCGATAGAATCTCTGCTCTCTTGTAGCCAAAAGTGAACTTGCGGTTGTTGTCTTTTAAGGATAGCCTGTAAGTGTAAAAAGTCAGTACGCCTGCCATTGTATCAGAAAGATTGTGAAATGAATCTGAGATAAGGGCAAGGCTATGTGCAAAAAGCCCGCCTATAAGCTCAACGAGCATAATAGTAGTATTAAGCAATACTGTAATAAATAAATTTTTAGAAGGTGATTCTTCTTCGTGACGTTCCATTTAATTACTCCATATTAATTTTGATTTTTGTTGTTCCATTGGTTTCTATGAGATTTACCGAAAAGTTCTCAAAAGGTGATACTACTTGCGAAACATTATAAGTTGGTGCGACATTGTTGAATTCCCTGCCAAATTTCAAATACGCCGAACAATTGCAAGCAATGTCTTCTACCTTATTGTCCAAAATATTCAAAATCTGCCGCTTATCTTCAAACAGCAGAATAAAATTTTTCGAGCTTGAAACATACAAGGTATTTCCGTTCGCTTCTATTTTTAATATTTCCGTGCCATTATAAGTTTCCGAGGCAGCTTTAAAATCATTTTTAAAACTAGCGATTAAATTGTCGGCAATGTTTGAATGCAAAATAAGTCCTAAAGTATTGTTTTCAAAAAGGATAAATTCAGAAAAGTCTGAATTATCAACAAAAATTTTATCAAGTGCTATGTTGTATTTTTTAGGGAAGACTGACAAAAAATTGTCTTGCAGCAAATGTTCAAGCTTGTAGGAATCATTAAATGCTGTTTCAAAGGTGACTCCATCAAAATTAAAAACTTTTAAACTGTTTAAATTGTCAGTTTCATTTGTTGCAAAAGAAATTTCGATGGATTTATTTGATGGATAGAATATAAGTGGGTAGCGAAAAGTTACAAAAGGTATAGTCAGGAATTTTTCAAAAATATCTTTGTCCTGAGCGTCGACGAATCCAACATTTTTATGACTCTCATTAAATATTAGGTCAGGAATCCTCTGATCTGAAGAATGTAATCCCTGGATTATTCTATCAAAAAGGGACTTCAGTGCATCAGAATTATTGGATACAAAAAGAAAATCCCTCCAGTCCGTTATGTAGTAAGTGAAAGCAGATTCAACCTGAAAGACCTGGAAGCCATTAAGCCAGCTTTTTATTATTTTGCCGTTTAAAGAGCTCTTTGAGATTGTTTTAATATAATCTGATGCCTTCTCGTCAGATTTGAAAACATACAAATGAGAATCCAGATTGTATTTAACAAGAAAACCCAGATCATATTGAGGCAATTCAAAAGGAAGAGTTGAAAATTGACTTATAAAGTCCTGATTAGGTCTGTCAAATTTAAGTATAAAAGGAGCATACTGGATAATATCACTTTCACTGAATCGAATACTCTTTATCCCAGGCAGAAAGTTGTTTAGAAAATACAAAGAGCCAGCAACAATAACAAAAATCAAAAACCAGATTCCTATCTTTCTAATTTCCTTCAAGGCTCTCCAGCACCTCTTTTGCTATCGAAACAAACTCTTTTTTGGTTTCTGTATTTTCTTCAATCAAAACCATCGGCATGCCCGTATCTCCGCCTTCCCTTACTTTTGCCTCAATAGGAACCTTTCCGAGAAGTTTAACTCCAAATTCGGATTGCATTCTTTCACCGCCGCCGCTTCCAAATATTTCAAACTTTTCACCGGTCGAAGGACAAACAAAATACGACATATTCTCAACTACGCCAATGACTTCAATATTAGTTTGTTTGAACATCGAAAGTGCCTTTGAAGCATCAAGAACTGAAACATCCTGAGGTGTTGTGACAATAATACCATACTTTGTAGGAAGGGATTGTGAAATAGTCAATGAAGCATCACCGGTTCCAGGTGGAAGGTCAATAATGAGAAAATCAAGCACTCCCCACTCAACATCATTATAGAATTGCTCGATTATCTTTGTTATCAAGGGACCTCTCCATATTACAGGGGTAGAATCGCTGTCGAGCAGGGAACCTATTGATATAACTTTTACTCCGTATTTTTCAATCGGGATTATCCTTTTTTCATTATTTACCATAGGTCTTTCATTAATCCCGAACATCATGGGGATATCTGGTCCATGTATATCAGCATCCATTATGCCAACTTTTTTGCCGAGCCGGGCAAGTGCAACTGCAAGATTTGTGCTTACAGTTGATTTCCCGACTCCACCTTTGCCAGAGGCAATTGCAATAATGTATTTTATGTCCTGCTTTTTCCTGAAAGTGATTTTTACATCGACTGATTCTGCACCCAATTCTTTAACTTTATTGGTGATTATTTCCTTAAGCCTGTTTGCGTCTTCCTCGGGTATCTCGGGTAATGAAATATTGATGTAAACATTTCCTTCGTTTACCCTAACCTCATTAAGACTGCCAATTGACAAAAGAAGCTTTTTAAGACCAGGGACAAAAAGACTTTTTAAAACATCAACAACCTTTGTTTGCTGGACTAGCATTAAGACCTCCTTGAATAAAATTAGAAAGTTTGATATCACTCATTAAATTGTTAAACTTTATTTTTATTTTTTTCCATTCCGGCATTAGCATGCAATCTATATTGTAGCAATTCGCAGCTTTATTTTTTCCAAAATCGCACTTTATTTCAATGCTGTCCTTGCCAACGGCTTTAACTACTTCAAGCAAAGAAATTGTTGAAGGATCCCTTTTTAAAGTATATCCACCTTTACGACCCTTATTGCTTTCAAGAATTCCCTTTTCTCTTAATGTAGAGCAAATTCTTAAGATGTATGAAAAAGAAATTCCATTTTTCTCGGCAATTTCACTGACAGATGCCTTTTTGTTTTCTTTTAAAGCTATATAAACAAGGGCTCTCAGGGCATAACCTTCAAGTGAAGTTATAACCATCTCTTTAAATAAGCCTCCTGTAAAACTTGATAAACCCAAATCTAAGAATTATTACCATATTAATAATATTTTATAAGAAACTGGAATTTAATCAAATTTTTTGCCTGTGATTATTATCCTTTTTGATAAGATTGAAAACTCTTCGCCGGCATAATCGCCAAAAATTGCTATATTTTTTAATCCGACTGCTTTAAAAAGGTTTATCATTTCCGTTGCAGAATAAATTCTTATATAACGGAGATAATCTTTTCTAAAACTCTCTCCAACAAAATATCTATGCGTTTTTATTATAGAAGTAATCGGATCAAATTTTCTTCTTTCAAGAATAAATAAATTATCTTTTTCTTTAAAAGTCTCGTAAACGAAGTTTTTCAGGATGTAATCTCTGTTCTCTACATCAATAATAAGTATACCTTTCTCTTTTAAGGCACTATGAAATCCCTTTAAAATTGCAAAATTTGTATCATCATTGAAATATCCGAAAGAAAACCACAAACTTATTACCCCATCGAACTCGCCTTTGAAATCTAATTTACGCATATCGAGAAGTTTAAATTCGCAATTTTCTACCTTAGACTCTTTTAATGATCTATTTGCTTCGTCCAAGAAAATCTGTGAAGTATCAATGCCAGTTACCTTAAAGCCGTCTTTTGCAAGCAAAATTGAATGCCTGCCTATTCCACAGCCTGAATCAAGAATTTTGCCTTCAGGTTTCAGCAAATTTTCTAAAAACTTCACCTGTAACTTTGTAAGTTCCTCATTTTGGGTGGATAAAAAATATTTTAGGTAAAGCTCATCGAAATATTCTTCTGTCCAATCTTGATTCATTTAGCTAACTCCCTGGCAATTAAGGCTGCAACTTTTGCGTTATTCTTTATAAGATGAACGTTTGCGGTAAGAGTTTTCCCATTGCTTAATTCAACAAGTTTCGAAAGAAGAAATGGAGTAACCTGCTTGCCATGTATATCCTGCCTCCTTGCATCTGCCAGCGCCAGAGCAATCCACTTTTCTACGATTGGTGAAGGAATTTCGTATTCTTCAGGTACAGGGTTCGCTACAAGAATACCCCCTTTTATTAAGAGATTTTGCTTTTCTTTAAAAATTTTTGCTACTGCTTCAGGGCTGTTTATTTTAGGAATCTTTATATTAGATTTCCTCGAATAAAAAGCAGGAAATTCATCAGTTTTATAACCAACAACAAGAACTCCTTTAGTCTCAAGATATTCAATCGTCTTTGAAATGTCAAGAATAGATTTTACTCCAGAAGAAACTATAATAATACTTCGTTCAGAAAGTTCTTCAAGGTCACGCGATATATCTAAACTCTCGAAAACATCTCTGTGCACTCCTCCAACACCACCAGTGGCAAAAACTTTTATACCGGCACGCTCAGCAATAAAAGACGTTGCCGAAACAGTTGTTGCACCATCTTTCTTTCGCATTATACAGATGGGAATTTCCCTTGTTGAAAGTTTCATTACTTCTTTTGCACTACCAATATATTTAATTTCAGATTTGCTTAAGCCGACAACAATTTCTCCTTTTATTACTCCAATAGTAGCAGGAATGCCTCCCTCTTTTCTTACAACCTGCTCAACTTCTATTGCAACTTCAATATTTTTAGGATAAGGCATCCCATGTGAAATTATTGTTGATTCGAGCGCAACAACTGGAACTTTAGTTTTTAAAGCTTCTTTTACTTCTTCAGAAATTCTCATTTTATCCCTTCTTTGGCTAATCTATAAAGTGATTCTAAACCAATTTTTATTGATAAGTTCTCGCTTTCCTCGAATATTCTCTTTGAACCTTCGGGCTTTATTTTATTATGCGTTACATTTCCGTCAAGTGCAAAAAGCGCCCCGGCTTTTACTCCTTTATACTGAGAGATGATAAAAACAGATCCACTTTCCATCTCTATTGCCTTTACGCCGGAGCTAACAAAAGTTTGCATTTCCTCCTTAGAATAAGGTATATAAAATGCGTCTTCTGAAATTACTACACCATAATGAATGTTTTTAGCTAATTCTCTCCCTGTTTCAATAATTGTTCTTAAAACCTCATAGTCTGGAACGGCCGGGAAAGTGGGCCTGAGATAGTTAGGAGAAGTGCCGTCATCTCTTATACTGCCAGTTGCAACCACGATGTCTCCAACATCAAGCTTGGGGTCTATCCCGCCTGCTGAACCTACTCGAATAAAAACTTTGCCGCCAAGATTTATAAGTTCCTCAAGGACTATAGCAGTAGAAGGAGCACCCATTCCAGTTGTTGCAACTGTAATTCTTTTGCCTTTATATCCTCCAGTAAATACAAAAAGATGCCTGTAATCGTTAACGAGTTTTGAATTTTCGAGTAGAAGAGACACTTTTTCTGCTCTTTGTGGATTACCAACAAGCATTACATATTCAGCAATATCCTCTTTTTCACACTTTAAATGAAATTGCGCCATATTAACCTCCTATCTTATTTTGAATTATATGCTTTTTAATTCGTACAAGCAAGTCTATTAAAAATCAATAAATTTTATATAATCTATGAAAGATAGGAGGTCAATAATGAAAACAGTAGTAGAAAGATTTCTTGAGTACGTAAAATTCGACACACAGCCAGACGAAAATTCTCAAACCTTTCCAAGCACAGAAAAGCAAATTGCTTTTGCTAAAGTGCTTAAGGCGGAAATTGCACAAATGGGCATCGAAGTTGAGCTTGATGAAAATGGATATGTAACAGGGACATTAGAAGGGAACATAGATAACAATGTACCGGTAATAGGTTTTATAGCACATATGGACACGACACCAGAAGTATCGGGAAAAGATGTTAATCCTAAAATTATTAAAAATTTTGACGGCCAGGATATAATTTTAAACGAAGAAAAAGACATCGTTTTACGAACTTCTGATTATCCTCATTTAAAAAATTACATCGGTAAAGATTTAATAGTAACGGATGGTAGTACAGTTTTAGGCGCAGACGATAAGGCTGGCGTTGCCGAAATTATGACTGCGATTGAATATTTCAAAAATCATCAGGAGATAAAACACGGAAAAGTAAAATTTGCCTTTACTGCAGATGAAGAAATTGGCAGGGGAGTTGATAAATTCGATATTAAAAAATTCGGAGCAAAATATGCTTATACGTTTGATGGAGGCGAATTTGGTTCTCTTGAATTTGAAAATTTTAATGCCGCTTCCGCTCAGGTCGTAATAAAAGGTAAAAATATTCATCCAGGGTTAGCAAAAGGAATAATGAAAAATGCAATAAGAATTGGGAGCGAATTTATAAGTCTTCTGCCTCAAGACCAAAAACCTGAAGTTACTTCAGAATATGAAGGATTTTTCCATATGTACCAGGAAATAGGAAGCGTAGAGAAGGTTATCCAAAAATACATAATAAGAGACCACAACAAAATAAAATTCGAAAGTAAAAAAGAATTTTTTAAATCATGTGTTGAATTTATGAACAAGAAGTATGGAAAAGGGACGGTCGAATTATTGCTGAAAGACAGTTATTACAATATGAGAGAAATTATTGAGAAGAATTTTGAAATCATCGAAATAGCAAAAAAATCTATGATCGAAGCTGGTGTAGAGCCCGTCATAAAATCAATAAGAGGCGGAACAGATGGGGCAAGGCTTTCTTTTATGGGATTACCTACACCTAATATATTTACCGGTGGGCACAATTTTCATAGTATATACGAATATATACCGACTTTTGCAATGAAAAAAGCTGTTGAAGTTATTCTTAATATTGTTAAGGAATTCGCCAAAACAAAAAAAGAATAAGTTTATTCCCTCCGCTCTTCTTCTTGCTGTCTTTCTTCTTTTTCAATTTCTTTCAGGTAGTTGCTTAGTTTCCTTTTGGCTTTAGCCTCAACTTGCCTTATTCTCTCTCTGGTTACCCCGAATATTGTGCCAACCTCTTCAAGAGTATGAGGATACTCGCCTTCAAGGCCCATTCTATATTTTAATATTTCTCTTTCTCGTGAAGTTAACTTCTCGAGAACTTTTTCAAGCTGTTCTTTATAATAAATATTTACGCTTTCAGTTTCAGGAGTTGGATTTTTATTATCTTCTATAAAATTTTCAAGCCTGCTTTCCTCTTCATCGCCGACAGGCATTTCTAAAGAAAGTGGCTGTTGGGCTAACCTTAGGTATTTAGCAATTTTTTTCTCAGGTATCCCAGTACTTTTAGCAATCTCTCTATAAGTAGGCTCTCTGCCTAATTCTTGAATAAGCTCTTTCGTAACTCTTTCTATTCGGTTTATACTTTCTACCATATGCACAGGTACACGAATTAACCTTGATTGGTCGGCAAGTGCTCTTGTTATTGCCTGTCTTATCCACCATGTTGCATACGTAGAAAACCTAAAGCCTTTTCTATAATCAAATTTCTCAACGGCTCTTATGAGACCAAGGTTTCCTTCCTCGATAAGATCCAGAAAAGATAGACCATGTCCTGTATATCGTTTTGCAATACTTACCACAAGCCTCAGGTTCGCTTCTATCAGTTCGGCCCTTGCTTGCTGTTCACCACTTGCAATCCTCTTCGCTAATTCAGACTCTTTTTCTGCTGTCAAAAGATCTATTTCTCCAATTGTTGCAAGATAAGATTGAATTGGATTTTTAAGCTCGGATAGCTCGAAATCTTCAATAGATTTTCTCAGGATCTTCCCTTTTATTTTTTCAAGCAATTCTTTGTCTCCATATCGAACGATTAACTTCTGAAATATCATATATAATTCATCAATTAATCCTGTATCAATTGGCATTCTCTCGAGCGCATCTGATATCTCCTCATAAGATAAAAAGCCAGTCACTCTCCCTCTTTCAATTAACTTTCGCACTACTTCTTTTTCAGCCCTATTTAATGGCTTCAATTTTTTAAGAAAATTTTTTATGACCTGAAAGGATTTTTCGTTTTGTACTCGTCTTTCTTTGTCGCTTTGTACAGGTTCTTTTTTCTTTACAAGTTTTTCTTTTTGTATATGTTTTTTATTTTGAATATGTTTTTCTTTCTGTACATCTTTTTTAATTTTTTTAGCCATCTTACTACCTCCCCTTAAGTTTCCTGAGAGCATCATTATACTCTTTAAGTTTTATGAGTTTTTCCTCTTCATCTTTTGTTTCGTTGATTTGAGAATAAAGATTTAGTATATACGCAGTATAAATTTTATAATCTCTCAAAGAATCTAATGCTTTTAAAACAACATCGTCTCTTACAAGGTAGGGGTCCTTCAAAATAAGTTCGGTTGCAATTGAGGTTTCGCTTTCATTCATGTCATACCATGTTTTTGGGTCAGGGTCTTTTCCATCGTTTATATCCTTCAGCGCCCTTAAAAAGATCTTTTTATATGGATTGTATAAATCATCATTTAAATCAATAGCCTCGGTGATTTTTGAAACTATTCCTTTTTTTTGCAAAACTGCCTGCGTTAAAATTTCCTGGATCGTTTTAATTTTATCAGTTTTTACCGTGAGCGGCTCTTTTTTTTGTGACTTTGAAGGCAAAATCATTTTATTGTACTGGTCTACGAGAAGTCTTGTATCGAGATCAAGTATATTTGACAACTTTCTTATATATTCATAAACAGTTGTTTTATTGGAAATCTTAGAAACTACATCAAGTAACCTCTGGGAGAGTTGTGCTTTTCCCTGGGGGGTGTCACCAATCTGTTTTGCTTCAAAATCCGCTATAAAAAGAATAGGATCTTTTGCTTGCTTCAACAGCCTCTCTATAGCTTCCTTTCCGTCTCTAATAATTATTTCATCGGGATCCATATTTTCATTCGTAAGCACTATACCGATATTTAGATCAAATTTTCCACAAACCTGAACAGCTCTTTCAGCTCCTAATCTTCCCCCCAAATCGTTGTCATAAAAGAAATAAACTTTATCTGCAAACCTTTTTATAAGTTTTGCCTGGTCTTCAGTAAAGGATGTGCCCATTGAAGAAACGACATTTTCAATTCCTTCCTGCTGTAGAATAATTGCATCGAAATATCCTTCAACTACGATTGCGCTTTTGGCTTCTCGAATTGCATTTTTAGAAAAATTCAAAGAGTAAAGAGTTTTACTCTTTGAAAAGACTTCCGTTTCTGGAGAATTTAAATATTTGGGTTCGCTACCATCAATACTTCTTCCGCTGAAAGCAATAATATCGCCCTGCGCGTTAAAGATTGGTATAATTATTCGATTGAAAAAATATGGTTTTAAATTGCCTTCTGAATCTTTTTTAAACAGCCCTGCCCTTACAAGCAAAGATGGTGCAATTTCTCTCTTCTTTGCTTCAGCAACAAGTTTATTTGAATTCTCGTCTGCAAAACCAAAACGGTATTTTTCAATACTACTATTACTTAAACCTCTTTTTGCAAGATAAGCTCTTATATTCTCATTGAGCATTGCATGGAAAAAATCAACTGCAAAATTGTTTACTGCCCTTATTTCTTCCTTGCCTTCTTTATCTAAAGTACTTTTTTCGAACTTTGGTGGGGTTAATCCAGTGTCCTTTGCAAGAATAGAAACGGCTTCTTTAAAATCTATACTCTCAATCATCATAATGAATTTAACAACGTCTCCACCCGCTCCGCATCCAAAACAGTGGAAAAGCTGTTTTGCAGGGCTCACAACAAAAGACGGTGTTTTCTCATGGTGAAAAGGACACAATCCTACAAAATTCACACCCTGTTTTTTAAGCTTAACATATCTTGAAACAACATTCACAATATCAACATTAGAATGTAATTCATCAATAAAATCGTTTAATTCGCTCATATATATATAAATACGATTTTTTTGTTTGATTTCCTTTTTTTAATTTAAATTGCTGAGGTTGGTGTGATTATTTGTTCTACTAGTTCGATCGCAAAACGATCGGTCATTGAAGAAATATAATCCGTAATGATTCTTATTCTTTCTTTTTTATCTTCTTTTAGTAGACCAATTGGATCTTTACTGTTCAAACTTATTGGATGATTTTTTATATAACTGTTGAGCTTTTCTGGCTGTTTATAAAAATAATCAAAAAGGTAATAAATAAGTCTAATAACTTTTTGTTCTTCCTTTTTGGGTGCGGAGCCTATATAAACCTTCTCGGTCAAAAAATCTTTCAGCTCATCCATTGTGCTTTCTATATCTTTGCTCATTTGAATGATATTTTTGTTAAAACTTTCTTCTATAACGTTTTGAATGATTGTGGAAAGCCTTTTTGAATTTGTTTCTCCAAGAATTTTGATAACACTTTGAGGGACATCTTTTTCCTTAACAATCCCGGCTCTTATCGCATCGTCAAGGTCATGATGGATGTAGGCAATACGATCAGAAATTCTTGCTACCTGCCCTTCAAGTGTAACTGGTAAATCCTCGGCATTAAAAGTCGAAAGATCCAGAAGTCCCTTGCTGTGCTTTAAAATTCCTTCTCTTACTCCTTCTGTTAAATTTAAACCGAAAACGGCCGTTCCATCAGATTTAATCCGTCTCTCAAGCATATCAACTACCCTGAGGCTCTGCTCGGGATGAAAAAAATGACTATCAGGATCATATTCTTTACTTTTTTTATTAAGAGCATCTTCTCCTGCATGACCAAATGGAGAATGACCAAGATCGTGTCCAAGTGAAATTGCTTCTGTCAAGTCAGGGTTTAACCTTAACGCTCTTGAAATAGAACGGCTAATAGTCATAACTTCAAGAGTATGAGTTAGTCTATTGCGATAATGGTCACCCTTAGGGGCAATAAAAACTTGTGTTTTATACTGGAGCCTGCGAAAAGCTTTCGAGTAAATTATCCTATCAAAATCCCTTTGATATTCGGTTCTATAGGTATCTTTCTCTTCTGCGATTGTCCTCCCCCTTGAGTTTGTACTCAACGAAGCAAAGGGGGAGAGCTGTTGTTTTTCTAATATTTCAAAGTCTTCTCTAAGCACTCTTTTCTCTAATAGCCACTTGCGCAGCCGATAAACGAGCTATTGGTACTCTAAACGGGGAACAGCTAACATAATCAAGACCTGCATAATGGAAAAATTCTATCGATTCAGGGTCTCCACCATGTTCGCCGCATATACCAATTTCAAGGCTTTTGTTTGTTTTTCTACCAAGAACTACCCCTATTCTCACAAGTTTGCCTACTCCATCTCTATCAATTGTCATAAACGGTTCTTCCAATAAAATTTTCTCTTTAAGGTAAAAGGGGAGGAAAGTTACCTCTGCATCGTCTCTACTATAAGCAAAAGTAGTTTGTGTTAAATCATTTGTGCCGTATGAGAAGAAATCTGCATATTGAGCAATCTGATCTGCTGTAAGTGCAGCTCTTGGAACTTCAATCATTGTCCCTATTTGATAGCTTACTTTAACATTTTCTCTATTTATTGTTTCTTCAACTACTTTTTGAACTTTTTCTCTTAAAACTCGCATCTCATTTACATGACCAATAAGAGGAAGCATAATCTTTGGTATAGGATTAAAACCTTCTCTCTTAAGATCAATGGCAGCTTCGATTATTGCAGCAGATTGCATCTCATAAATTTCAGGATATACAAGACCTACCCTGCAACCTCTAAAACCTATCATTGGGTTGAACTCTGAAAGTTCTTTGGATCTTACAAGCTGTCTTTCTTTTTTGCTGATTACCTCCTGGCTTTCACTTCTTGCCTTTAAATCTTCTAATTCTTTTTCAAGTCTTTCTCTCTGCGGCAAGAACTCATGCAATGGTGGGTCAAGTAATCTGATGATTACAGGGTATCCGTCCATTGCTTTCAAAATGTCATAGAAATCTTTTTTCTGCATTTTTTCAAGGTTTTCAAGAAATTTTACTCTTTCTTCCCTGGATTCTGAAATTATCATTTCCTGCATTATTGGCAATCGATCTTTTTGTAGAAACATTCTTTCAGTTCTGCATAATCCAATTCCAGTAGCTCCATATTCTTTTGCTCTTATTGCTTCTTCAGGAGTATTTGCATTTGCCCTGACACCAAGTTCCTTGAATTCGTCGGCAAACGCTAAAACTTCTTTTAATTCAGGGGTAAGAGTAGGTTCGATCATTGGCACTTCCCCTACTATAACAATCCCCATTGAACCGTCTATAGTTATTATGTCGTTCTCTTTAACTGTTACTCCATTAACGACAAAAGTTTTCTCAACAAGATTTAGCTTTATTTCCTCTGCACCAACAATACAAGGTTTGCCCATACCTCTTGCAACAACAGCCGCATGAGCCGTCATTCCTCCTCTTGTTGTAAGGATGCCTTGAGAATAAGCCATTCCTTCAAGATCTTCCGGAGTTGTTTCTGGACGCATGAGAATTATTGATTCTCCTGACTTCCCCCTTTCAGCAGCTTCCTTAACATTAAAAACCACTTTTCCAGATGCAGCACCAGGTGATGCAGGAAGACCTTTAGCAATAGGTTGGACTTTTACGGTTGGATCGATCATCTTGTGTAATAATTGATCAACCTGTTCTGGAGTTACTCTTAAAACAGCCTCCTCTTTGCTGATCAATCCTTCCTCAACCATATCGACTGCTGCCTTTACTGTGGCCTGAGCCGTTCGCTTTCCTCTTCTTGTCTGTAACATATAAAGCTTATTTTTTTCTATAGTAAACTCCATATCCTGCAGATCCGTGTAATGTTTTTCAAGAGTTTGTGCTACTTGCACTAATTGTTCATAAACTAAAGGCAAATCAAACTGCATCTCTTGAATCTGTTTTGGCGTCCTGATTCCCGAAACTACATCTTCTCCCTGTGCATTTATAAGATACTCTCCATACAGTTTCTTCTCACCCGTAGAAGGATTTCGAGTAAAAGCGACACCCGTTGCTGAATCGTTGCCCATATTCCCAAAAACCATCATTACAATATTAACAGCAGTTCCAAGCTCTTCGCTTATTTTGTTGAGCATACGGTAAGTAATAGCCCTTGGTGTGTTCCAGGATTTAAACACGGCCTCTATTGCAATAAATAGCTGTTCAAGTGGATCCTGAGAAAAATCTCTACCGGTGTGTTCTTTGTATAGTTGTTTATAATCATATATAACATTCTTTAACATCAGAGCAGTAAGTTCAGTATCATTTTTTAAATTATTACCTTCCTTATATTTCTCAAGGATATACTCGAATTTATCATGGGGGATTTCCATAACTACATTACTGAACATCTGGATAAACCTTCGATAGCTATCATAAGCAAATCTTTCATTCTGCGTTAATCTTGATAATCCTTCTACTGTCTCATCGTTCAGTCCTAAATTAAGAATGGTATCCATCATACCAGGCATAGAAATAGGAGCACCAGAACGTACAGAAACAAGTAAAGGATTATTTATATCACCGAGCTTTTTATTTGTTTTTTCTTCGAGTTTTCTCAAATGCTCAAGAGTTTCATTTCTTATTTCATCGCTTATCTGGTTCGTTTTTAAATATTCTTTGCACGCTTCAGTAGTAATTGTGAAACCAGGAGGCACAGGCAGACCTATTCCTGTCATCTCCGCAAGTCCTGCACCTTTTCCTCCAAGAAGGTCTCTCATATTTTCGTTCCCTTCTTCAAAATCATAAACCCATTTTTCAGTCATATTTACCTCCAATAAACATGTTACATATATTTTAACTAAATTGCCTTATTGTCAAAAACTAATTGAGAGAAATCGGCGAAACTCTCGAATATTATTCTTAAATTACTGAGAAGAGAAAGCCTGTTGTACCTAAAAGATTCATCTTCATCCATTACCAGAACACTATCAAAAAAAGTCCTCACGGCTGGTTCAACGATATAAAGCATAGAGAGAACTGCTTCATAATCTTTTGAGTCTATAAATTCATCAATTTTTCCCTTTGACTCACAAATAACCTTGTATAGTTCATTCTCGGCTTTCTCAAATAAAAGCTTCTCATCAACTTTAATTTCATTAAATTTTGCCTTTTCAATAATGTTTTTTATCCTCTTGTAAGTAGTGCTTATTACTTCAAGCTTCTCGTCTTTTAGATGAGCCATAATAACTTCAGAACGCATAAGAAATGTGGGGATAAAATCAATATGCAGACAAGAAACCGCATTAGCGATGTCGTATCTAATGCCTTTTTCTTTAAGAACTGCAGAGGTTCTATCCTTTATAAAACTTATGATTTCGCCTTTCTTGTTTTCTTCTTTTTTTGCTTTATTCCCAAAAGTATCCATAGAAAAATCTATAAGCTTTTCAATAGGAAGCCTGTCTAAACCTGTTGAAAAAGCTATTTGAACCACTCCAGAACCTAACCTCCTGAGGCCGAATGGATCTTTAGAGCTCGAATATTCAATTCCTGAAATAAAGCTTGCTGCTAATGTATCAATCTTATCTATCAAAGAAAGAAATTTGCCGGTAGAGGATCCTGGCAATGAATCATCCGTAAAATGTGGCAAGTATTGTTCTGAAATAGCCACCGAGACCTCATTGTTTTCGCCCCACAATTTAGAATAAACACCTCCCATAGTTCCTTGAAGGTCTGGAAATTCTCTAACAACATTTGAAACAAGGTCTGCTTTTGAAAGATAGCAAGCTCTTTTGAGATTTTCCCTTTTTTCGTTACTAAAATTAAGCTCAGAGGACAAAAATTCTGCAATTTTAACCAAACGGTCAGTTTTATCTTTAACCGTCCCAACTTCTTTAAGAAAGATGACCTCGGAAAGTTTTTCTACAAAATTTTCAGAAGGAATTTTCTTATCCTCTTCAAAAAAGAAGTTTCCATCAAGTATTCTCGCCCTTGCAACTCTCTGATAGCCTTCTCTTACAATTTCTATGAAATCAGAAGTTCCGTCTCTTACAGAAATAAAATAAGGAATCAATTTCTTTGATCTTGCATCAATTATTGGAAAGGATTTCAGCTGATCTTTTATAACGCTTGCTACAATGCAATCTGGAATTTTCATGTCTTTAAGTTTTAGAGAACATAAAAATGGAGTTGGATATTCGTTCATATTTGCAACTTCTTCCAGGAACTCTTCATTATAATCAGGGATCCCCTTAACACTTGATGCAAGGCTTGCAGACCTTTGTTCTATTGTCTTTTTTCTATCTCCAAAGGAAATTATAATATAATTTTCTTTGATTTTGGGAAAATACTCGTTAACACTATTAATTTTAATCTGCACTGGTGAGTCAATAAAAAGACCAAAAGTTAAATTGTTAGACTTTACCCCTGCATAGGTTAAGTCAATAACCTCATTACCAAAAAGTATAAGAATATTCCTTATGGGTCGTATGAATTCAACATTGTTCTCTTCCCATCTCATTGACTTTGGAAAATGCATTTCCTTTAAAGCATAAAGTGTAGCTTCTTTTAAAATTTCCTTTGCTTCTTTACCTTTGAGTAACTTCTTTCCAAAAATATATTTAGCTCCTTTTACTTCTTTTATTGAAACATCCTCTTCATTGAGTTCGTTACTCTCTAAAAATTTGGAATAAGGTGGTAATTTTCCACCCGAGTCATCAATTGAAATTTTTAAAGGGGGACCTTTTATTTCGATAAATGCATCTTCTTCCTTTTCGGATACGTCTTTCAAAAAAACTACCAATCTCTTTGAAGAACCAAAACCTTGAATTTCTGAATAATGCAACCTAAAATTTTTGAGTTTTTCCTTGAAGTTATTTTTAAATTGCGTTGTGGCATCATTTACAATTTTTGCAGGAATTTCTTCAGTATAAATCTCACACAGAAAGTCTCTCATCTTTTCCCTCTCTTTCTAAAACAATTTTTGCTGCCATTGAGGCCATTTTTCTCATTCTTGAGATAAAATTTACTCTTTCAGTAATACTAATTGCTCCTCTTGAATCAAGAAGGTTAAAAATATGGGAACATTTTAAAAGGTATTGATATCCAGGCATCAGGATTCCTTTTTCTAAAATTCTGAGTCCCTCGCTTTCAAAAATATTAAAAAGTTCAAAAAGTTTGCTCGGTTCGCTTTCATCAAAAGCATAAACACATTCTTCTCTTTCCATATCAAGCCTTAAATCACTATAAGTCACTTTTTCATTCCAGTTTATATCATAAACGCTTTCTTTATCTTGAAGGAACAAAACGAGTCTTTCTAAACCATAAGTAATTTCAACTGAAACCGGCTTAAGGTCATATCCAGCTGCAAGTTGGAAATATGTAAATTGAGTTATCTCCAATCCGTCAAGTCTTACTTCCCAGCCAACGCCCTGGGCTCCAAGGATAGCAGTTTCCCAATTGTCCTCAATAAATTTAGTTTCATGTTTTGCAAGTTTCAAGCCAAGGGACTTAAGACTCAGAATATAAAGGTCTTTTATGTCTATGGGAGGTGGTTTTATAATTACCTGAAATTGGTGGTGAAGATATAATCTGTTGGGGTTTTCTCCATATCTTCCATCTGCTGGCCTCCTTGAGGGTTGAACATATGCAGCAGCCCACGGTTTTTTTCCTAAAACTTTTAAAAATGTATAAGGGCTAAGAGTCCCGGCGCCAATTTGTTCATCAAAAGGCGGAAGGATAACACAACCTTGCTTTTTCCAGTAATTCTCAAGTTTTGAAACAACTTCCTGAAAATCCATATCATTTTCTCCTTATTTCAAATTTTATTAAAGGCTTTTAAAAAATTTCTATATTGTTCTGAATCTGAATGATACAGGACAAAATTATTAATGAGGTTAAACATACTCTCCACGTCCAAAACTTCTTCAAATTCACAGGGTTTTGAATTGTAAATTTTTAAAAAATCTTTAATAATGGAACTGTCTACTTTTATTCCATTTTTTTTATTAAATCCACCCTTTTCGGGCGAGAAATAATAATCGTCATCAACAAAATCCGGCAATAAAATTGGAGTCCCCAACAATTTAAACAAGCGCATACAAAAATATATTGTAGCAGAATTTTTAAATTTTGAATCTTTTAAGCAGTTTAAAACAATAACCAAGAGATTAAAAATTTCTGGATCGGCTTGCTCGTATGGCAAAAGAATTAACAGAATTTCTTTTATATAGGTCAGTATCTTATAATCCTCAACCGACTTCTTTAATTCCATATACGAATCAATCAAAGATACCTCTGTTGCTACAAAAAAATTCTGTTTTTTATACAACAAAATGTCCTCATAAATAAAATCCTCAGAAACCCCTGACCTTTTTGACTTAGAGCTTCTTACTGATTTGAACTTAACTTTTATCTTTCCAAACTCTTTTGTTATCAAGGTGGCTATTTTGTCCTTTTCATTTAAAGGCTCGGTATTTATTATTATTCCTCGAGTGTAAAAATACCCCATTATTTAACGATTTCAACGCTCTTGCTTGCGCCAATCCTTGAAGCTCCTGCCTTGACCATCTTTAACGCAGTTTCAAAATCTCTGATGCCACCGGCAGCTTTTACTCCAAAATTTGGTCCAATTACAGAACGAATAAGTGCTACATCTTCAACTGTCGCTCCATCTTTGTTAAAACCTGTTGAAGTTTTAACGAATTGTGCACCAGCTGAAATAACAATCGTTGATGCTATTACTTTCTCTTGCGTGGTAAGTAAACATGCCTCAATGATAACTTTTACTATTTTTGGGCTTATGGTATTTACGACTTCTCTAATGTCTTTTTCAACATTTAAGAAATCTTTTGATTTAAACAGGCCAATATTCATGACCATATCAATTTCATCTGCACCAGATTTAACAGCTCTTTCAGCTTCGACTGCTTTTAAATAAGTTTCACTTGCTCCAAGAGGAAAACCTACAACAGACGCAATATTTACATTACTGCCTTCAAGGTTTTTTTTTGCGAATTTTACAAAGAATGGATTTACACATACAGAAAAGAAATTATATTCAATAGCTTCTTTGCAAAGATTTGCTATTTCATCGTACGTTGCCTCTGGCTTTAATAACGTATGGTCGATCATTCTAGCCAATTCTTCTTTTGAAATTTCTCTATTTTCATTTTCTGAAGACATAATTATCACCTCTTTCTAATTTTATCTATTTTAAATATTAGGTCAAGCTTGTATTTATTCGCAAGCCTAGCCTAAGAAAAAATTTTACAAAAATTAAAATAGGCCAAAAAATTCTAATGTTTAAAAGCCTTCAATGCTTTTTCTAACTTTAATCGATGTTTTCTCTTGACAAGAATGCTTATTTCATTAAACTTAAGTAAAATTAATTTAAAGGGAGGCGAATTTTCTGGTAAAAAATCCAGAAAAAATAACGTGGCTGAAGTTCATAAGAAGCAGAATGAAACGCTTGATGATTTATTGAGAAGATTCAGAAAAGAATGTTCAAGAGACGGGTTGTATACGGAGATTAAAAAGAGAAGATACTATCTCCCTCCAAGCGTTAGAAAGAAACAGAAAGACCCAAAGAAAATAGGCAGGTAAACCGCCTATTTTCGATATTAAATTAAATATTAAGGAGAATATATGGTTCTTGGGACTGCAACAAAAAAATTAAACGTTTTAATTCTAACAGATTCATTCCTTATCAGAGGGGATTTAACTGTTCCAACAAACATGAGGTTCTCAGATGCTTTAAATAAATTCCTGAAAGAGCAACAATTTTTGGCTATAACAGATGCAGAAATATCGTTTGTTACAGGCGACAAAAACATCGGGAAAAAAGAATTTCTCCTTATAAATAAAGATAGAGTCGTAGGAATTACCCCAAGCGAGTAATATCTAATCGTTCTTCAAGGCTTTTTTAACTGCATCAATGTTCGGGTCTATAATTAACGGCTCACCGCCAGCTCTAATAGCGCTTTCTACATCCTTTAAACCATTCCCGGTTATAAGCACTACGACTTTATCATTTTTTGAGATAATTCCCTGTCTGATTGATTTTACGAATCCTGCAAAACCTGTCGCTCCAGCTGGTTCAGCAAAAATTCCCTGTATTGAACCAAGATATTTAATTGTGCCAAGAATTTCGTCGTCGCTAACAGAAATCCCAAAGCCTGTTGATTCTTTCACATCTCTAACTGCCATAATCCTGTTTCTTGGAATCCCTACAGCAATACTATCAGCGATGGTATGTGGTACAACAAAATGAACTTTACCGTCACCATTAACTGCATCTACAATCGGCTTACAACCCTTGGCTTGTACGGCAACAAGTTTAGGGATTTTATCAATAAATCCTAAATTGAACATGTCCCTGTATCCTTTAGCCACTCCTGAAATAATACAACCATCTCCGACCGGCACAAAAACATAATCAGGTACATCAAAATTCATCTGTTCAATAATTTCTAACGCAACAGTTTTCTTTCCTTCAACCATATACGGGTTAAAGGCTGTATTTCTATTGTACCACCCAAAATTTTCCGTAGCCTCAATTGAAAGGTCAAAAGCCTGATCATATGTTCCATTAATCGCAAAGACCGTGGCACCAAAAACTAAAAGTTGTGCAATTTTAGCTTTAGGAGCAGTTTTTGGCACAAAAATAAAATTTTTAAGTCCCAACGATGCGGAAGCACCAGCAAGAGACGATGCTGCATTTCCGGTAGAGGCACACGTCAAAGTAGGTTCATCCAGCTCTTGCGCTTTTACCACGGCAATTGCAGATGCTCTATCTTTAAGTGAAGCAGTAGGGTTTCTTCCATCATCTTTAATCCACAGAAAATTAACACCAAGGTCTTTTTTGATTCTTTCTGGCTCATATAGTGGAGTCCCCCCTACTTCTTGGGGGCCGATTTTTGATTGGTCATTAACAGGAAGTAGCGGCAAATACCGCCACATATCAAAAAGATTATTCTGTTTTAAAGAATTTTTTGAGAGATGATTTTTGATTTCTTTGTAATCATATATTACTTCAAGAATTCCATCATTTCCACATTTTGGGCAGGTATATTTAACATCTTCAGGTTTATATTCTGCACTACAAAGCAAACATTTCAATTTTTTTACATAACTCATGATTTCTCCTCTCTTGAAAAAGGCAAGCCAAGTTCCCTTGGTACGCCAATATGTTTTAATCGTACAATAACTGTTGCTAATACAATAACAATAAACGTTAGTAAGTATGGTTGCATAGTTAGAAGAGATGCTGGAATTGTTGTCCCTGCCGCCTGAAGCTGAAATTGCAAAGCATCAAGACTACCGAATAAATATGCACCAAATATTGCGTTCAATGGATCCCACATTGCAAAAATCACTAAGGCTACTGCTATCCAACCTCTTCCGGCAGTCATAGCATCCAGCCAGAACGGGGCATATCCAATTGTTAAATATGCACCGCCAGCACCGGCAAGGAGTCCTCCAAAAAAAGTCCAGAAATATCTTGTTGCGTATACGTTTACTCCCATAGCATCTGCAGCCTGGGCATCGTCGCCTACAGCTCTAAGATGGATACCAACTTTAGTTTTATAAAGTATAAACCACATTAAAACTGCAATGATATATGACAAATAAACAATTATATCCTGGTTAAAAAACACCTTTCCAATGACTGGAATTTTTGAAAGCCATGGAATGGCAATGTATTTTAAACTGGTACTTAAATGATAATTGACAAAATGCTGACCATAAAAGTTTGTAATACCTCCACCAAATATTGTAAGCGCTAAACCACTAACTACCTGATTGCCCTGAAGGGTAATAGAAATAAAAGCATGTATTAGAGAAGATAAGCCTCCAGCAAGCATACCAGCAAAAAAACCAAGATAAGGGTTCCTGGTCAAATATGCAACAATAAAACCAAAAAATGCGCCAATGAGCATCATCCCTTCGATCCCTACGTTCATTATGCCTGCACGTTCAGTAAAAATTTCTCCAATTGTGGGATAAAGAAGTATTGTTCCAGATCTTATAGCAGCAGAAAGTAACATTGTCAAAATAACTTGAGACGAAGGAGCACCCATTATGCCCTCCCTTTTGCAAAAGAAATCCTGTAACGCATGAGAACTTCACTTCCAATAAGAACAAAAAGAATTGCGCTTTCTATTACCGCTACTATTCCAAACGGAACTTGCATTGTAATTTGTATTTGATAACCACCCGAAGCAAGTGCACCTAAAAGGATTGACACGAAAACTGCAGCGAAGGGGTCAAGGTAAGAAAGCCACGCCACAATGATTGCAGTATATCCATAGCCAGGGTTTATCTCTATTTGTAACATATGAATAACGCCAGAGAGTTGAGCCATCCCTGCAAGGCCAGCAAGTGCCCCGCTTATTATCATTGCAATGATCATATTGCGTGCAACATTAATACCTGCATAACGAGCAGCTTCTTTGCTGCCACCAATTACGCGAATCTCATAGCCAAACTTAGTTTTCTTTATAATAAACCAGATTATAACTGCAGCAATAATTCCAAAAATAAGTCCTAAATTTGTTCTCGAATTAGGAATTATTCTTGGAAGTTGAGCATTCATTGCAAAAGGTTTAGATAAAGGGAAGCCATGGCTTGTGGGATCTCTCCAGAAACCATACATAAAGTATTTCAATATATATAATGCCACATAGTTTAAAAGAAGTGTAGAAATTACCTCGTTAACTTCCCAGTAAGCCCTTAACACCGCAGGGATGATTGCCCAGATTGCTCCACCTGCAAGGCCAGCAAAAGTCATAATGGTGAGCAATAGAAATCTTGAAATATTCGGGGGGCCAAAAAGTGCAAAATAAGAACTAAATATAGCGCCTATGATGTACTGGCCGTATGCACCAATATTCCAAAAATTCATTTTAAAAACCAATATCAGTCCAACAGAGATTAATATTAAAGGGGTCGCTGAAACCAGAGTTTCAGTAAGAGTATATTTACTGCCAAAGGCACCTATAATTATTGACTTGTATGCCGTAAGAGGATTTATTCTGGCAAGCAAAATAGCAATTGCTCCAATAATTAAACCTGCTAATACTGAAATTACGGATATAAAGATTCTCAGTTTTAGAGAAACATTTTCTCTTTTTTCAAACCTTAACATTTCTTTACCATTTCTCGACGTTCAAATTTTTGGATCCGCCCATCATTAGGCCAATATCGTTTATTTGAGCATTTTTAGAATCAACAAGCCCCACTATTCTTCCGTCATATATTACACCGATTCTGTCAGAAATCATAAGGATTTCATCAAGGTCTTCGGAAATCAAAAGTACTGCCGCACCTTTATCTCTAGCTTCTATTAACTTCTTTCTCACAAACTCTGTTGCCCCGATATCCAATCCTCTTGTGGGGTGAACTGCTATTAGTAAAATTGGATCTTCCAGAATCTCTCTTGCAAGCAACAATTTTTGCATATTTCCTCCAGAAAGAAGTTTAACTGGAGCATATAACCTCGGAACCATAATATTGAATTCTGTTATTATTTTATTTGCGTAATCTTTTGCCTTTGTAAAATCTAGCGTAAAATTTTTTGAAACAGGTTTTCTCGTATAGCATCTTAATATGGCGTTTTCAACTGAAGAAAGATTTGGGATAAGGCCTGTTCTTATCCTATCAGCAGGAATATAATTAACTCCTTTTTTTAGCATTTTGTACGGTAAAAGGTTTGTCATATCACAGGAATCGATAAAAATCTTACCTTTAGATGATTTTCTTAACCCAGTAATACTTTCTGCAAGTTCTTCCTGCCCATTACCTGCGACTCCAGCAATTCCAAATATTTCTCCACTATGTACGTTAAAACTAACTTCTCTTAGAGTTTTTATTCCTCTATCGCTGTAACCTTCAAGATTATCTACTTTTAATATTTCTCTGCCCATTTTTAAAGGTTTTCTTTCAAGGCGGAACAATATTTCTCTACCTATCATCATCAGCGCAAGGTCCTTTTGAGAAACATCCTCCTTATTAACTGTTCCTACAACTTTTCCTTTTCTGAGTACGGTAATTCTATCAGAAATTTCCATTACCTCTTCTAATTTATGACTTATAAAAATAATAGGTTTTCCTTCCGATTTTATTTGCTTTAAAATACCAAAAAGAACTTCCGACTCCTGAGGAGTAAGGACTGCTGTGGGCTCATCCAATATTAAAATATTTGCACCTTTATATAGCATTTTAATGATCTCAACTCTTTGTTGCTCTCCAACCGAGAGCTGCCAAATTTTTGCATTTGGGTTTAACTTGAAATCATATTTGTCTGAAATTCCTTTGATTTTCTTTATCACATCTGCTTTGTCAATTAAAAAACCTTGTTTTTGAAGGCCTAAAATAACATTTTCCAAAACTGTTAAGGTATCAACAAGCATAAAATGCTGATGAATCATTCCGATTCCTAATTTCATTGCATCAAAAGCCGAACGAATGTTTACATGTTTACCTTCAATAAATATATCTCCTTCATTTGGAGAGTAAATTCCATCAAAAATATTCATAAGAGTAGTTTTCCCAGCACCATTTTCTCCAAGAAGAGAGTGAATTTCACCTTTATAAAGGTCAAAATTTATATGATCGTTTGCAAGAACTCCAGGAAAATACTTAGTAATACTCTTTGCTTCAAGAACAATATTTTCCATTTTTTATCCTCATTTGGTCTTTCAAAAAAAGAAATGCCCCGTTAGGGCATAAAAACGGGGCACATAATAATCAATAATTAAGAACCGCTCTTAGGAATCGTTCCAACAACTCCTTTTACAAACCACTGGATAGTTAACTTGTCGGCATCAGATAGCTGTTCACCTTGTTTTACTTTAAGATTTCCACTCTGATCGTAAATCGGACCATTGAATGGGTCATATACGCCGTTAAGAATTTCTAGTTTCCTTTGATCGACAAGTGTTCTAACATCTTGAGGAACCATTGGTCCATATGGTGCAAGTTCAGTTATTCCGGTAGACATCTGTCCCCAGTATTCTTCAGGTTTCCAGGTACCATCATGAACTGCTTCTAAAACTTGTTTGTAATAAATTCCCCAGTGCCATATACGGGATGTCAATACAGAAGTTGGTGCAGCACTTGCCATATCTCTATCATACCCTAGTGAATACTTACCTGCTTTTTCGGCTTCTTCCAAAGGTGCTGGATCATCAACGCCACTTGCAATAATATCTGCTCCATTTGCAAGGAAAGTATCAGCAGCACTTGCTTCTAGCGCGGGATCAAACCAGGAATTTGTCCAGATAACATGCACTTCTGCTTTTGGGTTCACCTCTCTAACTCCGATTGTAAAAGCATCAATCTCCCTTACAACCTCTGGAGTGGAAAATGGTGCAACAAAACCAATATAATTGGATTTAGTCATCTTCCCTGCTACAAGTCCTGAAAGATAATCCGGTTGATACATCCTTCCAAAATATGTTCCCATATTGGGTGCAGTTTTATATCCTGAGCAATGTTCAAAAACAACATCTGGGTAGTCTTTAGCAACATTCAATGTTGGATCCATAAAACCAAAACTAGTTGTAAAAATCACTTTGTAACCTTGATTAGCATAGTCTCTTACAACTTTTTCGCATGGCGCACCTTCCGGAACATTCTCTGAGTATGCAGTTTCTACATAAGGTAACTGCTGTTCCAAATAAAGCCTTCCTTCGTCGTGCGCCTGAGACCAGCCTCCATCATTATGAGGACCCACATAAATAAATGCTACCTTAATTTTCTCCTCTGGCTGTGTTGTTTGCTTAGGTGCACAACCTGCAAAAATTGACGATACAAACACTGCTAAAAGCAAAACAATCAATACTCTTAGCTTTTTACTCATAAATCACCTCCTCCTTGTCTCCAGAATAATATTTTTAACTTTCTTTCAAACTATCATTACTATTCTAATAATCGACAAACTTATTTAAATATATTTTATTAAAAAAATTTTATAAGTCAAGTTTTTAAAAAATATGATTTTATCAAATCTTATGAGACTTTAAATTTAAACTACCCTTTTCTAAATCTTTTAATAAACTAATCCAATCGTGCATCTCTAATTCATAAAGATTTTCTTGAACAGGTCACTAAATCAAAAAACTATCTTCAAAAAATTAATTAAATTATTAGAAATAAAAACTGCTGAGTTTATTAAGCGTTTTATAAATTGCTTTTTATAAAATTTCCGTAACCTTTTTCTCCGGTAATACCAGCTTTTTCATCGTATATTAGTTTACCTCTAAGGATTGTTTTTGAAACTTTTCCGACCATTTCTTTCCCCGCAACTACGGAATACTTACCTTTACTTTCAAGTTTAGAAGGATCAACAAACCACTTTTCATTGAGGTTAACTATTGTCAAATCTGCATCAGCACCCAATGCAATTGACCCTTTATCAGGGTACAAACCATATCTTCTTGCTGCATTCTCAGACATAAGTTTTTGAATTTCCTCCAATCTAACTTTCCCTTTGTAATAGCCATATGTAATCAACAATGGCACAGCGAGTTGTGTGCCCGGGATTCCGGCATAATTGTCCCAAATATTGGAGCTTGATTTCTCCTCTGGAAATTTTCCTGCCGCATGATCAGTTGCAATAAAATCAATTGAACCATCCTTGAGACCGGTCCATAATGCATCTATATCCTCTTCGTACCTCACAGGTGGAGAAGTCTTAAGAATCGACCCTAAAATTTTTAAATCAGCAACCGTAAAAATAAGATAATGGGGGCAAGTTTCTGTGGTTACATCAAGCTTGTGCTTTTTCGCCCAACGAATAACCTCCAAACCGGCGCCTGTAGATAGGTGAGCAATATGTAGTTTATTATGAACCTTCTCTGCTATTCCAACGACTGACCATATCGCTTCAGGTTCCGCCTCGTAAACTCTTCCTTCAGCCCAACTTTCAAAATCAGATCTTCCATTTTGGCGGAGAAAGTTTGAGTAGAAATCAACCAGATAATAATCTTCTGCATGAACTGCACAAACAAGATTTAAACCTTTTAAAAATCGAAAAGCTTTATCCATATATGGAACGGGCATGCGAGGGTAAAGTTCCATACCTGAAACCGTATAAAACTTAACACCAACTATTCCTCTTTCTTTTAAGTCAGTTAAAGTTTTTTTATATTCACCGCTTTCTATCTGTCCTGGTGTAACTCCTCCCCAAAATGCAAAATCAACATATGCCTTTCCTTTAACAATGTTAAGTTTATAATCAAAGTTTTCTCCGCTTGTCACGGGAGGAATAGAAGTGCAGGGCATATCAATAATTGTAGTAATACCTCCGGCGGCTGCACTCCTTGTTCCTGTCTCAAAATCTTCTCTCACGGTAAATCCGGGATCATCAAAATGCACATGAGGGTCTATAAATCCTGGAAATATAATATTTCCTTCTGCATCCACTTCTCTCTCGACACTTAATGAATTATGTTTCCCGGGGAATATAAATTTTATTTTATCATCTTCTATATAAATGGTGGAAAGTTCAAGCTCATTTCCTTTTTTAACAAGAAAGCCGTTTTTCAGCCTGATCACATTTATTCCTCGACAAATAAAGACACAAAATAGAATTTATCAACATCAACCAGACCCATATCTGTTATTTTTAACTTTGGAATTACTGGAAGCGACATAAAAGCAAGAGTCATAAAAGGATCACCT
>Ga0210017_1000789_pt1 | contig 27604 bp, 34 predicted proteins | sample CryGeyCG2014_020_FD_183966 | JGI IMG/M metagenome (GOLD analysis project Ga0210017, IMG submission 183966) | Groundwater microbial communities from aquifer - Crystal Geyser CG08_land_8/20/14_0.20 (SPAdes) (version 2) | ecosystem: Environmental > Aquatic > Deep subsurface > Groundwater | place... | reverse complement strand
ATGGCTTATAGAGTATAATTTCAATCGTCCACACCAATCCCTTGGCTATCTTGCTCCAGTAGAGTATATTGAAAGAGAGCTTGCTAAAATCCATAGTCCAGTGTTACCTATGTGGTCAGCCAGCACAACCCCTTGACAAATTGACAAAAACATTATATTATTAGTAGTGATTATCATTAACGATGCATGCAAGGAGAACTAAGCAAAGAGAAACTATTATTAAAGTCCTGAGAAGTACAACTTGTCACCCTACAGTTGACTGGATATACAACGAGGTGAGGAAAGAGATACCTAACATTAGTTTGGGGACGGTTTATCGTAATCTAAAACTATTGCGAGAAAGTAGGGAAATTCTGGAGATAGATTTGAGCGGCACCTTTAGTAGATTTGATGGTAATTCAGATAATCACTACCATTTCAGGTGTGATAAGTGTGGTCGCGTCTTTGATATAGATGAGCCAGTAAACAAGGAACTTGATGAGAGAGTGGCCCGAAAAACGGGCTTTGAGATTTCACACCATCGGCTTGAATTTCGTGGGTTATGCCAGGAGTGTCAGAAAGCTGCTGAATAAGTACTAACTATGGCAGAGAGGAAGGAGTGATGCCTGTAAGAATTACGAAGGAGGTGGTAAGAAATAAAGTGATTGAAAGATGGCGTCCTTGGGAAGGGTTCAGGGAGATGGAGAGGATGATGGACGGGATGACCAAATTTTGCCCTGCTCCCTGCAAGAACTCAGGAGGGGAAAATGGCGCGAGAAGTTAAGATTTATACCACTCCAACCTGTCCTTATTGCCGGATGGCTAAAAAGTTCTTGGATGACAACGGCATCAAGTACCAGGAATTTAATGTAGCTGAAGATAAAGCGGCTCGCGAGGAAATGATGCATAAATGTCATTCATTAGCGGTCCCGACAATTTGTTTTGATGACGAGGTATTGGTCGGGTTTGACAAGGCGCAACTTAGAGCGAAGTTAGGTCTTTAGTTCGCTGGGAGGAGTTATGTATGAGCTGGTTGTCATCGGCGCCGGTCCTGCCGGGATGACGGTTGTAGTGTATGCAGCAAGGAAAAGACTTAATACCTTGCTTATTAGCTACGATCTGGGAGGGCAACCTCTCACCACCGCTGGCGTGGAAAACTATATGGGCTACCAATTCATCGAAGGTCCCGAGTTGATGCAGAAATTCGAGGAGCAGGTAAGACAGTCTCCTTCAGATGTGAAAACAGAAATCGGTCAGAGAGTTGAAAGCGTGTCTAGAATAAATAGGGGCTTCGAGGTCAGGACAGATAAAGGTGAAACCTACCAAGCTAAGGCGGTCATATTTGCCACAGGCAAGCGCCCTCGTCAACTAAATGCTCCTGGAGAGAAAGAATTAGTTGGTAAAGGGGTTACCTACTGTGCTATTTGCGATGGTCCCCTTTTTGCTGGTGAAAAGGTAGCTGTCATCGGTGGAGGTAATTCAGCCTTAGAGGCTGCTGATGACATGATTAAAATAGCTGAACACGTTTATTTAATATCGCTAACCTCCCTCACCGGTGACCGGATACTAATTGACAAGATAACCAACGCCGATAATTTGACTATGTTTCTTGAGCATGAAGTCCTGGAGATAAAGGGAGAGGACCGTGTTGAAGGGATAAAAATAAGAGACTTGAAAAGTAAGCAAGAAAAGGAGTTTGACGTTGGTGGTGTCTTTATAGAGATTGGACTCGTTCCCAACTCAGGGGCAATGAAGGGAGTAACTACTCTAAATCGCCTCGGCGAAATTGAGGTTAACTGTGCCAATGAAACTGGTGTACCGGGGCTCTTCGCTGCTGGAGACGTTACTACTGTTCCTGAAAAACAGATAATAGTGGCTGCCGGGGAAGGAGCTAAGGCTGCTCTTCAAGCCCATCGTTATCTTCAGAGATTGAAACAATAGCTGGGAGAACCTGTATATGAGGATATTCTTAAGAAACAATTTGTTTAGAGAGTAGAGCAAGATGGAGCAAAAGGAAGCAAAGAAAATGGTGGATATACTTCAGACTGCAATTCAAATGGAAGTGGAGGGTAAGGAGTTTTATCAACAAGCAAGCCGGAAAAGCAGCAACAAGCTAGCTAAAGAGTTATTTCAAAGACTGGCTAACGAAGAAGCTGAACACCAAAAGAAGTTTGAGGAAATATATGAAGCGCTTAAGAGGGGTCAAGATTGGCCTGACGTAGAACTGCCATCCGAGAAGGCGAAAAAACTTAAGTCTATATTTGCCCAGGCCACTAAAGAGCTGGGTAATAGATTTAAAGTAGCCGAATCTGAGCTTGAGGCTATTAAGACCGCCATGGATATGGAGATCAAGACTTACGATTTGTATCGCTCCCGAAGCGAACAAAGCACCCTACCTCGGGAAAAACGGTTCTATGAGGCTTTGGCTGCTGAGGAGAGAGGACATCACCTTGCTCTCCTTGACTCTTATGATTACCTTACTGACCCGGCAGGGTGGTTTATTATGAAAGAGCATCGTTTGGATGGGGTGTAAGACTACGGGCTGAAATTGATGAGATTAAGGATAAGGTATAATAGGAGGTAACAAATGAATTTATTGGCGTTACGCAAATTGAGGTATGGTTTGTATGTAGTGAGTTCAAGGAGGAGAGACAGGTTTAATGGGCTAATTGCGAACGGGGTTAGTCAGGTCAGTGCTGTGCCAGCTAATTTTGTTGTCTCTATAAACAAGGAAAACCTTACTCATGAATTTATCAAAGCAAGCAAAGTGCTATCGTTCTCAGTTCTCTCTAAAAACACGCCATTGAGCTTCATTGGCCGTTTTGGCTTCAATTCAGGAAGGGAGATAAATAAATTTAAGGGTGTGAGTTACAAAATAGGCAAAACTGGAGCACCTATAGTTCTGGATAACACCCTGGCTTATGTAGAAGCCAACGTTATCAATGAAGCAGATTTAGGAACTCATACCATATTCATAGCTCAAATGGTGGACAGCGATATCATCAGGGAAGGTGAGCCAATGACCTATGACTATTACGCTGAGGTTAAACGGGGGCCCACCTCTAAGAAGGCATCGCTTTATATTGAACAGATAGCGGTGACAAAGGCACAAAAGTATCAGTGTCGCCGCTGCTTCTATATCTATGACCCCGAATTTGGAGATCCAGATGGTAATGTTTCACCGGGAACTTCCTTCGAGCTACTACCTGATGACTGGAAATGCCCTATTTGTGGAGCTAGTAAAAACTACTTTGACAAATTAGAAGGCACGGAATGAGGAGGGAAAAGTGGATATTAAGACGCTGTACCAGCTAAGTTATGGGTTATATATAGTAACCTCGGCCAGGGGAGACAAGCTCAACGGGCAAATTGCCAACACCCTGTTTCAAATCACCTCTGAACCACCTACCATCGCAGTGAGCATTAATAAACGGAACCTCACCCATGAATTCATCCATGACAGCCGTGTTTTCGCAGCCTCGATTTTATCCCAGGATACACCTCTAAGTTTTATAGGGAATTTCGGTTTCAAGTCGGGAAGGGATATCGACAAATTTGCTCAGGTGAATTACAAGATAGGCAAAACCGGAGCTCCCATAGTTCTTGACCATGCCTTGGGCTATCTGGAAGCAAAGGTGATTAATGAAGTGGATGTCGGGACGCATACCATTTTCACAGGGGACTTAATAGAGGCAGAAACTTTGAAAAGCGGTGAACCTATGACTTATGCTTATTACCACGAGGTAAAGCGTGGCACGGCACCAAAGACCGCCCCCACATATATAAAAGAGGAGAAAGAGGTCAAAAAAGCAGCTAAATATAGATGTACGGTTTGTGGCTATATATACGACCCTGAGAAAGGTGACCCCGATGGTGGGATAGTACCTGGGATTCCCTTTGAAGAGATACCCAATGATTGGGTATGCCCAGTATGTGGGGCGAGCAAGGAGCAGTTTGAGAAGATAGGAGAGTAGAATGAAACCAAGAAAAATAAGGTCTGGAGTGTACTGGGTGGGCGCAATTGACTGGGATAGGCGGTTGTTTGACGAGCTCATTCCCCTCCCTGATGGCACGAGTTATAACTCCTATTTAATTAAGGGTAGTGAGAAGACAGCGCTTATTGACACGGTAGACCCTAGTATGGAAAGTGTGCTGCTAAATCGCCTGAAGCAAGCTGGAGTTAAGAATATAGATTATGTCATTGCCAATCACGCAGAGCAAGACCATTCCGGTACTATTCCCCCAGTTCTCGAGAAATATCCCACCGCCAAAGTAGTCACGACACCCCGAGGCAAGGATATGCTCATAGGTCTCTTGCTCATCCCCGAGGATAAGTTCATCACTGTAAGCGATGGTGAAACTTTATCCCTGGGAGATAAGACCCTTGAGTTTATCCATGCTCCCTGGGTTCACTGGCCAGAGACAATGCTTACATATCTTCGGGAGGACAAAGTTCTCTTCCCCTGTGACCTTTTTGGTTCCCACCTGGCAACTACAGATTTGTATGTAACTGATGAGGAGCAAGTCTATGAGGCGGCTAAGAGATACTATGCCGAAATCATGATGCCCTTCCACACCAACATTCAGAATCACCTGGAGAAATTAAAGGGATACGAGATCGACATCATCGCCCCCAGTCACGGCCCTGTGTATGACAAGCCCAGCTTTATTCTGGAAGCCTACCGAAGCTGGGTTTTCGACCCGCCCAAAAACATCGTGGTATTGCCTTACATCTCCATGCACGGTAGCACAAAGGAAATGGTGGATTATCTCGTTGAAGCTCTGGCCGAAAGGGGTGTTACGGTAAGACAATTCAATATGACCAAGACAGACATAGGAAAGCTGGCTATAGCATTGGTGGATGCAGCCACTATGGTCATTGGGACACCTACCATTATGGTCGGCCCACATCCCAATATTGTCTATGCTGCATTTCTAGCCAATGCACTAAGGCCCAAACTCCAGTTCGTCTCTATTATCGGTTCCTATGGCTGGGGTGGCAAGGCTGTGGAACAGCTCCAGGGAATGATTCCCAACCTCAAGGTGGAGGTATTACAACCTGTAATCATCAAGGGATTTCCAAAGGAAGCCGACTTCCAGGCTCTGAATAACCTGGCCGACACCATTGTCGAAAAGCACAAAGAGCACAATTTTGCGTAGTAGCGTTTTTGCTGGAAGAAAATGGATAGCAAGGAGGTGAGAAAATGAAATTTGGAGACATTTTAAAAAGCAAGGAGGCTGAAGGGAAGGAAAAACATGTCCCGATAATCGAGGTTGGTAAGGGAAAAGGTGAGGCAGGCGCAGACATTGTACATGTGGTAGTTGGCAAGGAAGTGCCCCATCCCAATACCGTAGAACATCACATTGTCTGGATAGAGCTTTCCGGAGTGAAGAAAGATGGACAGGTAATTGACCTCGGACGTTCTGATTTTGCACCTTCCTATACTAATCCCAACGTCAGGTTTCAGGTGCCGGTGGGGCAATTTAAAGCCTTCTGCGCTCTCGCTTATTGCAACATACATGGTCTATGGGAAAACTGTGTAGAGGTATAAAGGGATAATAATGTGTAAACCAAGCAGGTAAGTCCATAACGGGTAAAAATGAGAAATAGAGGAGGTGTGATATGGAAGAAGTAAGAGAACGAACAATTAGTCTTCCCCGGATAGGGGAGCCAGCACCAGCATTTGAAGTAGCGACCACTCAAGGCGTGCTTAAGCTAGAGGATTTTAAGGGAGCCTGGCTGATTCTCTTTTCCCACCCGGCGGATTTCACTCCGGTGTGCACCACTGAGTTTATTGCCTTCGCTGAGATCTACCCTGAATTACAAAAGCGAGGCGTGCAGCTTCTCGGGCTGAGTGTGGACAGTGTCTCCTCACACATCGCCTGGGTGCGAAATATAGAGGAGAAGACAGGAGTGAGGATACCATTTCCCATAATCGCCGACCTTAGCAAGGAGGTTTCTCTCGCCTATGGTATGATTCATCCGGGGCAAAGCAAAACTGAGACTGTCAGGTGCGTGTTCATAATAGACCCCAACCAAATTATCAGAACGATACTTTATTACCCACTGACCACCGGCAGGAATATGGACGAAATACTGAGAATCATAGCCGCGCTGCAAACGACAGACAAAAATGCGGTAGCGACCCCAGCCAACTGGCGGCCGGGTGACATGGTAGTTGTTCCGCCACCAAACACGCAGGAAATGGCTGAGGAGAGGCTCAAGCAGGGGTACGAGTGCGTAGATTGGTATCTGTGTAAGAAGAAGCTCCAGGCAAAATAGGAGGAGAATATGGCTTGCATTAGCCCGGATGGGAAACCTACTGAGTCAGGCACCAAGACGCTTAGTGCTCTCAAGTCAGGGCTGGGGTCTGCTGAAGAAATCGCCAAAAGCACCGGGCTTCCCTTGTTCAGGGTCAGAAGTGGGCTCAGGGAACTGACACAGGCGGGCTTAGCCAACCAGAAGGGTGATACCTATGAATTATCATCCAGAGGGGTTGAGCTCTTAGGTACCCTGTCCAATTAGCCGGCTAAAATTAGAGTATTAGACGGGAGAGGTGGCAAGGAACTATTTTGTCGTTCTTTGATTCTACACCGGGGGTGAATAGTCTTATATGACTAAGATGTGCAATAGATGAAAAGAATAATTTATGGAGGGATTAATGGACAAGAATAAAATCATTGCTATATTGAATCAGGACCTCGAGGGTGAGCATGGTGCTATCATTCAATATTTGACCCATGCTTATGCTATGGGTGAAGGTGAGATGGCTTGCGAGATTGAGGCCATTGCCCGGGAGGAAATGCGGCACCTGGACTGGTTGGCCGAAACCATAGTTGAACTGGGTGGTATCCCTAGTTTGGAGCGGGGAAAGATGCGTATGTATGGCGAATCAGTGGCTGATTGGATGAGGAATAATGTGCTACTGGAAGAAGATGCCATGAATCCATATAAGGAGCACATCAAGGCTATTGGTGACCCTAAGATAAAGCGATTATTGAAGCGCATTTTGTCTGATGAGGAATCGCACCACGGTGATTTCATGCACTTTGTGGAAAAAGCGGAGAGGGAGGGTGCTAAGGATATAAGAGGCGCCCGCCAGGACAAGATTACCCGGGTTCTCAACTGGGGCATTGAGCACGAGTACACCGTAATCCTCCAGTACCTTTTGCACTCCTATACGACTGCCAACGAAGATGTCAAGAAAGAAATGCAGGACCAGGCTATAAACGAGATGCAGCATCTTGGATGGTTGTCTGAGAAGATGGTTGACAAAAAAGGCACTCCAAGGATTGAGCACACCAAGGTGGACCAATCAATAAAAACAGGTGATATGCTTCAGGCAGACATCAAAATTGAGCAAGAGGTAGCTGCCGAATATAACCGCGCTGCCAAGAAGGTTACTGACCCTGACCTGAAGAGGCTTCTCACCCGGATAAGGGACCACGAAGTATACCATGCTGATGTATTTGGTGACCTGCTGAAGAAAGAAGAGGGGTAAGGTTAGGTGATTATTTCACAGTGGGGTATCAGCTAACAGCAAGTAGTATCCTGGGTTGGGGGGTATGTCAACTATGATGTGCTAATTTTGGAGAAAGATTATTATTTAACGAAAGGAGCAGGATAGCATGTGGAAATGCACCAATTGTCATCATGTAGAATTTACCACTGATAAGCCTGAGCGTTGTCCTCTTTGTGGTGCTGAGGCGGAAAAACTCGTCCCACATGAGGTTGTGGGGATAAAGGGGACAAAGACGCTGGAAAATCTCAAGGGTGGTTTCGGTGCTGAATCCCAGGCTCATCTAAGAAACATGGCTTTTGCTATGAAGGCTGAGCAAGAAGGCTATTCACAGGTGGCAAGGCTGTTTCGCGCTGTTGCCGAAGCTGAGGCGGTCCATGCCTTCAACCACTCCCGCCTTCTGGGTGCTGTGTCTGGCACTCAAGAGAACCTTGAGAGTGCCTTTGAGAGGGAGAACCTAGCTAGCAGGGTCTATCCTCAGTTCATCAGGGAGGCAAATGAGGAAGGCAATACAAACGTGGCAAAGATCTTAAGTTATTCCCGCGATGTAGAGAGGGGACATGCCAAGCTCTACAAAAAGGCGCTGGATCATATGGTTGCTGAAAGGGAGACCGAGTATTATGTCTGCCAAGTCTGCGGCTACGTCTCTGATGGGGTTCTTCCCGACGAGTGCCCTATCTGTGGTGCCCCTAAAGAAAAATTTAGGAAGGTGGTCTAGTTATACAAGGAGGTTATGAAGTATTTAATGCCATCTGGCTTTACTTCATATTTCTTATATGGCAATAATGTCGACTTTCTGATAGTTTCTTGCCTGGTAATAATATTCACCAATTCGAGATTTTCTTGACAAGATAGTAAGAAAAATCATACAATTCTGAGTTTAGTGCTAATCTTACTATAGGAGGAGGAATGAAACAAAAAGATAGACGTGCAGTGGGTAAGTGTTTTGGCTCTACGGTAGTTGGACCTCGGGGGCAACTGGTGATTCCGGTTGAAGCCCGAAAAGAACTTGGTATAGATGTTGGCAGCAAACTTCTGGTTTTCAGTCATTTTGGAGGGGGAGGGCTTATCTTTGTCAAGGTTGAGGCGGTGGAGGAGCTGTTTAACATTATGAGTCGCCGGGTCGCTGAGTTCGCCAAGTTGCTCAGGGAAACTAAAACCGCAGATACGGGGAAAAGTGAAAGCGATCGAAGTTAAGAATCTAACCAGGACATTTGGTCACGTTGTTGCTGTGGACCATATCTCATTTGAGGTTGAGGAAGGGGAGATTTTTGGCTTTCTTGGTGCCAATGGGGCGGGTAAAACGACCACTATTATGATGCTTACTACAGCGCTTAACCCTACTTCTGGCAACGCTACTGTGTGTGGGCATGATATCGTCAAGGATAGGAATGAGCTGAGAAAATATATGGCTGTGGTCTTTGAGGAGCTAAGCCTGGATACCGACTTGACTGCCAGGGAAAATCTTGATTTTCATGCTCGGATGTATCACATTCCCAGGAGAGTCAGGGAAGAGAGGGTATCCCGAGCCTTGGAGTTAGTAGGGTTGAAGGGTAAGCAAAACATGTTGGTGAAACATTATTCTGGTGGGATGCAGCGCAGGCTGGAGATAGCCAGGGCGATGGTGAATCAGCCCAGAATTTTGTTTTTGGATGAGCCAACTTTAGGTTTGGATGTTCAGACGAGAAGGATGCTATGGGATTATGCCAGGAAGCTGAACAGAGAATCTGGGACCACTGTATTGCTAACCACACATTATGTTGAAGAAGCTGATTATCTTTGCGATAGGCTGGCCATTCTGGAGCAAGGGAAGATATTGGTCACTGATACTCCTGAGGGGTTGAAAAGCTCCCTTGGCGATAGCTTGCTCTCTGTCAAGCTTCTCCAGGGTGCGGATGAGTTGGCAAAGTTGTTGAGAGAGGTAAATTGGGTTAAAAAGGTTAACCAGCGTGATGGTTGGCTCGACTTAAGCGTAGAGAGCGGGGAGACGAAAATACCTGAAGTGGCCAGGTTAGCTAAAGAGCATGGATTTGCCATTTCCTCCGTTAGTCAGCATAAGCCGAGCCTGGAGGATGCCTTCCTGCACTATGCAGCTAAAAAGCTGGAAGACAAAACCTATGAGTAATGTCATAGAAATTGAGAACCTTACCAGAGAATTCGATGGGCTTGTAGCTGTAGACCATATTAGCTTGAATGTCAAGGAAGGGGAGATTTTTGGCTTCCTCGGTCCTAATGGTGCTGGCAAGACGACCATTACGAAGGTGTTGTGTACTATCTTGAATCCCACCTCGGGCTCGGTTAAAGTTTGTGGCTATGATGTCACACGGGAGAGGGATAAGGTTAGGGAATGCATTGGGATTGTGTTCCAGGACTCTTGCATCGATAAATTTCTTACCGGCAGGGAGAACCTGGATTTCCATGCCAGTATGTACCACATGGAGAAGAAGATAAGGGACAAAAGGATGGCGGAAGTGCTCAGCCTGCTGGAATTAAAAGGGAAGGAGAATATCAAGGTCGGAAACTTGTCAGGTGGCATGCAACGCAGATTCGAGGTTGCCCGGGGATTTATGAACCATCCTAAAGCACTCTTTTTAGATGAGCCAACCTTGGGCCTGGATATACAAACAAGAAGGAATCTATGGGATTACATCAGGATGCTAAATGAACAAGAAGGCACAACGATAATTCTCACTACTCATTATATAGAGGAGGCAGACTATCTCTGCCACAGGGTAGCCATTATAGACCACGGCAAAATAGCAGCGGTGGATTCACCTCAGGAGCTAAAGGAAGTAGTCGGTGTTAATCTACTGGCATTACAAATAGCCAATGAAAAAAGCGATGCTCTGGCGAGTTTGTTAAAGGGGATTGATTGGATAAAGAAAGTAGAGAGGCGTAATAGTTCGCTGGAATTGAGCATCAAGGGGGGTGAAGAAAGGGTACTCGAAATTGTTGAGCTTGCCGATGAGCATGGATTTGTGATAACAGCTATTGACTTGCGCCAGCCAAGTTTGGAAGATGCTTTCTTGCACTATACGGGAAGAACTATAAGAGAAGAGGAAGGAAGCGTAAAAGAACTCTGGAAAACAAGAATGGCTGGAAGGAGGAAGTGAAGAGATGCAGGCAATAAGAGCTACCAAATTTATAGACCCGTTACCTGTCTATACCATGTGGCTAAGGCAGATAAAGAGGTTCCTAAGGACGAAATCTCGGCTTGTCAGCTCAATATTGATGCCCTTTCTTTTCCTCGCCTTTCTTGGATTGCCATTAAGCTTTATCCCTGGTTTCAAAATGGGGGGGATGAATTATCTTGACTTCATGGCTCCAGGGATAGTGGGTATGACCTTACTATTTGCCGGTACAATTTCGGGAGTGTCTGTCATCTGGGATAAAGAATTTGGTTTTCTCAAAGAGGTATTGGTAGCTCCAGTTAACCGTTTCTCAATTATATTGGGTAGAAGCCTAGGGAGTATGACTACAGCTATACCGCAGGCTCTCATCGTAGTAGCAATAGCCACGGCTCTGGGAGTGAAAATATCCGGCATTTCAGGGTTCTTTCTGTCAATTGTGTTTATGATTCTCACATGTGCTACCTTCACTGGGGTGGGCTTGATTATTGCTGCGAAGCTGACTGATACTGAAGGTTTCATGGCTATAATGAACTTGATAATAATGCCGATATTCTTCCTGTCTGGCGCATTCTTTCCTTTGCAAGTTATGCCAGCTTGGGTGAGGTATATAATGTATATCGACCCGCTTACCTATGGAGTAGATGGGTTAAGAGGTGCGCTTGTCGGCGGTGCTGCCTTTCCTTTATGGCTCGACTTTACAGTTCTTCTGGTGTTATCAATAATTCTGGCAGGATTAGGAGCTTATCTCTTTTCTAAAATGGAGGCTGATTAAAATGAAGAGATGGTTAATTATGGTGACTGTATTGTGCTTGTTTAGTGTGCTTTTCACCGGCTGTGTCGGTTCACAAAGTGCGGTTCAAGAAACTGCCAAGGCTACACGGGGCAATTTAGTGATAAGCGTCGATGTCAGTGGAAACCTTGAGATGCCGCGCAAGGTAGACCTGTCGTTTGGCACTTCGGGGATGATAAAGGAAATAATGGTAGAGGAGGGGGATAGAGTTGTGAAGGGGCAGACTTTAGCTAAACTCGATGCTCCCGTCTTGGAGGCAAATGTGGCGATGGCTGAGCTTAATCTAGAGCAGACGATTTATCCTTATTATTCTTATACCCATGCTGCTGATGTACCCGGGACATGGCTGGCTCTGGATGAAGCTGAGGGTAATCTGGAAGAAGCACAAAGGCTTTTAGAGGAAGGCAGAATTGAGGAAGCACAGTTATTGTTAGAGCAAGTAGGGCAAAGTTTGGACAAGGCAAAGGAAAAATCAGAATCCAGAATATGGTCATTGCCTTTATCGGTCAAAATGGCTGAACTGAAGCTTGACCAGGCTGAAGCTGAGCTGGCTAAGGCAGTCATTACCGCTTCTTTTGACGGTGTTGTGGCTGATATTTATATAAAGGAAGGACAACAACTTTCAGCGATGACGTATACCAGTCCCGCGATTTGTTTAATTGACCCCAGCGAGATAAAGCTGAGCGGCGTGATTGATGAAATGGATGTTTCCAAAGTAAAGCTAGGGCAGGAGGCAACTATCACTTTAGATGCTTTGCCTGATAAAGAGGTGAAAGGCAGGGTAACTTTTGTCTCTCCAGCAAGTACTGCACAAGCGGGAGTGGTGTTTTACAAAACCACCATAACTTTGGAAAATCCTGATGAAGAGCTTAAGGATGGTATGAGTGCCAATGCTGAAATTGTTATTGAGGAGCACGATGGTGTGTTGTTGATACCAAATCGGGCTGTCCAGGGTAGTCTGGAAAAGCCCTGGGTGGAGGTGGTCACCAAGGGGCAAATTGAGGAAAGGCAGGTTAGCATAGGTTTGAGCGATGGTATATACACCGAGATTTTGTCAGGATTGGATGAGGGGGAAGAGGTAGTTTTGCCTCAGGTATCGCAAATCCCCTTGTTTTAAGGTTAGATGATTGAGCTAGATAACATAACCAAGATATACAAAATGGGGCGAACAGAGGTTGTGGCTCTCAATGGAGTGAGCTTGCGTATTGAGCCCAGGGAAATGGTATCCATCATCGGGCCATCAGGCTCAGGCAAATCTACATTGATGCATATCATTGGCTGCCTTGATAAACCAACTTCAGGAGAATATCGCCTGGAGGGGGTTCAAGTAAGCAAACTAAATGATAATAAATTAGCGGAAATAAGAAATAAAAAGCTGGGGTTTGTTTTCCAGAGTTTTAACCTGCTGCCCAGAAACACCGCTTTAGATAATGTAGAGTTACCGCTTATTTACGGCGGCGCCGGAAATCGGCGACAAAGAGCGTTACAAGCCCTGGAATCGGTAGGTTTAGCTCAGCGAGCGCATCACAGGCCTAACGAACTTGCTGGTGGTGAGCAACAGAGGGTAGCTATTGCTCGAGCATTGATAAATAATCCCTCCCTTATCTTAGCTGATGAGCCTACCGGCAATCTCGATACCCAGACCAGTAAGGAAATCATGCTTCTTTTTCAAAAGCTGAATGAACAAGGAATTACCATCGTTTTGGTGACTCATGAAGCAGACATTGCTGCTTATACACAGCGTAGCATCAAGATGCGTGATGGTAAAATTGAAGCAATAGCATGAAAATAAAGGACTGCATCATTATCGCTTTGCATGCCTTGTCTGGTAACAAATTGCGTTCAGCTTTGACCATGCTGGGCATTTTAATAGGTGTAGCTGCAGTTATCTCTGTTGTTTCCCTGGGCAGAATAGACCAGGAGATGCAGCGGGAGCAATTCGCGGCATTGGGAACTAATCTCATCTATGTTCTTCCTGGTGCACCTACAGCTATGATGGGCATAGGTGGTCCCCTGGGAACTGCCCAAACATTGACTTTAGAGGATGCTGAAGCGATTGCCGACCCTCGTAATGCCCCTTCTGTAGCCTTGGTAGCACCAGCGATACAAACCTCTGCTCAGCTAAAGGCGGGGGGAGAAAATGTGGGGGGTAGGGTTGGCGGAGTAACGCCAGAATACCAGCAGGTCAATAACCTTGAGGTAGCTCAGGGCAGATTTATCAACGAAAACGATTATGCCGGAAGATCGAGGGTAGTGGTTTTGGGACACCAAATATCTGAAGAGTTGTTTGGTTTAATGTCTCCTGTGGGTCAAACTTTAAGGATGAACGGACAGCAATTTAAGGTCATCGGTGTATTGAAAACCAAAGGAGGTGCTTTTGGAATTGAGGATTTAATGGTGTTCGCTCCCCTATCTACGGTACAATCGACGCTGTTTGCTCAACAAACGAGCAGCATAGGGCACACTATTCAGATGATTAGTGTTCAGGCAAAAAGCGAAAGCGGGATAAACTCGGCTAAAGAAGAAATTATTAATATCCTCAGGCAGCGACATCATATCAGGGAAGGGGACGACGATGACTTCAGTGTCATGAGCATGGATGCTGTAGCCCGCATTGTGGACCAAGTGGGGACGATACTTTTGATTATTCTCGGTGCTATAGCTGGCATCTCCTTGGTCGTTGGCAGCATTGGAATCATGAATATCATGCTTGTTTCTGTGGTAGAGCGCACCAGAGAAATTGGTCTCAGGAAAGCCTTGGGAGCGAAGCGCCGTGATATTTTAACTCAATTTCTCACTGAATCCGCAGTATTAGGCATTTGTGGTGGCATCCTGGGTATCGGTCTGGGATGGCTTGTAGTCATGGTTGCCTCCATCTTCGCAGCAAATGCTGGATTCCCATTTTCAGCGATGCTTCCTGGAGATGCTGTTGCTCTGGCGGTGGGAGTGTCGCTTTTTGTCGGGCTTGTCTCTGGTATTTATCCAGCGTTCCGTGCCGCGCGTCTTGACCCTATTGAGGCGCTTCGCCACGAATAAAGAACATAGAGATGTCATTGCGAGGAGCGGGATTCCTCGTTTTACTCGGAACAGGCTCCGCAATCCCCAAGTTAAAGCACTAAACTCAAAGCACTAAATCCTAAAGAGAATCAAAAATCAAAGATAAAAAATCAAAATTACAGCTCAAAAGGCAAAAATCCTTCCTCATTTCGATCTTTGACTTTTAACTTATTTTTGCTCTGTCATTTTGCCCTTTGATTTTTGAGTTTTGCTTTTCTGAGGTTGCCACTCCTTCGGCTCGCAATGACGATGAAAAGGGGCACAATGGCAAAATGATTACCTCTTTTGAATTAAGGACAAAAACTCGGAGCGGGTGATTATTTTGCTGCGAAAAGCTCCCCTCACCGCTGAGGTTATCACGGTGCTCCCCGGCTTTTTAATCCCCCTCATTATCATACATAAGTGTTCTGCTTGGATAAGTACTCCTACGCCATCCGGTTGAAGAGCTTCGAAAATAGTATCGGCGATTTGCCCGGTCATTCTCTCCTGGAGTTGGGGACGCCTGGCAAATATTTCCACCACCCTTGCTAGCTTGCTTATTCCCACCACCTTGCCATTTACACTGGGAATATAGCCTACATGAGCTACACCATAAAATGGAAGTAAATGGTGTTCACACATAGAGTAGAAAGGAATATCTTTTAAGATCACCATTTCATGATGACCTTCCTCAAAGCCTGTGGCTAGTTCAGCTTTGGGGTCAATATCCAATCCCGAGAAAAGTTCTACATACATATCGGCAACACGCTGCGGGGTATCCTTTATGCTTTCCCTCGACAAGTCTTGCCCTATAGCCTCGATTATGGAAGCGGTTGCCATTCTAATTCTATCCTTATCAATCATTTCAAATCCTCCTCGTTATAAAATTTAGGCTATCTTTGTCCGCGGTGGCATAGAACTCAGAGCCGAGGTAAAGAAGTGGTTTTACCTTACCCAAGTCAAGTATTCCGTTTCCGGTGAATATTCCCTCTTGAAAGTGTACCGCGACAATCTCACCAACTACCCAGACATGGTCGCCATAAATCTTGCTGTCTAAAAGCTTGCATTCATAAGAGGCATAGGCGTCCTTCAATAAAGGAACCCCGGTTTTTATCGGATTTTCTTTCAGGATGTTAAGCTTTTGGAACTTGTCTATCTTCTGTCCCGAAGTTCCACCAACAGAGGCAGCCAAATGAGCTTTTTCGAAAGGGATGAAGTTAATGCCGAATTCCTTGCTTTGGCTGATAAGCTGGTAGGTAAACCTTTTGGGGGAAATAGAGATGCCGTAGATAGGGGGATTGATGGATATCGAGCTATGCCATGCTGCCGTCATGGCGTTTTCTTTTCCTCCAGAGCTAGCAGTAATTATAGCTGCTAATTTAGGATAATGATGACTGAATTTACCGATGTCTTTCGTGGCTATTTTTTCCATAGCTATCTCTCCTTCATTTTGGAATCATTATAATCCATTTTGGCCGAGAAATTTGAATTTTACTCCACTACAAGCTAAAATAATTAGCACTTGTTGTTGCAAATTGCTAATTAAATTGTTAATATAACCAGTTGATTATGCCGATATATAACGCCAACAACATCGACGTCGTTTAGGCGGAGGCAACAGATTTTAAATAGCTCGAAATTAAGTATGTGACTGTAAAAGGAGGGTGATTTTCTTGCCTACCTATGAGTATCGATGTCCGCAGTGCAAATTTAAGTTTGAGGTTAAGCTGAAGTTCAGCGATGATAATTTGCCGGTTTTTTGCACTCATTGTGGAGTCAAGGCAGAGCGTCTATTCTCCCTGGTGCCGATAATTTTCAAGGGTCCGGGATTCTATGTCACTGATAATAGAAAAGGGAGTCCGGAACCGAGCAATGGCAAGGCTAAGAAGGGAAACAAGGAGGAATGACAAAAGGGAAGTAGCTGATGAACTGTCCTGTTTGTGGTAAAGAAGCAAGGACGAAAATTTATTACTGTGTTAGCTGTGGCGTATATGTCCACGTAGCTTGTTGGAGAAAGCACCTGCAAATGGCTCATCAGGAGCGAACGCCTTCGCTGGCAAAGAAAAGGTAACCGGTGACTTGTAGATTTTTAGTCCTTGAACAGAAAATCTTCCACTGCGCTTAAGTCGGCAGACAATTCTGCTGGTGGCTGAGCATATCTGCGGGGCACATTGGGGTCTTTTAATCCCGTTCCGGTGATAATACAAACTATTTTCTTGTCTGAGAAATTCTCGCTCTTTGCCATCTTGATGAGTCCCGCCACTGAGGCAGCTGACGCTGGCTCACCGAAGACGCCTTCCTTGATTGCTAATAATTTATAGGCGTTCAAAATCTCATCATCGGTCACCAAATCTATGATGCCGCCAGATTCGTCTCTTGCCGCCGTTGCTTTCTCCCAGCTGGCAGGGTTGCCAATGCGGATAGCAGTGGCGATAGTTTTGGGGTATTTAACCGGTTTGCCCAGAACTATGGGTGCAGCGCCAGCAGCTTGAAAGCCCATCATCTTTGGGGTATGGCTTGCCTTGCCAATACGGTGGTATTCTTTAAATCCCTTCCAGTAAGCGGTTATGTTCCCGGCATTGCCTACAGGAATAAATAGATAATCCGGAGCATCTCCTAGATCATCGATGATTTCAAATGAAGCTGTTTTCTGACCTTCGATGCGATTTGGATTAAGCGAGTTAACCAGGGTAACGGGGTATTTTTCGGTTAAGGAACGGACTATCTGCAGCGCCTGGTCAAAGTTGCCTCTTATGCCCACGATTTGGGCGCCGTAAACAAAGGCTTGAGCTAATTTTCCCATGGCTATTTTGCCTTTAGGTATGATAACGATGGTTCTCATTCCAAAGCGGGTTCCATAGGCTGCTGCTGAAGCGCTGGTATTGCCTGTGGAAGCACAAATAATGGTGGAGCTGCCACTCTCCACTGCCTTGGCTACGGCGACCACCATACCACGGTCTTTAAATGAACCAGTGGGATTGCATCCTTCTAATTTAAAGTATAGTTCCCCACATCCAAGTTCCTTCTCCAGATTTTGAGACCTTACCAGGGGAGTATCTCCCTCGCCAAGCGTTACTATAGGGGTGGCCGCGGTGACGGGCAACAGGTGGCGGTATCTAGCGAGAACACCTTGCTTCATTCCTCAATCCTGATAAAGCTACTCACTTGGTTCACCACAGTTAACAATTTTAGTTGTTCAATGGCTTTCTGCGCTGCATTTTCCCTTGCCGGGTGGGTTATGATGACTATCTCGGCAGTCTGAGCTGCTCGGTTGCTCTCTTTCTGAATCACCGATGAAATGCTGATGGAATTATCCCCCAGAACCTTGGAGATTTGTGCTAAAACGCCAGGACGGTCAGCCACATCTAGCCTGAAGTAGTAGCGTGTCACTACATCTGACATCGGCTTGAGGATTAGCTCTTCGTTTATACCTGTTTCTGGCGTGACGGTTACCCCCAGGCGATTGTTTCTAACTATGGTCAACACATCGGCAACAATAGCGCTGGCAGCTCGCATTCCTCCTGCTCCTTCCCCGTAGAAGAGCAATTTACCAGCCAGGTCGCCTTCGGCTTGAATGGCGTTATAAACACCATCTACTTTAGCCAGTTGGGAATCCCTGGGAAGAAAAACAGGGTGCACTCGAGCCTCGATAATGTTGCCATAGCGTTTAGCTATTGCGAGGAGCTTTATAACATAACCAAATTCTTCAGCATAGCGGAAATCTTGGGCGGCAAGGTGGGAAATTCCTTCACAGTATATCTCTTGAGGGTCTAGTTTAGCGTGCAAAGCTAAGTTAGCCAGGATAACTAATTTGTAAGCTGTGTCTCTCCCTTCGATATCATTTGAAGGGTCGGACTCGGCATAGCCTAATTCCTGGGCTTGTTTTAACGCTATTGGGAAATCCAGTTTTTCCTGCGCCATTCTGGTTAAAATGTAGTTGGTGGTGCCATTGAGGATGGCATAAATGGCTGAGATATCGTTGGCGGCTAAGCCTTCCTGGAAGGAGGAAATGAGCGGTATGCCGCTGCCTACGCTTGCTTCATAGCGAAGTTCAACGTTGTGTTCCTTTGCCAGTGAAAATAGCTCATGGCCATGTTTAGCAATCACTTCCTTATTGGCAGTAACTACATGCTTTCCATTGGTGAGGGCTTGCTTAATATATTCTGCGGCAGGGTGTTCTCCTCCAATAACCTCAATGACTATGTCTATTTTTGGGTCAGTTAAAATTTCTTTGGCATTACGTGTTAGTAATCCGGGTTCAAGTCCTACAGGGCGTTTTTCCAGCACCTTTTTTAATATCAGAGGCACTCCCAGTTGCTCTGCCAGGCCATCCTTCTTCTCCAGTAAAACATGAGCTACGCTACTGCCTACAACTCCAAGACCTAACAAGCCGATATTTACCTCTCGCTTTGTCTGCATATTTACCTTCTTTTGATAACTTCGTTTGCAGCCCAGGCCATTCTCGTGCTATCAAGTTTATTCTCAATAGTGCTATTTTCCCTTTGCAGTTGAAGCCATTCACTGAAGTGTTTATTTTTTACCACTGCCCGAGCATCCGTGTCCAATTCACGCTGCTGCTTATCCCAAACTTTGACTATCCAATAACCTCCTTTGGTTTGGACAGTTTCATCCTTGACTGGTTCGCTCACCTGACCTGTGGAAAGCTGGAAGGCAACTTCATTGAAGGCGTCGCTAAAATTGTTTGTCGCCTTTTCCTCTTCTTTGAGCCAGCCGAGTTCGCCCCCTTTATATTTGCTGCTGTGCTGGGAGTAACTCTTGGCAAGCTCGCTAAAATCACTGGCTTTGTCTAGCTCACTCTTGATTTCCAGCGCCTCTTGCTCGCTGCCCAGCAACATAGCACTAACATTTATCCCGTTCTCGGGGTCTTCTTCATTAACCTTTATCAGCCAGTAGCCAATATCCTTGCTGGTTGAATTATCGTAGATGGGCTGGCTTATTTCATCGGGGGTAAGATTGAAGGTCTCTGCGATAGTTTGAGGTATCAGTTCTTCAGGAAGCCAGCCTAAATTGCCATCATACTTTTTAGTCACATTATCGTAAGAGAATTGTCTGACTAGCTCGGTGAAGTTTCCACCACTGCTAACTCGGCCTAGCACTGCGTTAGCCACCTGTTCACTCTCCACAAGCATTACTTGCATATTTGCCTGCAGCATTTTGCCCTGCAATTGGGAATCAAAATATTCTGAGAGGTTTTCACTTAATAGCAGAGTCCTGGCTATATCTCGATACACTTCATCATTGGGGAAGTTTTGCTCCACGACGATTTCTTGTATCTCTTTTTCACTCACTGTTACATTGAGCTCTTTCGCTCCTTGCTTCATTAGTTCGGCATCTTCAATATATTGAGCAACTGCATAGGTGTAACTGTATGTGCTATTCGGTTCTAAATTCCTGGTCTGGGCGTCGAGCATATTTACATAATATTTCATATCAAAGGAAACATCGTTTACCGTAATTACTTTCTCATTGAAGGGTTTGATTTGGGCAACATAATATTCGTAGATTACATAGCTGATGATGCTGACCAGGAAGACAATGCTGGCAGTTATTATTATGCGGCGAATGCGGTTCTGCCGCTGCCATTTTGCCGCCTGGTGTTTTGTAGGGACTCGTACAGGTGTTACCTTTTTCTTGCCCAATAGTCACATCCTCGCTGATAATTGCTTTATTAGCTTTGCTATGATAACATATTGGATTAAATAAGGCACGGGGTGTAGCGCAGCCTGGTAGCGCACCTGAATGGGGTTCAGGTGGTCGGAGGTTCAAATCCTCTCACCCCGATTTCTTTCGGGACACGGGGGAATCTTCGCCAGTTAACAAAATTTCTCAATTCAGCCCAATGTTGTAATTACATTGCGTCCAGCGTAGAATCATCACAGATATCACGGATTATGGAGACATGAATTATGGAAGGGTGGGCTGAGGAAGAAATCAGGAACAAGGATCTGATGGCACCGTGTGGGTTGTATTGCGGTGTCTGTGGGGTCTACATCGCAACAAGGGACGGCAATGAGAAGCTCAAGACGACCATGGCGAACCTTTATGGAACAAAGCCTGAAGACACAGAATGCCTCGGTTGTATGCAGCCTGATCCGCCGAAGAAGATCTACGGTTACTGCAGGATATGTGCGATACGGGCTTGCGTGAAATCAAAAGGGTACTACTCCTGCCATCAATGTGGGGAATGGCCATGCGGCATGATCGAGAATTTCGGCTTTGCCACTGGTGCGCGGGTGATGACACGGACGATTCCCATATGGCGAGCGAAAGTGGCTGAGTACGGTGATGAGAAGGGTTGCGTGGAATGGGCCCGGGCTGAATGCGAGCGCTATCACTGTTCTTCGTGCGGCAAGCCGCTCTTCAGAGGGGCACAACGTTGCAGAGCCTGTAAAAGGCCAGTAGCCGATGAACTGGACGGATCCCTTTGAGCTGTAGAAGGAGGGACGAAGGCCGGGGAACCCAGGGCCAGCCTTGGTTGCTCCACGATGCGGTTTGGAATAGCGGACGGCTCATCGTCCCCACCTCAGGACCACCTCCCTCTCAAAAGTTGTAATTACATTCCGCACGGGCAGGGATACATCACTGCAACTACCTTGACAATGCAACTTAGAATGCCGGTGGCATAGGGATATTGTTTTTGCCTTCCCATTACCCAATCTAGCGGATTGTTCAATGTTCAGATGCTGAGGTATAATGAGGTCGGGAATACGAGCGAATATAAATGCAAAATAACCGCGATTCGGTTAACCACTATGAGGTGCGGCTGTCATGATATGCCCTACCTGTAAGAGCGATATGATAGTTGTTGAGTACAACAAGATTGAGCTTGATTATTGTGCTAACTGTCAGGGCGTATGGTTTGATTCTGGTGAACTTGAACTATTGCTGGAGTCCATGAACTTAGAGAGCCAGAATGTGTTCCTCAGCAACATCCTCAGTCCCGAAGAAGCCGAATCATCAGAGAAGAAGCGGAAGTGTCCGATCTGCGGTCAGAAAATGAAGAAAACAGGCATAGGTCAAGAACCTGGAATACTGATTGATGTCTGCCAACGAGGAGACGGACTGTGGTTTGACGGTGGCGAGCTTGGTCAACTGACAAGACAGCTGGCCAGGAAACCGTCGGGGAAAACGCGTTCTCAGCAAGAGGTCATCACTTTCTTGGGAGAAGTATTCAAGCCCCTGGAGTGAACTATGGAGGACAGACACGGGTGACAGGAGAATCCTCTTTAGAGTAAACTAGGTGCAAATCGTTTAGGAGGTGTTCTATGACATGGTACATCATTGTTGGAGTTGTCGTCATTCTTATTATCTTATTCATTGTGACCTATAACAGGCTGGTCAGGCTGCGCAATCAGGTAAAGAACGCTTGGGCACAAATTGATGTCCAGCTAAAGAGACGACACGACCTGATTCCCAACCTTATCGAAACAGTCAAAGGCTACATGAAGTACGAGCGGGAGACACTAGAAGCCATAACCAAAGCCCGCAACCTTGCCCAGCAGGTAGCGTCCTCCGGACCAGCCGTGCGGGCTAAGGCTGAGGCTGAGTTAAGCTCTGCTTTGGGCCGGCTTCTCGCTGTAGTTGAAAATTACCCCGACCTCAAAGCCAATCAGAATTTCCTGGCTCTTCAGGAGGAGCTCACCTCCACCGAGAATAAAATAAGCTTTTCCCGCCAGTACTACAATGATTCAGTCCTCAGTTATAACAACCGAACCCAGATGTTTCCCTCCAACATGGTAGCCAGCATGACTGGCTTTAAGGCAAGCGAATTCTTTGAGGTTAGCGTAGCTGGGGAGAGAGAGGCACCCAAGGTCAGCTTCACCTAACCCGGTATGTTGTAGTCTATGTGGGAACAGATAAGGTCTAACCAGACAAGATCAGTAATACTAGTGGCCGGAATGGGGTTATTGCTGCTCCTAGTCGGTTACTTCCTGGGGCTGTACTTCTTTGACAGTGGCATCGGGGGCCTGATTATCGCTTTGGTAGTATGGGGAGTGATGAGTCTGTTTGCCTTCTTCCGGGGGGACAATATCCTGCTGGCGCTGTCACGGGCGAAAAAGATCAGCCGCGATGACCACCCGCGCCTCTACAACGTAGTTGAGGAGATGAAGATTGCCTCGGGGCTGGAGAAGGTGCCCGACATCTATATCATCGATGACCCGGCACTAAACGCCTTCGCCACCGGGCGAGACCCCAATCGAGCGGCCGTGGCCATCACCTCTGGACTGCTGCAAAAACTCAACCGTGATCAACTCCAAGGTGTCATCGGGCACGAAATATCCCACATAAAGAACCGTGACGTGCTATTGATGGCTATCACCGCCGTCCTTCTCGGTACCATCGTCATTCTTGCCTGGTATGCAACGCGAATCCTGTTCTTCAGCGGAATGGCCAGAAACAGAAGGAGTTCCTCATCGGGAGGTGGCTCAGGTCAAATAGTAATTCTTGTTCTGGCCATCGTATTGATGGTACTGGCGCCGATTATAGCCCAGCTTATCTACTTCGCCATCTCCAGGAAGAGGGAATATCTGGCTGATGCCTCCTCAGCGCTGTACACTAGATACCCCGAGGGACTGGCCTCAGCGCTGGAAAAACTGGCTGCTTCGACCAGCCAGCTGAAATCGGCCAACAAAGCAACAGCGCCAATGTATATCATCAATCCCTTCCGTAAAAAGGGTATGTCGGCGAGTGACCTGACCAGCACCCACCCGCCCATTTCTGAGAGAATACGTATCCTCCGCTCAATGGCTGGGGGAGCCTCTTTTGCTGACTACGACCAGGCATACCAACAGGTTCACAAGACGAGTAGGCGGATTGTGCCCGCCTCTGCCATGGCCACCGGAGCCATTGGCCTTCGCGCAGCAGGATTAGAGGTAACAGAAAAGGAACCAGACGAGATCCAACGGGCTCGCGAGACCTCAGACCTATTGTGGCGTCTCAGTGACTATAAGACCATAACCTGCGACTGTGGCACTAAGTTAAGGGTGCCCCCCGGGTTCAAGGCATCTAGCATCAGATGCCCGCACTGCGGCAGAATCAACCCCATTTGAGAGGAGAGGTTATGCGTAGTTCAATCTCCACGCCACGTAAGAAATTTGTCACTGGTAGGCTCTTCGTTTTCGTTGATTTCCTCGGTGAATTGAATGGGCAGAGTTTTGCAAACTCGTTCATCACTCTTTCATGCCCAGCTTAATCTGCTCCAAATATGAAGGAACGGCAATACCATTGTCAATATGAGCAAGAAGGGAAACAGTGGGTGCCCTATGTAGCGCAAAAGATGGTGCCTTGAGGTCATATTAAAACAATCAGTTCAAGAATAGTTCTTACCTTTGTACTGGCATACTAAAGCCTAGCAATCAGCCAGGATGTGACCTAGAATTTCGGTCCATTTGGGTATGGCCCAAGGCTGCTAACGAAAGTGAAACTTGGTCTTAGCGAAGTCAAATAAGAACGAGGTATAATCAGATATGAATTGAGGGGATTGTTTCCTTTCAGCGTTATGCAATCGATTTCGATGTGCAGAAAAGTTAATACGAAGCTCATAAAGAGAATCATCGCTGATTGGCTTAAAGTTCTACTGTTATTACTAGACGACATCGCAGCATTGCGGTTGATTATACTGGTATTGCGGTTTTTGAAAGTACGAATTCCTTTGCCGATTACCATTGCGGCAGCGCTTGTAGTTGGTACTTTTGTATTTATGATACATAAGGCTGTTATGCCTAGTTTTCATAAGAGTCCAGTTACAGGGCCAGAAGCAATGATAGGTATACAAGGTACGGTGGTGAAACCACTGACTCCTGTTGGAACCATTATCGTTAATGGCGAGTATTGGAGGGCTGAATCGGTCAATGGCAGCAATATGGGGGTTGATGAGAATGTGGAAATCCTGGGGTTGGATGGGCTAACGTTAAAGGTTAAGCGCAAGGAACCATAGTTGTTATCAAATCTTGACTATGGTGAGTTTGCCCAACAATACATCGCAATGTTTGGTCAAAGTAGTGCTTCCTTGGGATGACGCCAAGCGGCAGGCTCCGCTTTGCTCAGCTAGGTTGTCTAGCATCTATACTTCCTTTAGTCGACCCAGTCCCACCGAGCCCGGTTAGTTACCAACTTCAGTCCAGTGGTCCACCATAAGGTAATTACTACGGCTCGCTATCGGTCTCTATCTTCGTTTCGTTCCCCACATCACAATGGCTACACCTTGAAACAGGCGTCTCGTTTCTACCAGCGGGATTCCGTTTTCACGCCATATTGCGGCGATGCGATCAACAGGACACTGCTGACAAAAGTCCGAGATATTCGGACCCAAGAAACAGCCAACACGATGCCAACCTCGTGAAATGGGGATGGTAACTATGGGCATGACGACCCTATTGTAGATTAGCCATAGAGCTCGTATCCAAGAGGTTTCTGGAGCGCCGAACTCAAGCGAGAGCAATTGCCCGCCTGGTTTCAGTACCCGAGACAGCTCCCGTACTGTTGCATCAGGGTCTTGGACATAACGCAACAGGTAGGTGAAGACAACCGTATCGAAGGTCTCATCAGGAAAGGGTAAATGCTCAGCGCGGCCCTGGATAAGTTGGACTCTGCCGTCTAGGCTTCTCCTCTCGACAGCGCGGAGGCCAGCTTCCAGCATTGAGTGGCTAATATCGAGCCCCACGATTTGGCTATTATGGTGGCGGGCAATCTCCAGGGCAACACCGGCTGTACCGGTACATACGTCGAGCACAAGGTTTCTGGGACAAAGAGCCATTTGCGAGACTAAGAACCTACGCCAACGAAGGTACTGAAAGAAAGTCAACGCTTGCGCCCAAGTGTCGTACGAGTGGGCAATCCCATCGAACAGGTCTTGGGCGAAGATTGCAGTGCTGTCCCCTGATGGAGAGCCGGATGCTGTCCCTGTTGTGCTGACTCGGTCCGCAGGGTGGGATTCAACCAGCGGAGCCCATTGGTCCTCCCCCTTCTTTGTCTTCATTCTTTATCCTCCATTGAGCCGTCTTTTCTGCAGGCTACCTCATGAAATTGGCAACACCAAGATACTACGAGCTTGGGTCAGTCTTGATTATACTTAAACTACGTAATTTAGGCAAACAAATCCCGTAATTTTAGTTGGACTATACACTGAGGTTGAATAATAGGCTAAAAGTTCTGTCTGTCGTCCCGTACCGCCCACTTTACTGGACTTGAACTCTATTACATACCCAATTCTTGAGTAGTTCTAAACTACACGTTTCGTCAGGTTGTACAGAAAATGACATCGAGTGTAATAGTCGACTATAATAGATGTATATCAAGAACAGCCAAAATAGAAACGAAAAGTGTGGGATATATTTATCAGTCATGCAAGTGAAGATAAAGACGCTGTCGCAAGGCCTCTTGCAGAACGTCTCCGCTCCCTTGGCCTCACGGTGTGGTATGACGAGTTCACCCTTTCCCTGGGTGACAGCCTTAGGCAGTCTATTGATTATGGGCTCGCCAATTCAAAATTCGGGGACGAAATTGCACAATAGTCAGTTTTGTTTACTGCCAGAACTGACCCAATAGTCCCATTCTGGACAGTTCCCGAACTTTTGTTTCAGAAGAAGCAACTTGTTCCGGCGTTGCAGCAGTTGCTAATCCTATATTGAGTACAGCCTAACGCAAATGGTAAAATGCTGCCAGAGAAGAATTGATATGGACATTAACAGAAGGAGGAGCGAAATGGGTGAAACTTATATGCGTATTCATCATACGGCAACTCCAACAGGTGAGTTCTTAAACATATGTTGCCCTCACTGCGGTAAAGAAATTGAACTCACAGCTAAACTTCTACCTGACAACGATACGATTGTCTTGAGCTACGGAGAGGACGAGGAACAGGATGAAACGAATCATTACGTCGAGAACCCTTAAGCTAGGTGATAACTTCGCCGCTATAAAGGAGAAAATAGAGACCTATCCTAAATACGCGAGTCTAAAGAAAAGGAAGCTGTGTGAATTTAATCCTGAGAATAATGAGCTTGTATACCGCACCGAGAAAATATATCCCAACCGTTCTGAACACCCCCAGCGTATTCCGGTTCTCCTGCTTTTTAGCAATCCACATCCCGATTCAGTTGCACGTGGATTATTTCTGTCGGAACCACACTCTCGAAGTTTCTGGCAACGATTGTTCGAGAGCGACTATCTCTGCTTGCCAGTTGGGGGAATCAACTTGGAACGTTGGGACGAATCTACTCTGAAACTGCTAGGGAAATTGATGCTTGAGGGCAAATACGAAAGTCGTTTCCTCCTCTATTTTCACTGCTTGTTCCCGATCCCAACAAGGCAACTGGCGGATTTGAAGAGGCTTTTTAAGTCGGCACCGCACCTGTGGGCAAAAATCGAAAGGTCTGGTATGGAAGAGTTGGGCAAATTGACAAAGGATGAACGAATCAAGCACATTGTAGTCTTTGCCGGCCCAACATTCCAGGCGTTAACTGGAGCAAGTGTAGAGACTTACAAAGGATGGCGGAATAAAGTCAAGCACTCTGTAGACGATTACCTGAAAGATAGAGATACCGGAAAATATTGGACAAGCCTCTCCGCAGGTTATGCCAAAACGAAATTGGGTTCAAATGATGTCGATGTTCATCTCGGTCTAGATACATGGGCAAAAAACATAGGCAAGGGAATGGGAAAACGCTATTTCACTTGGGTTCTCGATATGATTTTTACCAGAATTATAGAGACTACTTAGTGGTAATAAAATTACCACTATGGTGGAGCTTCGGTACTCGAACCGCTGAGCAAACACCGGCCTTAGTTGTAGGACTTGCTCTTAAGGCTGCCAAAATGGTTACAGCTTGAAATAGTGTGTTACCGTGATGACATTTGTCCCGAATGTGTGGTTTGTGGCACAAACACTAAATTTGTTGGGACTGAGTAGCCTAGGTTGCACAAGTTAGCGGTTTGTTCGCTACTGATCAGGCAAAGGTGGAGTTCGCATAGTTATCGTATGCGGAGGCTGAGATACATGGGTAACACTCATGGTATGGTTAGTAATGATATTAACTTACCATAAGGAGTTACCAGGATGAGAAAGTCAACCAGCTTCTACTTCTTTAAAAGAAAGCCCATTATTCTGGAGAATAGGTATGAGCACT
>Ga0210017_1000787_pt1 | contig 27645 bp, 26 predicted proteins | sample CryGeyCG2014_020_FD_183966 | JGI IMG/M metagenome (GOLD analysis project Ga0210017, IMG submission 183966) | Groundwater microbial communities from aquifer - Crystal Geyser CG08_land_8/20/14_0.20 (SPAdes) (version 2) | ecosystem: Environmental > Aquatic > Deep subsurface > Groundwater | place... | reverse complement strand
TACTCCTGTTGCACCTTCGGTCACGTTGGCGGCTGGGGCAGCGCTGGAGTTTTTATCAACTCTTAGCGAGCCAGTGCCAATTGTCACATGAGCGCCGGCAAAATAAGGAGACGTAGTAGGTGAAATGGCAGTAGCGTAAGCTGTTGCGTGGGTTACGCCGTTAGACGCGAAGACAGGTATCAGGCTATAGCCATAGGTGGTTCCCTTGATGACGATATCGGTATTTCGATAAATATCGAAGCTGATAGTCCGGGCTGAACCATTGGCAATATCACCTTTTATGGTGAATTCCTTGGACAAACCCTTGGCAATAACAATCGGAGTAGCGAAATTAACGGAATAGTACTTGCCGTCTGAAGAAATAGTGGCAGCATAATCGGTTGTGCCGTCGTTGACTTTAACGTTAGCCAAGTCAGAAGAAGCGGCGGAACCGGATTGATTCCATCTGATTGAGTTGACGCTCACGTCTTCGACTGAACCGGCCGTAACTTTCAAGCTGCTGAAGTTGTAATTGGTAACACCAACTTCTTTAGTGAAAGCCGTACCGGGATCCAAGGCACCGACGGTGATTGAAGCCGTACCAATAGCCAGCGAGGCGTTAATCGTATTGTAGTTGCCGGTAATAGGCAAAGTGCCACTAATGCTGGAAGCAGTTGTAACTGCTACTAAGCTTAAGGTGACGACCTGACCGGCATAAGCTGCTGTTGACGCCGGCATATTGGCGGCAATCAAGATTGACTTGGTTGTGCCTGCCGGAATAACTATTGCGTCTGGGAAAATTGCCTGATGGTTAGCATTCAAGACCTGGTTAAGGCCCAATTGGCTGTCGTCAGCAGTGTCAATTAACATCACCGAACCGATAGCCGCATCAACGGCCAAACCGGTTCGCTGAACCGTCAAACTATTAATTGTGACGCTTCCGGCTGAAGAAGCAGTGAAGTTGACTTTAGTAAAACCAACTCTGGCTGCGTTGGCCGGAGCCATGCTGGCAACGGGTGTGTCTGAAGCTAAGGCCACAGACAAAGCGCTGACTGTGCCGCCGCCGCCTTCAGTTGAAAGGGTGCAGGTGGTGTCATCGGTGCTAACAGTATAGCTGTCGGTCAGCCGCGTTAATCTGGTAGACTGAATCCCAATCAAACAAGGTATTGGTCGTGTTGCAGCTTGTAAACTGTTCGGCTGTCATATTCACCCAGTGTTTGCCGCCGATGTCGCTGTTGGGAGTCGGATACAGATTGTAAACCTTGGGATCGCCCTCGGCTCTCACCAAAGTAGAAACCGTGAATTGATCCAACGTTGCCTGAGAAACGGTTTTGACGTTCTCCCATTTCAGATGTCCGTAGCTGTTGAACACGCTCGGGCTCAAAATCAATCTCTTGAATTGCTTGGAGCCGACGTATTTGGCGATATAGATATCAGGGTTGTCGGCGGTTTTAATCATATCGCCTTCAGCAACGCCTGTAACTACCGCGCCAGCAGCCAGAGGGGCTAACATCGCAATTCCGCTTACCATAGCAATCGTTGTGATACTTGTCGTGATAGAAATTATCTTTTTAAATTTACTCATTTTTATGTTTGTTTTTGATTTCTCCCGGATTGATTTAAAAAATCAAGCAAGGAGTTTTTTGTGAGGTGTATTTACCTTTCGGTTTTTAGACTTTTTTCGACCTGATAGTCTATCTCCCCCCGCTTCATAAGCGAGGTGTCCTCGAGGTTTCGTCATTCCACCCCCCTTATTATTCGACGGGGGTACACCTCAGTTTTTTCTTCGACTTCGCTCAGAATATTATTTAAATCCTGAGTTTATCGAAGGATTATCTTTTTATTTTGGCTATTTAGGAGCTTAGCTCCTTTGAGGCAGCTAAGCTGCCTTCCAAAAATGGAACAAGAACAAACCGCCAAGGAATTACACCTCGATGGTTGTCGACCTTTTTCTTATTCTTTCCAAATTTTAACTTTTTAAACATTTGGCTGTCAAACTCAATATTGTGGATAACTGACGCCATTGCGCAAATATAATAACTCCTTTGCAATGGCGGCATCCTGAGGCGTTTTTAAACGCCGAAGGATCTCAAATTATTCGTTATTTATGCCTGTTCCAAACACAGAAGTAATGGGCAAGGTGGATGTAGTTATTATTTTCGGCTCTAAATCAAGTATTGAACTGGGACTTGAAGTGGTTACAGTAGGCAAGCCCGGCGAACTGGTAGCGTTATTGGGCAAGACCGGATTGGCCTGCTGGGTTGTCTGGGCAGGCGAAGCATTATCAACTAATTTTTGAGCGCTTTTGACCATTTCGCTGGCCGATTTTATTGCCTGCAAAGCTCCTGTTATATCATTATTTTCCAAGAGTAATCGTGCCTGCTCAATTGCCTTATCGGATTCATCAAGAACTATTGTTGCGTTTATCGGCAATTTATCGGCAATTGCCGAATTATTTATTGATTGGGCAAAAGTTTTAACCATCTGCTCGGTTTTCTGAATCTTTTCATCAACCTTGACCGCGATTTCTGTCTGGCTAACACCTGCCTCGCCTTGTCTCTGAACCATCGTTTCAAGGGCCTTTGTGCTTGTTTTATCTGCTTCATCAGCTGCTTCGGCTATTTTATCGGTCAAGTTATTCTTCATGTCAGGCGATAATGCCGATTTTGCCTCGCTTAAACTCTGTTCGGCAGAAGCGGCGCTCGCGTCCATTCTTTTGGCTACTTCAACCACCTTTTTAGCTTCCGTATTATTTAACTTTGGCAATGCGTCTTTGGCGCTTAAAAGATGGCTCTGTAAATTATTTACCGCTTCTTCAATTTTCGGCTGTTTTTGTTCCATAGACCCCCCCTGATTAATTATTCTATTTAACTCGTCAATTCTGACAGTAATCATATCGGTTTGAACCTGGGCTTTGCCTTCGGCCGAAGTCGCAGTTAAAAGCTTTGCCTCTTCCAGGGCAAGTTTGACAGAAAAAAGCCGATCGCCGGGCAAGCTGTTGTTAGCTTTGGCAATAACAACCAAACCGCCGCTAAACATAAATCCAAAAATTAAAACAAAAGCGACCACTGGTTTTAGCACGGGGTGGGGATTCCTGATATATCGCATAAACGAAGCAAATGCCGAAGAAAAATTAAACGCCGGCATTGTCTCTTTTCCGTAGTTTTTGCTTATTTCCGAGGCTAAATTTTGGCGACAAAAAATAACCCAATTATCATCAGGTCTGACTTTTTTTAACTGGGTTAGTCGGTCTATTATCTCTTGTTCGGTTATTTTTTCCATTCCAGGTAGTAGAAATTCGACTATATTTTAATTGCTGCCAGGCAGCAGTCGAATTTTCACTACCTGACATTCTAATAAATAAGACGGGAAAATGCCTATTTTATTACAGTTATTACCGATATTTTAGAGGACAGCAAAGGCGGTTAGGCCGATATCGGCCTAACCGCCTTTTAATATGCCTATTTTACGTAAACCCCCACACCAAGCCTTAGTGTGGGGGTAAAATTACACCTCTAAAGCCCCTTTTAGGGCTTTTACGGCCCTGGATAGAGAGACCCTGACTGCACCCTCGGATTTGCCTAAAATCTGGGCTATTTCACCAACTTCAAAATCATCCACATAATACCAGATGATAACTTCCTGGTATTCCTCTTTGATTTGCTTAAGACAGCCCATTATTTGTTCCAGTTTCAGGTTTTCGTCGGTTTTTTTTACAAAACCTATCTCTGCCTCGCTTAAATGAGTTTCCTGAACATCTTCTATTGGTATCAACAGATTAGGATTCTTTCGGAAATAATCGGCAATAAGATTTCGGCAAATTTGATATATCATTGCCGATAAATTTCCGATAAAATTACCATCCTTCAAATACTGCCAAGTTTTTAAAAACGCTTCTGATGATAAATCTTGTGCAATTTCCTGGGAACCGACCCTAAAATAAATATAACGATAGATTTTCGTTATATTTTGGTCATAAAATTCAAGAAATTTTTGCTCATTTTCGACTAATTTCATTATTATAACTTACTGACAATTTTTGGAGATGAAGGTTTTTAAATCATCTTTGAGATTGTCACGGTCAAGAGCGTATTTCAAGGTGGTTTTCAAATAATTCAGCGGATCGCCGGTTGTCAGCCATTCACCGTCTTCAACTTCTTTAACCATAAAGACTCCCCCTTTTTTAAGGTAATTTTTTATTGCGTCCGTTATCCAAAGTTCATTGTCTTTTCCCAAAGCGGTCTTTTTAAGGATATTAATAAATTCTTGATTCAAAATCATGCGGCCAAAAACTGCCAGGCGCGAAGGCGCTTCTTTGATCGTCGGCTTTTCCACAATATCAATTATCTCCCTGGTATTCTTTTTAAGTTTGACAATGCCGTAGCGAACCACTTCTTCCGGCTTTACCTCCTGGACGCCGATTATCATATTGCCGTGTTTTTCATAATCATCAATCATCTGCTTGGTAAAAGAAACTTTTGATTTAACCAAATCGTCACCAAAACAAAAGACAAACGGTTCATCGTCAACCAAATTAGCCGCGCACAAAACCGGCGTCCCATTTCCGTAAGGGCCTTTCTGCCTGATATAAACAAAATTAGCCATTTCGGAAATCTTTTTTACCTGCTCCCAAAGTTTTTCTTTCCCTGCTTTCTTTAATTCATCGGCCAAAGCCCAGTTATGGTCAAAATGATCTTCTAATGGTTTTTTATCCCATTTTGTAACTAAAATAATATCTTCAATTCCCCCTGCTACTAATTCTTCCACAACCAGCTGAATTATTGGTTTATCAACAATCGGCAGCATTTCTTTGGGCATTGACTTAGTAACGGGTAAAAGTCTTGTTCCCGAGCCGGCCACGGCGACGACTGCTTTTTTGATATTTTTCATAATTTTCTCTAAAATTTCAATTCCGCAAAGCGGAAGCAGAAATTTTAGATAGAAAATATGAACCCCGCTCTAATTTTGCCTTACTTAGAATGTATCGCTTCTAAAATTAGCGAAGTTCTTTTGCCCTCGCGATATGCGCGGCCGAATAGGCCAACCCTTTTTGGGCGAAGCATATCGCCCTTAAAAGACCTTGCAAAATTAGGGCGTGGGTCATAATAATTAACATTCATATTTATCCTATAAATTTTTTGTTTTTGCCACTAATCTGGCTGCTTCCAGCAGACTATCAAAGTTTTCACCGCAATCCCCCCACCAGCCTTTTAAAATTTCATATCGCATCAGCCTTTTTTTAATATAAAAATTATTAACATCCGTGATTTCCAATTCTCCTCTGGCTGACGGTGTTAATGTCCTTATAATTTTAAAAATTTGATTATCATAAAAATAGATCCCTACCACCGCCAAATTATTTTTAGGATTTTTTGGTTTTTCTTCTATTTCCAAAATCGTTCCTTTTTTTATTTTGGCAATTCCGTAAGAACGGGGATTTTTTACCCGGCTCAAAAATATCTTTGCCCCTTGGCTTTGCTTCTTAAATTTTTTTATCGCTCCTTTTAAATTATGTTGAAAAACATTGTCCCCTAATATGACAGCAATCTTGCCGTTATCGGCGAAATCTTCAGCCAATCCCAGTGCCTGCGCAATACCGCCAGATTTCTCTTGCACTTCATATGATAAGCTCACTCCCAAATCCTTCCCGGAACCCAAAAGTTCCAAAAAATGACCGGCATGGCCGCGACCCGAAACAATCATAATATCGCTAATTCCCGCTTTTTTAAGGGCCTGAATTGGAAAGTAAATCATCGGTCGATCATAGACCGGCAAAAGATGTTTGTTGGTGACTTTGGTTAGAGGGAATAGTCTCGTCCCGCTACCTCCGGCTAAAATAATTCCTTTCATAGTACCCGGAAAGCGCAAAGTTTGCCTATGGCAAACATTACCCGGACGCGCTCACACGGATAACTTTATCAGGGTCATCTGGGTGGAATCCGCGTATCGGTGTCGCTTAATAAATATCTTGCATCTTTCCTACTCCCAACTTTTCTGATGAAATTTCTATCAATTAATTCTGCCAGGTCATTTCGTATAGTTCTTTCGCTGATACTGCCCAAAACATTTAATAAATCCGCTAGTTTTGCCTCCCTATTTTTATTGAAATAATCAACGATCGTTTCCTGGCGGCGCTGGGCTTCGCCAAAAATAAACCTTTCTTCCTTTTCTTTTTTTATTTTGGGCAGGGGAGTCGTAACTATCTTTTCTCCCTTATTTCCGTTTCCCATTCCCTGTTGCGGCAGTCCGTCTGCCATTAAAGAATAGGCATTCTTCAACAAATCAAAATTTATTGGCGCCAGCCACTTTTGATTTTTGGCAATTTCCAAATAAATTTTAACTTCTTCTGTTTTTAAAATTGTATCACGAATCCGGCCGGTCGCCAATAAAACAACTGTTTTTGAGGAACTTTGCCGTAACTCATAGCAAAGCGCCTCGCCTCTTGGAAACAGATTTGTCACCCGATACACCGCCAGACATAACTCAAAAGCCCTCCGTTTGAAATTTGTTAAATTTTCACTTCCGTTTTCGTTCATGCTAAGCGTGTCATTGCGAGGAGCCCCGCATCTTGCGGGACGGCGAAGTCGTCCCTTCGGGACATCTCCCGAAGGGAGACAATCCCATCCAATTACCATCTTTGTATTAATTACTTTATTCTATTGACGCAAAAGCAAAAATGTCAAGCCGTTTTAATCAAAACTCGCCCTGTAACATTTTCCCACGATCGTGGGAATTTGCAACAACTTACCTTTTATCCTAAGGTCTATGCAAAAAAATAGATCCCCTCGGCCTAACGGCCGAGGTACTGCGTACCTGCCGCAATTTTGCAAAAATATTATGATTTTGCTTTTGCAAAATCTTTTGCAAAATTGCGGGGGTCTATATATTTTCCTCCGCTCGCCCCGCTTCGCCCAGCTTAGCTGGGGGCTTTACGGGACTCGCTCCGGGCTGGCATTCATCCGCGGACTTACGTCCGCGGTGTTCTACCAGAAATTATAAAAAAGACCATTTTAGAAATAAGGCCTTGAGAAAAAGAGCAGGGGATTATTAATTTTTATCGTTTGAGATACTGTTTTTTATAATATTTTAAATATTCTCCTGATTTTAATTTTTGCCACCATTCCCTATTTTCCTGATACCATTTTATTGTACGACATAATCCTTCTTCAAAAGACAGGAAAGGCGCCCAGCCCAGTTTTAGTAATTTTTTAGAATTTAAAGCATATCTCAAATCATGTCCGGGCCGGTCTTCAACATATTCAATCATCTCTTGGCCAAAACCAAGTTCCGAAAGAATAAATTGCGTCACTTCAATGTTTTTCCTTCTATACCCTGTTCCGATATTGTATGTCTCCCCTGGCTCGCCTTTTTGAATTATCAAATCAATCGCCCGGCAGTAATCTTCCGTAAAAATCCATTCGCGTGTCTGATTTCCTTTGCCATAAACTGGAACTTTTTTATTTTCAAGCAAATTTGTAATAAATAAAGGAATTAATTTTTCCGGATATTGATTCGGGCCGTAAAAATTGCAGGAATGAGTAATGATTATGGGCAGATTGAAGGTTTTAAAATAAGCGCGGCAAAGCAGGTCAGCAGAGGCCTTGGAAGCAGAATAAGGGCTATTGGGTTCAAAGGGACTATTTTCATTAAATAAACCTTCTTTGATTGAGCCATAGACTTCATCAGTTGATATTTGTATATATTGTGCGACATTATATTGCCTGGCCGCTTCAAGCAACGTGAAAGTTCCAAAAACATCGGTTTTTATAAATGCTTCGGGCTTCAAAATTGAACGATCAACGTGCGTCTCGGCCGAATAATTAAAAATTTTATCAACGCCCTGCCCGATCGCTTTTTTCACGTCTCCCCTATTGACTGTATCCCCTTTCACGAATTTATAATTTTTGTTTTTTTTAATTTCTTTCAGATTATCCAAATTCCCCGCATAGGTCAGCTTATCTAAATTCACCACTTGCCACGAAGGGTGTGTTTTTAGAACGTATTTTATGAAATTACTTCCCATAAATCCGGCCCCGCCGGTAACCAGTATCCGCATACTTGCCTTTCTGTTATTCCTGCTTTTGCCGAGCTGAGCTCGGCAAAAGCAGGAATCCAAGTTAATAAGGTAAAATCTGGATTCCGGCTCAAGGTCGGAATGACAGCGAAAAATTACCTTGAATTACGAAACATCTTTTCTGCCTCCCCGACTTAATGGTAAATATGTAATGCTGAAAACTGCATTTTGTTAGGTAACGGAGCCATTAAAAGTAAATAATTTAGATCAGGCTTGTAAAAATTTACTGAATTTGTCATCCTGAATTTATTTCAGGATCTCATAATTGAGCCTTCCTTTGCTTTATATGCTTTTAGATGCTGAAATCCCGATTTTATCGAGGATCCTCGATGGTTTTACCATCGGGACAAGTTCAGCATGACACCATTAAAAAATCCTCACGAATTTACCATTATACCCAAATTTACTATTATACCAAATATTTCATTGTTTCAATGTTATCAGATTTTATCATTTTCCTCAAATAAAAAACACCGATCAAAAATAATCAGTGCTTCTATGATTTAAACTATTTAAGCAGTTCTTTTATCGCGGCTGACAACGTTATTTTTGCCTCACCCAGCGAGTCGGCCCAATTTATTCCGACTATCTCGCCCTTGATATTGAATATCGGGCTGCCGATAATTTCTTTACCGGCAAAGTCGGCAACTAAAATAGGGGAAACTTGTTTTGCAATGCTTACATCAACAAATTTATTAAAATCCGGCGATTTTGCGCCAATCAAATATAGCTGTTCACCCAATTTGACTTCGTTGTTTGAAAAAGGCAAAACCGGCAAATTATTCTCATTTATTTTCAATACAGCAACTCCCGATGCTTTATCTATTTTTTTAATTTCTGCCTCAATTTGCCTGCCGCCTAATACTACTAATACTTTTTGAGCTGAATCGGGAATCAAATTTTGGGCAGTTATAATCAAACCGTCGGAAGAAGCAATAAACCCAGTCCCCTGTCCTAATATTTCCGGTTTTTCAAGCGTAATTTTTTTCTTGGCGATTATTTTTTCTGTCCGCTCAGATACAATTCCCAAAACAATGCCGCTGCCTTTTTCAATCGCATCGCCCAAAGCTTCGTTTTCTGTAATAACAATTCTTTCCGTGCGATTGATAACCGTCGTTCTTTCGCCGATATTTTTAATCCAATCTATATTTTTTAAAAAAGAAAAACCGGCCAGCCAAGGAAACAGTAATTGACAACCCAAAATTCCTCCAATGCCGCCCAAAACAAACATTAGACCCAAATTAATAAATTTATTTTTTGCAATTGCCATAAGAACGCGTTTTCTATCTTGAAGTTTTGACGGTTTCTGGCACCTGAATTGTTATTTCACCGTTCTGCTCGTCAAAAATAACTGTGTCCCCTTCTTTTATTTTTCCTTCAATTATGTGTCTAGCTGCTTGATCCAAAATTAGCTGCTGGATTATTCTTTTCAGGGGCCTCGCTCCAAAATTCGGGTCATAGCTTTTGACCGTCAGTAATTTTTTTGCTTCTTTGGTTACCCTAATTTTGATTTTTTTATCAGCCATCCTTTTTTGCACCTGTTCCAGCTGTAAATCAACAATTTTTGCCAAATCTGCTTGGGTCAGCGCATCAAAAACGATAATTTCATCAACCCGATTTAAAAATTCTGGCTTGAATTGCTGATGGAGGGCTTCCAAAACTTTGTTTTTCATCTGCTGGGCCTCACGTTCCGGCCGCTCGGCTGTAAAACCAAGGATGTACTCTTTCACAATTTCATTACCGACATTTGAAGTCATAATAACAATAGTATTTTTGAAATTGACATGGCGGCCTTTGGCATCGGTTAAGCGACCATCATCCAAAATCTGCAGCAAGATATTGAAAACTTCCGGATGTGCTTTCTCAATTTCGTCAAACAAAACTACGCTGTATGGCCGGCGTCGTATGGCTTCGGTCAACTGACCTCCTTCTTCAAAACCGACGTATCCCGGGGGCGAACCAATCATTCTGGCAACCGTATGCTTTTCCATATATTCGGACATATCAAGCCTGACAAGCGCATTTTCATCATTAAACATAAATTCGGCCAGCGCTTTAGCAAGCTCGGTTTTCCCAACCCCTGTCGGGCCTAAAAATATAAAAGAGCCAATCGGTTTATTCTCTTCAGAAATTCCGGCCCGCGCCCGCCTGACAGCGCTTGCCACCGCTTTTATCGCCTGTTCCTGGTCAATTATCCGTCTGTGCAGTTCATCCTCCATGCGTGATAATTTTTCCATTTCTCCCTCAAGCATTTTCTGGACAGGAATGCCGGTCCAGCGAGAAACAACCCTGGCCACGTCTTGCTCACCAATTTCTTCTTTAAGCAGTGGATTACCGTGCTGCACTTCCACCAATTTTTTCTGCAAAGCCTTTATCTCTTTTTCAAGATTTGGAATTTTTCCGTATCTGATTTCCGCCACTTTTTGCAATTCGGCTTTTCGTTCGGCAATTTCCGCTTCCTGTTTGAATATATCTATTTTTTTCTTTGATTCCATTATTTTTGCGATAATATCATGTTCCGCCCGCCATCTAAGCTCCATTCCCCTACTTTTTTCTTTCAGTTCGCTTAGCGTTTTATTAAGTTTACGGAGCTGCCCTTGGGCATCTTTTGTTTTTTCTCTTTTTAGAGCTTGCACTTCAATTTCCAGTTTCATAATCTGGCGCCTGGTCTGGTCCAGGTCAACGGGCATGCTGTCAATTTCCATGCGAAGCGCCGATGCAGCTTCATCTATCAAATCAACCGCTTTGTCGGGTAAAAACCTGTCTGAAATATAGCGGGCAGAAAGAGTGGCTGCCGCAATAATTGTCGCGTCGGTTATCCGCACTCCATGATGAACTTCATATTTTTCTTTAATTCCCCGCAAAATGGCGACTGTGTCTTCAATTGAAGGTTCGGAAACAAAAACCGGCTGGAATCTCCGAGCGAGCGCCGGGTCTTTTTCAATATATTTTTGATATTCTTTTAAAGTCGTCGCTCCAATCGCATGCAGTTCTCCTCTTGCAAGCGCCGGTTTTAACAAATTTGACGCATCAATTGCTCCTTCGGCCGCCCCTGCGCCAACTAAAGTGTGAAGTTCGTCAATAAATAAAATAAATTTGCCGGCCGAACGGTCTATTTCTTTCAAAACAGCTTTTATTCTATCCTCAAATTCGCCGCGGAATTTTGTCCCTGCCACAAGGCCTCCCAAATCCAAACCAATTAGTTCTTTATCTTTTAAGCTCTCTGGCACATCACCGGCCACAATCCTCTGGGCCAAACCTTCAACAATGGCGGTTTTTCCAACGCCTGCATCTCCGATTAAAACCGGATTATTTTTTGTGCGGCGCGATAAAACCTGCATGATTCTACGGATTTCTTCGTCTCTGCCAATAACCGGGTCAAGTTTTTCTTTGCGCGCCAAATCCGTTAAGTTTCTAGTATATTTTTCTAAAACCTGGTATTTTGATTCCGGTTCAATATCGGTTACGTGCTGGCCGCCTCTTACTTCTTCCATCACGTTTAAAACTTTCTGCTTGTCAATGCCAAAAATCTGAAAAATTTCTTTGACCTTCGGCGATGTTTCAAAAATAGCCAAAAGCAGATGCTCGCAGCTGATATACTCATCCTGCAAATTCTGCGCTTCTTTGCTGGCCTGATTGATGAGCCGCCCAAGTTCGGGGCTCAAAAATACCTGACCAAAAGGAATTTCGCCGCTGATTTTTGGCAGACGGCCTAATTCTTTTTCAAATTCCGATTCAAGCAACGCCAAATTAACGCCCAACCTCTGGACAATTGACACAACAATGCTGTCGGACTGCCAAATCAAAGCCAGCGCCAGATGCAAAACATCGATTTGCTGCTGACCGCGCTCACTTGCGAGATTATGAGCATCTCTAAGCGCCTCTTGTGCTTTTATAGTAAATTTATCAATTTGCATGTTCTTAATAATTCAAAATGCAAAATGTAAAAATCAAAATGACAGTTCAAAATTCAAAATTTTACATTTTTAATTGTCATTTTGCACTTTGATTTTTGATTTTTGAATTTTTTCATGTTTTCTCCCCTAATGTCACTTGTACTGTTTTTTCCTGCCCTTGATGCAATATTTTTAAACTTATTTTATCGCCGACATTATGACCCTGAATTATTTTAGCCAAAGTATTGGTCATGTCAATCTTTGAACCATCCACTTCCAATATTATATCATTTTCCTGAAGTCCTGCATTCTGCGCGGGACTGCCCGGGGTGATAGCCGGCTCGTTTTGCCCGGAGCCTGACAGGATCAGCGCGCCGTAATCAACCGACAAATTTCTCTGGGCTTTTATCTCCGGCGTAACAATGACGTAGCGCACCCCCAAAAACGGATAATAAATCTTCCCTTGTTTTTGCACCTGCGAAATATCACGTTTGGCCAAGTTTATCGGCAGGGCGAAACCAATGCTTTGCGCGTTCTGAACTATCGCCACGTTAATTCCAATAACTTCCCCGGACAAATTGAGCAGCGGCCCGCCAGAATTACCTGGATTAATGGCCGCGTCAGTCTGGATTACTCCTTCCAGCTGTTCGGCTTGGGAGCCAAAACCGGTTGAGGCAGCAATTGAGCGCTTGAGGCCAGAAATGACGCCAACACTCACCGTGTTTCTAAATTCGCCTAAGGCATTACCAATCGCAATCACTGATTGACCAATTTCTAAACTATCGGAGTTACCCAGTTTGACCACTGGTAATCCCTTTTTATCTATTTTTAAAATAGCGATGTCTTGAACCGGGTCAATAGCCAAAACTTTGGCCGGATATTTTTGACCATCATTGGTCAAAGCCGTATAATCAGCTCCTTGAATATCAACGACATGCTTATTGGTCAGGATTAGACCATCGGCAGAAACAATAAAGCCAGTGCCGCCGCCCACCTCCTGTTTTTGGGTTCCTTTTTGGCGATAATCCGGAATCTGAAACTCAAATCCGGGGAATAAATCGCCAAAAGGATTGTAGTTTTTAAAATACTGCTCCATCACCGGCAAGTCCTTGGTGGCGATAATTGAAACCACGGCCGGAGAAGTTTCTTTAACTGCCTTAACTACCGTTTCTTCTTGAGCGAGGACTTGAATTTGACTCTGAGTGTTTGGTTTTGATAAAAAGTGGGGTAAATTTAAGTTACCCTTGCTAAGAAACCAGCTGGAAGCTAAGCCGCCAGCTAGAAAACCGAAAAGAGAAGAAATTAAAATACTCACAACAATAATTTTGATAAATTGGTCTTTTTGGTTAAACATAAAATTAATTCCAAAATCCCAAACCAGAACCCAGAATGAATTTTTAAATTCTCAAATGCTCAAATTCTTATTTTTTTAGTTTTTGGATATTGGATATTTGAATTTTGTTCATTCTTTCGGATTTCGAGCTTCGGGTTTCTGGTTTTTATTCCGGTAATTTTCAATTGCTTTTTTTAAAGCCTGCGCTGCCATATTTGAACAATGCATCTTAATAGGCGGCAAGCCGCCCAGCTTTTTGGCAACCATTTCACGATTTAATTTTAATGCCTCCTCTAAGGTCTTGCCTTTGGCCATTTCCGTTATCATGGAAGAAGTGGCAATTGCCGCCGCGCATCCAAAAGATTCAAATTTTATGTCGTCTATAATCTCTTCGCCCTTTTTACCCCTCGACTTCGCTCGGGGCAGGTTTTTGACTTTTATATAAAGCGTCATCTGGTCGCCACATAAAATATTTCCAACCGTGCCTACCCCATCCGGTTTATCTATTTTCCCCATATTTTTGGGATGCAAAAATTGTTCAATGACTTTTTTGCTATACATAATTTTTCTTTAAGAGCGAGGGTATTACCTTCCAAAAACATCGCTTCTTTTTTTACGAGGCGAGGCAATTGGTTTTGGAACGCTCAATTTTGCGAGCGGGCACGGTCTCCGACGGGACGTCGGAGGAGCAAGCAAAATTGGCGAGTCTGATTTGGCTTAGCTTAGGACAAATCAGACGCTTCCAAAAGCAATTGCTGAGCCGAGATCTGCGGTTTTTGGAGGTGATATCCGAGCGAAAATTTAACACCCGAAGTCATCCGGCAGTTTTTTCTTGTCAGCCTTGCCCGAACCGCTAATTTGCCGCAGTCTTTCCACAACTTTTGGCAAAACTTCCAAAAACCTATCTATTTCCTCTTCTTTCGTATATTTGCCCAATGTCACGCGGATACTGGTGTGAGATTCCTCGGGTTTAAGCCCCAAAGCCGTCAGAACATGCGACGGCTGCAAATTTTCCGAAGCGCAAGCCGAGCCAGTTGAAACCGCAATACGCTCTTGGTCCAAAGCCATCATAATGGATTCTCCTTCGGCTCCGGGAAAGCTAAAATTGGCATTATTTTGCAGACGATGTTGTCGCGAACCGTTTAATTTTGAATTGGGAATTAATTTTAAAACCTCTTCAACCATTTTATCCCTTAATTTTTTAATTCTCTGCGCGGTTTGAGAATTAATCATTGTAATTGCCTTGCCCAAACCGACTATCCCTCCAATATTATACGTGCCGGCCCGCAAATCGTATTCATGCGCTCCCCCATCCTGGATTTTTTTGACCGGAGTGCCTTTTCTTATATAAAGCGCGCCCACGCCTTTGGGGCCGTAAAACTTATGGGCCGACATTGACAGCAAATCAACCTGCAGCGCGTCAACTTTGCAGTTCAGGTAATTAATCGCCTGAACCGCGTCGGTATGGAAATAAATCTTCTGCTGCCGCGACTGGTTAAGTTTTTTAATCAATTTGCCGATTTCTTCAATCGGCTGGACCGTGCCGATTTCATTATTGGCGTACATTATGGAAACTAAAACCGTGTTTTCTTTGATTACCTTTTCTAATGCCTCAATTTCTACCAATCCTTCTTTATTAACCGGCAAATAAGTTACCTGGGCAAAACCAGTTTCCTCTAAGTTTTTACAAGTATCAAGAACACAATGATGTTCTATCTGGGACGTAATCACGTGCGGCAAACTTTGAATTTTGAATTTTGAATTTTGAATTTTATATATAACGCCCTTAATCGCCAAATTGTTACTTTCTGTTGCTCCGCTGGTAAAAATGATTTCTTCGGGCTTGCAGCCAAAAAATTCCGCTACTTGCGCCCTTGCCTTATCCAATCCTTGCCGAGCTTTTTGGCCAAACTGGTGAGCCGAAGAAGGATTGCCAAAATCATCGCCAAAATACGGCTTCATTGCTTCAAAAACCTCCGGGTCAACCGGGGTAGTAGCCGCATAGTCTAAGTAAATTCTATTTTTATTTTCACCCATATTACTTCGCAATTTTAGCAAAAAAAATTGACCAAGTCAATCAATACAGACTTCATTTTTATCCGATCGTATTAAAACGAATCCTTCGCTTTATATATTGAAAAACCCCCTTAACTGTTCCTCTTTTTTCCCAACCGAATGAGTTAAAAATATTTCTACGCAGTTTGAAATACCCCAAAAATCACATAAATTTTTTATTTCTTTTTCACATTTAAATGGATAGATAAAAACACTTTTTTGTAATGAATAAAATCCAAAATGCTGCAATACCTTCCTGAGTGCATCTCGGCCTTGGCGTTCTGTCTCTGGAATATCAAAAACTATCAGGCGCCAGAAACCATCCCATTTTCCCCGATTAATTTTTATTTCATTAAATTTGTAAAGACTAAGTTTCTTAACGCCAAGAGGAGTTAAACGGTAAAAAACTTTCTCGCCTTTTTCTTGTATTTCAATCCAGTTGTGCTCGACTGAGCGTCGAAGCACTTGATTAAATTCTCGTCGACCATCATCTTGAGTTTTTGAAATTCTATTAAGTTTAGACCATAAACTTTGACGAGAAAAAATTATTTCTCCTTCTTCCAGAATTCTATCTATCGTTAAAAAAATTTTATTTATCATTTCGCCTCTTCCCATATATTATATGGTATCATATTTATACGATCGTATCAAGATGAAGCCGCTTAATAAAACCCTATTGAAAAAGTGGGGTTTTTATTAAGCAATTAAAAGAAGCAGGCTTTATTTAATCTCGTCCCAGCTTCTTTTTTGCAGATCTTTCTTTTCTCTCTCAGAAATAACTTCTCCCCGTCCGGTGGTATATAACTTTTTTTCTTTTTGCTCCTTCTCTTTGTCTTCCTGTTTTCGTTCTTCTGGTTTATCTAAAAAAGATGGTTTTTCTGGCATATTTTTTATTTAGTTAAATTCATCTCCGACTTTTTGAGTTTATATATATCTTAAAATATAACGTGTTTTTATTTAAACAACCAAGCCGCGCCAAGCGCTCCGCCAAAGTGGCTCAATTCGCTGAATAAAATCTTAGTTTCTTTGCCGGCTGGCGAAATGACGAATTTTTCTATCCCTTCTCTGATGCCCGGCAGAATAAATTCTTGCGCGCTGACAACTCCCCCGCCGATAATAATCGCTTCGGGGTCAAAAATATTGATAATATTGGCAATACCAATGCCCAAATTTCTGCCTCTCTCATCAAAAAGTTCTTTGGCTTTTTGGTCGCCGGAACGCACCAATTTTTCCGCTTCAACGGCGCTTATTCCCACTTTTTTCTTGACGAACTCATTGGCCGTTAAGTTTTCGAGGTCTAATTGCTGACTTGCCTTAATTATCATATGACCGATTTCTCCAGAAGCGCCATGAGCACCAATAAATATTTCTCTGTTTATCATAAAAGCACCGCCAACGCCGGTGCCGACGGTTAAATAAACCACGTTTTTCAAATCTCTGGCCAAACCGACTTCTTTTTCCGCCTGTAAAAAACAATGGACGTCATGCTCTATTTTTATGGCGAGGGGTTTCAATTTTTCCTCCAACAATTTCTTAATTGGCTGACCATTTAAATACTGGATATTGGGGCTATTCAATACTTTTTCTCTTGCTGCATCTATCGCGCCGGCGATACTAAAACCAATGCCGCTGATCTCGCCAGCCGGGATCTCTCCGGTTAAACCGTCTTTTATTTTAAGGACCAATGAAAGCAAGCCTTCCAGATTATCGGGCGTGACTTCCGTTGCCGATTTAATTATCTGCTTTTCTTTGACCAAGACGGCTTTTATATTGGAACCGCCGATATCAAAACCTAAGTAGTACATAAAGTTAAATTTTCAATTTCCAATTTTCAATTTCCAATCCATGCCCCGCTGCGCGGGGCAATTTTGGTAATTGGATACTGGTCATTGGGATTTGATTAGAAATTAGGAATTAGAAATTAGTAATTGTTTTACATATTCCCAATATTCCGGATACCCGTTTTGTTTCAACGACCACCACCATTCCGCTCCCCATAGATAATACTCTGAAAAACCCGTTGCCTTGGCATAACTAAAAACGCTTTTAAATTCATTAAACGGCAAATTTTTCATTTGTTCATCCTGCGATATTTCATAAATTTGCTTATGCTGCCAAGGTTCGCCCTGAAGTTCTATCACAACAAATGGTTTTTCTTGCCCGACAAAAAGCCAGACTAATCTTTCTTTAATTCTGAAAAAAGCCGGCGGAATCGGGTATTTGTAATTGCCCAAATAAGGAGACCAAACCCAGCGATACATAGTTGTACCAAAAATATCTGCCCTATCAGCCGCCCTCACCCAAAAACTCAACTCTCCGCTATCTGTCACAACCACCGGCCGGCTGTCCAATCTGTGTACCAATGCAATCTCTTCATCTAATAATTGAACATTAAGTGCCGGGCATTCTCCGAAATTCAAAAAAGGCTCATTTTCAACCTCCCAGGCAATAATATTGGGATTTGCTTTGTAATGATTTATCGTTTTTTCAATATACCCCAAAAGATACTCTTTTTCATTTGATTTAAGATACAAAGCTGCATTTAAATCCAATTCCAGTTTTTTTGCCCATTCGGGCTCGTGGCATTCTGGCCAGCGCGGCAATTTTCGACCCACCGCCAAAATAATTTTTGCATTGCGTTTGCCCGCTTCCTGAATCTGCCAATCAAGGTCAGAAAAATTGAAAACTTCTTTTTCTGGTTCAATTTCGGACCAATAGGCAATTAAACGCAAATTTTTTATTTTTAAATCATCCAGGATTTCTAAATAAACTTTTTGCCAATCAAGCCCCATTTTTTGAGCAAATAATTTTGAATAAGTTGTTCCCCAATCAATTTTGCGGTTCGGATCGGCGGTTTGACGGCCAAGATAAAGCAAAATACCGGCAATGGCCGCAATGATTATTAAAATAGTGAAAATTTTTTTCATTCTTTTTTTATTCTTTGAACGAGGGTATCACCTTCCAAAAACATCGCGCAGACGCGCCGGCGTATTTGTTCGGTTATTGATTAAGGCGCGGCGAGCGCTGAGCAGCGGCCAAGTTATAAGTAACTTTTTACGTTTTTCGGGCCGACTGCGTTTTTTGGAGGCGATACCCAAGCGAGATTTACACCGCCAAAATTGCCAATCCTGCCCCAATCAGCAAAACGGCGACGATTTTTTGGGCCAGTACCCCGCCGCTTATCTCCTCTTTCAAAAAGTCGGGGAATTTTTTGGAAAGAATTATCGCCAAAATCAGCAAAAATACGTATTGCAACCCGCCTAGAGCATTCACCAGCGCGGCGCTGCCAAGCAATAAGGCCAGATGGATAAAAAGTGAGCCGAAAGCAGCGAACAATTTGCTGGTGACAAAAAGCGAACTGATTTTTAAGGTTAGCTGGCTCTCCGAATAAAAAATCTTTCTCCGCCAGGCCGGCCAAACCAGAATTGTCACTGCCGTCAGAATAAATCCGAGCCGCGTCCAGAGAAATCCCGTCACAAAACCTTGATTTTCAAATATATATTTTTCTGCCACCCAATATATGGCGCTCAAAATTACCGCCAAAATTATGAACCAGAGGCCTTTGACGCTGCTTTTGAACCCCCCGCGGGATTTTTTAAAAGAAATCAGGAACGCACCGGCCACCAGAAGGAAAAATGCCACCAGTTGCAAGATCGTCAGGCTTTCGTTCAAAAGCATCAAAGAAAAAAATAGAACGACTATCGGCGTCAATCCGCCGGCCAGAGAAGTAACTCGTGAAGCCTCGTTGATGTCCAGCGCTTCATAAAAATATAGAATGGCAAAAAAATAAACGACGCCGACGGCCAGGTCAAGCCCAAAAGCGGGCCAGCCCGGCCAGGCCAGACCAAAGGGTATCAAAACGAACGAAAAAATGCTCAAAATTCCCAGCCAGAAAGTAAATACAATGGGCTTTGTCGTCGCCCGCTGTCCCAGTAAAAACTTATTGAACACGGCGACAACCGCGTAAAGCAAACAGGCCAAAATTGTAAAAATCAGCCAATTCATATTTCTAGTGCATTATTTTTGCATATTTTAGCATATTCATAGGCGCTCGACCTGATGCGCCGCTCCGTGGTTTTATAATCAACTTCAACCAGACCGAACCGCGGCCAAAAACCCTTATCCCATTCAAAATTATCCAAAAGAGACCAGTATAAATAGCCGCGTACATCAACGCCTTCCTGAATGACTTTATGAACCCAACGCAGATGCTCTTTAATAAATTTTGCCCGCTTTTCGTCATTAGCGTCAGCTAACCCGTTTTCCGTAATATAAATCGGCTTATCGTATTTTTTTAAATCTTTTAAAACACGATAAATTCCTTCTGGATAAATTTCCCAACCTAAATTATTGATTGATTCGTTCTTATTTTTATTTCTAACAAAAATCCCACCAGGACTCTTGAGAGTCAAACTAAATTTAACTCGGTCATGAAAATAATAATTGAGCCCAATAAAATCCTGATAATTTTTAATCTTGTTCAAAAACCACTCGTTTCTCAAATAATGGTTCAATCGAACAACCAGGCGATCTAATAAATAATCTGAGAACGGCTCATAAAAACTATTGTTCTTTGCTGTCCCTACCAAAGAATTACCAGAAATTTGATGAATTTTTTTATAAACTAACTGATGAGCTTTAATTAGATTTTGATAAACTTTAATTCCCGAAATTAAACTGCTTTTTTGAGGCGGCCATTGCCCGGAAAAATAAGAAGCACCAACATAAACTTCCGGCTCATTTAGCGTAATCCAAAAATTTACCTTTACGTCTTCCAGCGATAGCGTAATCTTGTTAACATAGCGTTCAAAATATTTTGGGCTGTCTTTATTCAACCAGCCACTTCTTTTCGCAAACCAGGTCGGATTGGTCCAATGCCAAAGCGTCACAAACGGCTCAAGGCCGCGCTGACGCAAAGCTAAAATTACTTTACGATAATGTTCTATCTCCGCTTCGCTGAACTTACCCTCTTCGGGCTCAATGCGGCTCCATTCAATGGAAAAACGATGGGCGTTCTGGCCCAAAGATTTGGCAATATCAAAATCCTGTTCATACCTATTATAATGGTCGCACGCCTTGCCAGAAATATAGTTTTCCGGCTGAAGCGGATTGGGATAACGTTCTAAAATATAATCCGGTATTCGCATGTGCGTTTTCGCATGGCGTCTTGCCGCCTCTGCGGCAAGACGCTCGCTATTCGCATGCTCCCATTCCGTCCAGTCATTAAAATTCCCGCCTTCAACCTGATGAGCCGAAGTGGCCGAACCCCATAAAAAACCATCGGGAAATTTATATTCCATTATTTTTATTATACCAAAAAACAGCCGATTGGGCTGTTTTTTTATACACACCACTTTTTTAGCGTTTCACAATCGTATAAGTCCCATCAGAGTTATGCACCAATGAATAGTTTTTGTTTAAATGCGTCTCAAACTCGGCGGTTCCATGCTCTTTGGCGTAATCAAAAATCACCTTTGCTTCTTCCCCTTGAATTTTATGCGCTAAATAATCATAACCTTCGCGGTCATGCTCATCATGAATAACTGAATGTCCATGTAAATTTATTTGCGTCATAATTGTTTTTTTAATTTTTATGGCTTCCCTGAGCTAACCGAAATGCTGCGGGGCAGGGATTCGGACCCCGATTTTCAGGTTCAGAGCCTGATGTGCTACCATTACACTACCCCGCAATCCTTTAATCTTCCAATCTATTAATTTTTAAACTCTTAAGTATCTTCTTATCGCAATAAAGCTGGAAAGAGAACCCAGCGCCACGCCGACACCGACCAAAAGAATCAATATCTGGCCGATATTTACTTCAAAAAAATACAAAAGGTCAACTTCGGGCAAAAAAGAAGTTATTTTTGGCGAAACAAAATAAAGGGCGGGGTATAAAATAATCAAAGTGACAAGAGCCGCTAAAATTCCATAAATCATTCCCTCCACAATAAACGGCCCCCGAATATACCAATTGCTGGCGCCAACCAGCCGCATAACTGAAATTTCTTCCCGCCAATTGTACATTGTCAACCGCACCGTATTGAAAGTGACAAAAATTGCCATGAGCGCCAGCACAAAACTGGCAATCAGTCCGCCTCTTCCGATGTTTGAAGCAAGGCTTGAAACGCGGTCAATTACTTCTTTATTTTGATGATAGTTAACTTTGTTAATCAAAGACTCATATTTTGACTGTTCAAGAAAATTAACAATTTGTTCAAATTGAGAGGCAGATTGGGCTTTGATATTGAGGCTGGCCTGCAAAGGATTATCGTCAAGTTCATTTAAACTTTCAATAAGTGTTGGATTGTCTTTATGCCTTTCTTTAAATTGTTTCAGCGCTTCGTTTTTTGAAACATATTCTGCCGATTTAACTTCGGGCAGTTTAATTAAATCCTGCCTGATTGCCAATATATCGGTTTCCGGAGATTCCGAATTAAAATAGGCGCTGACGTCAACTTTGTTTTCCAAATCCGCCACGATAGACTGGGTAACCACATTTAAAAGAAGAAGACTTGTAATTACAAATAAAGTCAAAACAATTATTGAAATAGTGGCAGCCGAAAGCCAAGAATTGCGCCAGAAATTTTGCAAGCCTGTTTTGATAACTCTAATTAAATTAGTTTTAAACATAGACTTAATTAATTCATAATTTCTAATTTCCCCGGCCTCGCCTCGGCTCGGCCGAGGGCGGGCCAATTTCTAATTCCTAATAAAATTTCAAATGTCCAATGTCAAAATTGAATAGCATGTCCCGCACAACGGGACTGGATTGGAAATTGGTAATTGTCCCGACTTTGTCGAGGACTCTCAACTTTGTCGGAGGAAATTGGTAATTTTATAGTACGTATCGTCCTTTCTCTTCATCCCTTATCATTTTACCCTTATCTAATGTAATGACGCGGCGGCCCAAATTATTGATAATCTCGCGGTCATGCGTGGCTAAAATTATCGTGGTGCCCAATTCGTTTATTTTCAAAAGCAATTTAATAATATCCCAGGTATTTAATAAATCAAGGTTTCCGGTCGGCTCATCGGCCAAAATAACCGAAGGCCGATGAATCAAGGCTCTGGCAATAGCTATGCGCTGTTTTTCTCCGCCGGATAACTGGTGCGGGAAATAAGCCGTTTTGTCGGCCAGGCCAACAACATCCAAAACTTGCGGGACATCCTGCTCTATTTCTTTATTTATGTCCCCTGCCACTTCCATGGCAAAAGCGATATTTTCATAAGCCGTGCGATTGGCCAATAACCTAAAATCTTGGAAAACCATGCCGATTTTTCTTCTGATTTTTGGCAAATCGCCAAGTCCTACTAAATTAAGATTCTGGTTATCCAGCATAATTTTGCCCTGCGTCGGTTTGTCTTCGCCTATCAAAAGTTTAAGCAGAGTTGATTTTCCGGCGCCAGAAGGCCCGGCCAAAGAAACAAATTCCTGCGGCCTTATACGAAGCGTTATATTGTCCAACGCTACGCAATTGCCGTTATAAATTTTACTGACGTTCTCAAAATAGATCATATAGAAAATTAAAAATGCAAAAATCAAAAGTCAAAATGACAATGTAAAATTCAAAATTTTCTTTTAATTCGCCATCGTGAAAAATAATCAGAAAATCGAGATGAGGCGAAGGATAAAAATGACATGCTGTGCCTTTGGGCCGCCAGCAGGCGGTGCATAGTCATTTTTATCGTGAGCCGAATCCGATTTTCTTTATTTTTGAGCGTGGCGAGAGCTTTTTGGTTACTATATCTGGGCAGAAAAAGTAACCCCTTGACGCCTTTGGATAAAGGCGATCTTTTGTTGCCAAATGGCGGCAAAATTTATTTCATTTTAATTTCCGCTTCCACAAACTCATCCAGTTCTCCATCTAAAATTTTCTCTGGCTGACGGCTTTCAACCTCAGTTCTATGGTCTTTCACCATTTTGTAAGGATGCAAGACATATGAACGAATTTGCGCTCCCCATTCGGCCGTGCCTTCTGAAATTTTTTTTTCGCTTCTAATCTTCTGAGTTTCTTTTTCTTGTTTTTTAAGTTCCAGCGCGAAAAGCTTGCTGTAAAGTATGCTCATCGCCTTCTCTTTGTTCATCGACTGGGAACGTTCACTTTGGGCGGCGACGGCGATGCCTGTTGGGTCATGAGTTATACGAACTGCTGTTTCAACTTTATTGACATTTTGCCCGCCCGGCCCGGAAGAGCGAAAAGTGTCAATCCGCAAATCCTTGGGGTCTATTTTTATTTCAGTTAGCTTTTCAAATTCGGGCAAAACTTCAACTAAAGCAAATGAGGTATGGCGCAGATTATTGGCATTAAAAGGTGAAAGGCGAACTAATCTATGAACTCCTGCTTCACCTTTTAAATATCCATAAGCATACGGCCCCCTAAATTCAATCGTCGCATTTTTTATGCCGGCTTCTTGGCCTTCGTGAACATGCAAAACTTTTGTCTCAAAGCCGTGCGACTGGCCGTAGCGCGTATACATCCGCAAAAGCATCTGCGCCCAATCTTGCGCTTCGGTTCCGCCGGCGCCCGAATAAATTGACAAAAGAGCATTGTTTGAATCGTATTTTCCCGATAGAAAGGTTTTTAATTCTTCTTTGGAAATTAATTTTTCAAGTTCCAAATATTTTTTTTCCAAATCTTTTTCCAAATCTGTCTCCCCTCTTTGTAAAAGAGGGGGTGGGGGAGATTTTTTTCCAGATTTTTCTACCTCGGGCAACTCCAACATTTCCTCCAAATCTGCCAATTCTTTTTTTATCATTTCCCATTTTTCGGCCTCATCTTTCAGCGCATTAAGCTCCCGCGAAACTTCTTTCGCCTGCTCCTGGTTTTTCCAGAAATCAGGCTGGCTCATTAGTTTTTCTAGCCCTCTAATTTTAACCTCTTTGGAAGGTAAATCAAAGCCAGTCCGTGATCTTTTGGACCCGGCCTTTAAGATTTCCTATTTGTTTTTCCAAATTCTCTGTCATTTCTTTCTCTAATTATATTATGCCTGTCAAAAAAAGACAAGAAAAAGGTCCCAACGCGTCTGCGTAGGGACCCAAAAAATAGAGACGGCATCATCCAGACTCAATGCCATTGTTTAATCGCTGTTAGCGTCACACACCATTGCCCACACTCTTCTGACCGTTTCTATATCTTCGAGCGTTTTTGGCGTAGAACTTATCTCAAAGTTAAGTTGGTATTTTTTTCTATCTATGCCTTCATACAGTAAATCCATCAACTCTTCAACGAATCCTTCAGGAAGAGACGGTGGTATCTCGCCCTTGTTTTTGACAACCATATAAAGCGTGTATCCTGAATAACCTCCTAAGTTAAGGGCTTCGTGTAATGTTACCTTTCTGTACAAACCATATTTCTCTGCTAACTCATAAAACCTCTCCTCTTGGCTTTTCTTTCCCTCTCGCATCATCTTTATTATTTTTAAAAGACCCATTTTCTTGCCCTCCTTTCGCTTTTGATTATCAAACAATACCAACCCACTAATTTTATGTCAAGAAAAAAGGGCCGACTTGAATTATTTGGCCCTTTAAAATTTATCTAAGCGAGCAAAATTTCTGCTCGCTCTTTGATAACTGATTCAATCTTACCTCTAAAGAATGAAACAACAAATGGTAAGTTGCCAGAAATTTCCACTTGCGTTGGTCCTACTTTAAGTTCTCCTGAAACTGAAAACCCTGAAACAGAAAAACTAAATTTATCCTTATTTTCATTCCATTCCTCTTTGAGATTAATAATCTTATCAGCAAACTGCACCCTTAATTCCGAAAAAAGATTCCTGACTCGCTTCAAGGCCTCCTCTTGAGACAATTGATGTTTAATTGTCATTCGTAGCTTCGCCATCTATTTTCCTCCTTTTTTAAATTATTATTAGTATAATTCTTCCTCAGAAATAATCTTTATTCCGTTCTTTCTCAAAAGTGCTGTTGTTACTCCATCGCCTTTTACAATCTTGCCAGAAAAAGTTCCGTCAGGGATTTTGTCGCAGCCGCAGGAAGGACTTTTTTGCTTCATAATCGCTTCTCTGATACCTAACAATTGGACAATTCTCAAAACCTCCTCTGCCCCGCGGATAAAATTAAAGGTGATGTCTTGACAGTTTTTTGTTATTACTTTTTCCCTGCCTTTCAGAACATTATTGCCGTCGCCTGTTGTTTCTGCTGCTTCGCGAGGCGTTGGCAACCCTCCCAGTTGCTCTGGACAAACTGGAATCAAAATTTCTTTTTTTAAAAGTTCTAACACCTCTTCCTTTGTCCCTAAAATCTTACCATCATATCTGCACCGAATCCCTAACAAACAAGCACTACAAAGTTTCATTTTCGCACCTCCTTTTTCTTAAACTCCTCAATGTTTTTATAACCTTTTTCTTCCAGATATTTGCCAAGTCCGGCAATAATTTTTTCCATCGTAGACGGGTCGCGAAAAGTAGCTGTCCCAACAGCAATGGCTTTAACCTTTTCTATTCTTAGAAAATCAAGTGCGTCTTGGGTGTTGCTAATCCCGCCCATCCCAATCAGCGGCAAATTCACTGCCTGCGAGACTTCCCAAACTTTTTGCAGGGCAATTGGCTTTATCACCGGCCCAGAAAGACCGCCCTCAATCCATTGGCCAACGTCTGGACCCGAATGAATGTAAGCCCGCGATTTCACCGTATTAATTAACGAAAGCGCGTCAGCCCCGCCATCCTCCACTGCTCTGGCGATTAAACCAATATCTATCACATTTGGAGTCAGCTTGATAATTAAAGGCAAGCTAACTTCTGACTTAACCGCCTTAACCAGTTTAAAAAGTAATTTGGCATTGCTACCGAAAACCAGGCCATTACTGACATTAGGGCAAGAGACATTGGCCTCCAAAGCAATAATATAATCTTTTGCTTTTTTCTCCAGGACTCCTGCCACCTGACAAAATTTACGAATACTCTCGCCAACAATATTTACAATTAAGGCAGCAGCCCCGAATTCAACATACTGAAATATCTTTTCCTGAACAAAATTCATTACTCCAAGATTTTGTAATCCGATCCGATTAATAAGACCGCCGGCGGGCACTTCCAAAATTCTTGGCTGAGGATTTCCTTCCTTGGCTCTAAGAGACAGCGATTTTGTAACATTTGCGCCAAGTTCCTGCGGTTTGATTAAATCTATACAAGCTTCATTTGGCTCCATTGTCCCAGCACAATTCATCACCGGATTTTTCAATACAAAGTCCGCTAACCTAACCGAAAGATCTGGTTTCATTATTCTCCCCTCCTTCCTATAAAAATAGAACTTGAATAAAAGGAACTACAATTTCACCTTCTGTTTTGTTTGTAAAAACAATATCAAGCCGCTGATTTTGTGTCAAGAAAAAAGAGCCGGAGGCGAGATTTGAACTCGCGACTTGCTGTTTACGAAACAGCTGCTCTACTTCACCCCGCCAAATTTTGCAAGAGCCACCCGTCGGGATTGAACCGACAACCTATCGCTTACGAAGCGATTGCTCTACCGTTGAGCTAGGGTGGCAAAGTATTTGGCGGGGCAAGCTGAGTTACTCCGGCATTCTGGCTTGCATAATAAAACTATCATAAAAAAATAAAAAAATAAACCCCTTTGACCCCGTTAGAAGTTCAGCCGACTTTAAGACAAAAGAACAGTTTTTGGCGAATCGCCTACGGCTTTCTTTTGTGAATTTGGACACTCTGGGAAAAAACTTCTTACGGGGCTTGACAAGATTTTTGGAACTGATAAACTGACCTTATACCTATACCCCAGGTATAGGTATAATAACTTTTAATCTAACTTTTATGAACAGCAAACAAGACGCATTAATTAATTTCAAAAAGGCTCATACGCATCTGGGCAATATTATAAAAATGACCGAAAGCGGCGAATACTGCATCAATATCATGCAGCAGAATCTGGCTGTCTTGGGGCTTTTGAAATCCGCCCATCAGATGCTGATGGAAAATCACTTAAACACTTGCTTCAAAACCGCGATGTCAACGAAAAACGAAAAAAGAAAACAGGAAATGACGCAGGAAATCCTACAGGTAACAAAATTATTTAATAAGTAACTTAAAATTTTAAAAAATATGGAAGAACAAAAAGATCCAAACGCAGAAAAGTAAAAAAGTCTTTTGTCCCTGCCCTTCTCCGCAATATTCGTGCTGGGAATAATGATCGGAGCATTAACGATTTCTTACAGTTTATCTATGAATTTACGGCCAACAAAACCGCCAAAGAAGTGAAAATCAGCCAGCGACTCGTCCACCGCTGTTTCTCCATAATCAGACAAGCGATTGCCGATTACGAGGAAGCAGAGATGGAAAAG
>Ga0210017_1000786_pt1 | contig 27648 bp, 28 predicted proteins | sample CryGeyCG2014_020_FD_183966 | JGI IMG/M metagenome (GOLD analysis project Ga0210017, IMG submission 183966) | Groundwater microbial communities from aquifer - Crystal Geyser CG08_land_8/20/14_0.20 (SPAdes) (version 2) | ecosystem: Environmental > Aquatic > Deep subsurface > Groundwater | place... | reverse complement strand
TCTCTGCGCTAGCCAAAGAATCATTCGGCTTCAGCAATTTACTAAGGAATCTGGTTTTACTCCACATTTCAGAATTTTTGCTCTCTGCACAGGGGGAAAAGATAGCGGTTACGAGAGTTTAAAGATAGAAACAGTTGCGAAACACATTGCTTTCTATTTAGATTTACTACAACTACTTAACGAAAAAGGTTATCGAACGATTGAGATAAATGTCACTCTATCTGATATACGAATCATTGAAACAATGACAAATTGTTTCGGTGTCGCCAGAGAAGAGGTAATGAAGAATACACAAAACCCCTTGTTCCGTCCATTCAAACTTTATTCGATTGAGTTGCCGGAAATAGTAAATAACTTATCGGAAATAGTTATCGCAGATGTTGAAAGGTACCAGATCCAAAAGAGTATTTCGCTTTTAATGAAATTTCAAAATAAAGCACTGAAAACATTGAAAGTAAAATACCCAAATGTTAACTTTAAATTCGATTTACAAAGAGTGGCTGGAATAGGGTATTACCAAGATCTATGCTTTAAAATTACCGCAAAAAATAGTAAAGGACAGGAGTTCCCACTGGTAGACGGCGGATTTCTTGATTGGGCCCAAAAATTACTAACTGACCAAAGAGAAAAATTGTTAATAAGTGGCATGGGAAGCGAATTATTTTGTAGAAACTACGAAGAGAAGTAAAAAGCACTAATCTCACTTAAACAACCCTAAATTTATTTGCGTACGAATCTATCTCAACAATAGCCCCGTATCGTAAAGTAATTATCGGATCAGTATGCCCTATATTTACGTTGTATAATATAGGGCATTTTTTTCTATCCATATATTTAAGTATTAATTTTCTCAATTGTAAATCTTCTTCTTGCGAATAATGAGGGGGCCTACCAATTATTAATCCTCGAATAGAATCAAAGAGGCCTAAATTATTTAGATCAGCAAGATAAGAATCAATATCTCCGATCGATAATCCTTTTCTTATATCACTAGGATCTTCCGGTATATCAAAAAAATAGATTTTCTCTTTAGGATTTATCCAGTACTTCGTACCTGCCAGATGATTAATTGATGGTATAGTGCCACCAAGTATTTCTCCTCTTGATTTTCCACTTTTCAACCATTTGTAGCCTTTATGGGGACTTTGTGTTCGTGGTCGCTGAAGATCTTGTTTTTTAAACCAATCAAGTACCTCATCAGTCCAGGTTTTAGAAGGACAAATTTCATAACTACTTTTACTTTCTTCGTCTGTTAACTCTTTCTTAAAATACCCTAACGTGTAATTCATTATTTTTGGATATTCACCAAACTGAGTCATTATGCAAGGTCCATAGTAAGTTGCTAAATTTGCCTGAGATTGAATCGCGAAGTGAAGAACTGTTATATCGGAATAGCCAATAAATATTTTGGGATTTCTTTTAATCAAATCGTAATTGAGATGTTTAACAAGCTGATTGCTGTGATTCCCCCCGATAGTACAAATTATCATTTTAATTTCAGGATCTTTAAACATTGAATGAATATCGTCAACTCTTTCCTCAATCGTTCCCGATACATACCCGCGATTTTTAAGTGCGTTTTTAGCAATTTTAACTTTGTATCCTAATTCTTCAAATGTTTGAATAGCTTTTTCAATTCTATGCATTGCAAATGGTGCCAATCCTGCTGAGGGACTAATAAATCCTATTTTATCGCCCTTTTCTAATTTTTTAGGAATGATCAAGGACATAAGTAAATTTTTATTTCTTAGTACCAACAGACATTATATTCATACCTCTGTTAACAAGGGATGGTATATTATTGAACTTCATCTCAATTTCTAAAACCCTATTGAAAAAATCTTTATTTTCAAGCACTTTTGAAATTTCACTCATTTTTTTATATGGAAATGTAAAATCTTCACTGCCAGGAACTGTGAAAATTGGAATGCCGTAAGACCGTAATACGGTAAATCCCGCATTCTCTAAATATCTTTCAAGTGACTCTTTGGAGAACATATTAAGTATAGGAACACTATCTTTCCATTTAACCTTATTTTTATAAACTACCGAATCCAAATCGTCTCCGTAGGAATGAGAAATACTTATTTTAGATGAAATCGCATTAAACTTACCTTGTCCCATAATCATTATCTTACCTCCAGGTTTTAAAACTCTATAAATTTCAGAAAGTACTTTACTAATATTCGTAATAAAACTAAACACATTATATATACTGAAAATATAATCAAAAGTATTATCTTTAATGTCTGACATGTTTTCTAAATCACCCCTTTTTACTCTTATTAAATATTTTTTATTGGCTTTAATTATATTAGATTTTGCCACTCTGAGCATGTCTTCTGATAGATCATAAACCAGATATTTCGCTTTAATTTTTTCAGATAGCATTATTGACCATCTAGCAGTACCACCACCAGCATCAAGAATATGAAGATTTTGACCTTTTTGAATTTCTTTTAATAAGATGTTTTTTATTATTGAATCTGATAATTTCCAAAAATATGCCTCATCAAAACGATCTACATTTTTTGCATAGTCCTTATAAAAATTTTTAAATTCTTTTTTTGACATTAGTCTTTTCATGTTTTTATGGAAACGTTAATACATTTTTTAATCTTGGATATAAGATAATATTTTTTATATCATTTTTTGCTAATGCCCAAGTTATAAATCTTTCTATTCCTAACCCAAAACCGGATGTTGTTCGATATTTTGGTAATCTTCGCAAATCAATATACCATTCATAAGGTCTCGGTAATAAATTTTGTCTTTTAAGTGACTCGTACATTTCCTTTGGATTATTTTGTCTTTGCCCGCTTCCTAAAATTTCTCCACCAAAAGCGCCTTTCGTAATCGGAGGAAATAATAAGTCAGTGTTAACTGTTTTGTTTTTTAAATAAGGTTTCTGGTAAAAAGGCACCATGTCTCGATCGAAATACTTAATCCAAATAGGAATATCTAACCGTAATATATTCATTAACTCAATTTCCCCTTTCCAGGTAATACTTCTTCCGTAAGGAGTAAAATTAATATAATCTTTCTTTTTATTTTTAATTAAAATGTCGACCGCTTCATCAAATGTTATTATCGGAAAATTATGTAGCCGGCTTATTTTTTTCAAAAAAAATTTAGTTCTTTTGGGACTAACACTAATTCTGTTTATAATATTATCCATTAAAAGAATTGTGTTGCATAAGGAAATGATGCATTCTTCGGCAATCGGAATTAGATTTTCTAATGTGCCAATCATTTCAAATTCACAATGGAAAAATTGATTAAGATGTCTACGATCATAATTTTCTCCTCGCATAGATGGTAAATAACAATATACTTTCTCTAAATTATTTAATAATAAAGGTTCCAGGCCAAATTGAGCAGAATCCACGAGAAAGGTTTTCAATCTTCCAAACCGAATTTTAATTGGTTTCGAGTCTGAACCCGGAGCAGTTGGAGAAGATATACTAGGAGTAATCATAAACAAATCAATATTTTTTGCCCTGAGCTCCATTCCAAAATAATAATCCAAAGTAAACTTTATGTATTGTCTTAAAAGTACTAAAGCATAAAAATAAGTATTCACAGCTACGTCTTTATAATAAGTCCGTGGATTATAATCCGGCATTTCAAAAGAATTTCTCTTCATTTTAGAAATTTTCAAATCGTCTTCCAATAATATTTTTTTAATAGAACTAGGAAGCATATATTTTAAAACATTATTATAATATAAATATAAACACTTTTAATATTTTTTGCAAGTATTTGAACTTATATAGCATTTAAACTTATATAGTAAACGTCGGAGTCTTCTTCTTATATAGTACAAAACTAGGGTTTTCTTTTGGAATAAATTAGATTATAATAGAACCATACAACTACAAATTGCTGGAAAACAAAATACGATAAATAGAGGAATTAAAACGAAGAATCAAAGAATTGGAGGAAAAATTGAAAGAAAAGGAAGAAATATGATAAAATAAATTATATAAACTAAAAAATGGAGAATAAAATTCCAATAAAAGTAGATGATAATCTTGACTTGGGATATGAAAAAACGGCAGGTTTGGTGTATTATTTTTTATTTTTACCTGTGATGTTTTTTACTACGGCTTGGGTCGCTCTAAAAAAATTGCTTTTTGGCTCCGAATTGAAAATTAATGCATTTTGGTTCGACGGCTTAAGTCCCGCCTGCCACGAAATAAAAGAAAATGCTACTACGTGGAGGGCTTTAGACATTATTTATAATTATTTACCGCCAAAAAATTTCTCTTTATCGGAACGAGTAACTTATTTTTGGAATAACCTTTCAAGCGTACGAGCTACACGAAATCGTCTAAAATTGGCAAAATATTGCCTTAGAAAAGAAATTGAAAGGCTTCTTAATAACTCATCTGAAGTAAGAATAATTTCTGTTGCTAGTGGTTCAGCTCAGGGTGTAATAGACATTATGAAAGAGTTCAAAGAAAAAAATATTAATATTAAAGCAAAATTTTTAGATCTTGATAAAACAGCTTTGGAGCATAGTAAAAAATTAGCCGAACAAGCGGGGATAAAAGACAAAATAATATTTGTCAATAAAAGCGCTAAACACTTAGAGGAGATAGCAAAAGAGTTTCGCCCTCAAATTATAGAAGTAGTAGGATTCATAATGTATCGGCCAGACGAAAGAGTAATAAAATTGATCGAAAGAATTTATCGTATTTTACCGCGTGATGGCATATTGTTAATTAGTCAAGACAATCACGTAATTGAAAAATTTTTTCTTTATTATGTGGCAAATTGGCCATTAATTTTTCGATCACCTAAAAAATTTACGGAACTTTTAATAAAAGGAGGATTTAATCCCAAAAATTGTAAAATTGTTTACGAACCGTTAAAAATGCATGGAATAGCTATTTGTAGAAAAACTATTTAAAAATATGTCATTTTATGCTATCACAGGCTTAGTAAATGCAATAACGGCTACCTTTTTAGGTTTTTTCGTTTATCTTAAAAACAGAAAAGAGAACGCTAATAAAACCTTTGCTCGATTCTGTATAGCAGTGGCAGTTTGGAGTTATAGTTATTTTATATGGCAGATTTCTACTACCTATGAAACAGCTCTTTTTTGGTCAAGAGCCCTAATGACGGGTTCTATTTTTATTCCTATAACTCTTTTCCATTTTGGCATTACATTCTTGGACGTTTTACAAAGAGAGAGAAAAGTACTTATTACTGGTTATCTTCTCACTTTTATTTTTTTTATTTCAAATTTTACTCCTTTATTTGTTAATAGAGTAGAATCTACTCTCTTGTTTCCTTTTTGGCCAAAACCAGGGATCATTTTTCATTTCTTTCATTTAATGTTCATAAGTTATATTGTTTACTTCTGGTATCTACTAATAAAGGGATATCAAAAATCAGAAGGAATTCGGAAAATACAGATTGGTTATGTTCTAACGGGAAGTTTAATTGGATTCATCGCAGGGGAAACTAACCATTTTCTTTGGTATAATATTCCGACACCTCCTATTTGGAATTTTATTCCTGCTTTAGGATTTTTACTTATCGCATACGGTGTGATTAAGCATCGCTTATTAAATATTCGAGTTATATTAACCGAGACTTTGGTTATTGCTACGGGTGTAGCATTGCTAATTCAAGCTTTGGTGACTGAAACCATATTATTAAAATTTTTAGGAGGGGGTTTGTTTGTTTTCTTTATTATTTTTGGATATCAATTGGTGAGAAGTGTAATAAGGGAAATTGAATTGAGGGCGGAGTTGGAGAAAGCATATGTGGAGTTGGAAAGGATTGATAAGGCAAAGACGGAGTTCTTGTCGATTGCTTCTCATCAATTGAGGACGCCTTTGAGTGTTATTAAAGGATATATTTCAATGATTCTGGAGAAAACTTATGGGGAAATTCCAGAAAAAATTAAACAGCCCTTGGGAAATGTTTATGTTTCAAATGATAGGTTGGTGAAATTGGTCAATGATTTATTGGATATTACGAGGTTGGAAATGGGAAGAATTGAGTTGAGTTTGGAAAAAGCTCATTTGGAAGAGATAATTTCAAGCGTGGTTGAGGAAATGAAGGTTACGGCTGAAAAGAAAGGGCTTTATTTGAAATATGAAGCACTAAAAGAACCTTTGCCAGAGATTTCAGTTGATAAAACAAAAATTAGGCAGGTGATTTTGAATTTGGTGGACAATGCAATAAAATACACGCAAAAAGGGGGAGTGACTGTGAAAGTAAGAAAGATGAATTCTGAAGTCAGAATTGAGGTGAGAGATACTGGGGTAGGGATGAGTAAAGAGGAGATTGGGAATCTTTTTGAGATTATGGCCAGGGGCAAGGCGGGATTTCAATACTGGACAGAGGGGGCGGGTGTGGGTTTGTATACTGCTAGAAAATTTGCGGAGATGCACGGAGGCAAGGTCTGGGCAGAAAGCCCGGGGAAAGAGAAAGGCTCAACTTTTTACATTGAATTACCAGTTAAATAAATTTTTCTTTTTTCATTAGATAAAAATATTTGGAAGAATTAAAAAAAGCTATCTTTTTTGAGGAAATTTTATCTTTGCTGGAAGATAAATATCTTGGCTATTTGATGAAAGAAACTGAAAAAGAAGAAAATATCCCCCTTCGCAAAGCTAAAAAAGAGTTAAAATATAAGAATCTAAAAATATTATGAAGAAAAATACTATAGCTCAATTTCAAAAATCATGTAGAAAAATTCAAAAAGCTATATTTGCCAATAAAAAATCAAAGGGTTTTAATATTACAAATGTACCCTTAGAATTTTGTTTAATCGAAGAGGAATTATCAGAAGCATTTGAGGCCTGGCGCAAAAAGAAGGATGATTTAGGTGAAGAAATAGCAGATGTGGTTATTTATCTATTTGGTCTAGCTTCGATTTTAAAAATTGATTTGGGGCAAGAAATCATAAGAAAAATTAATAAAAATAAAAAAAGGGATTATCAAAAAGTAAAGGGTGTTTTGCTAAAAAAATAGCACCGATAATCCCTTGAAATTACTTATTCTTCTTAACAAATTCAAATCCCGTGATCTGCGAGAATATCTGTGCGGGGTTGTTCTTATTGCTGTCTATTTTTATAACTGGAATATACTTCCTTACTATAGCAATAACGGATTCGTACGCCTTCGTTAAACCAGAATAGTATTTTTGCAATTCATATTGCTGATCGCTTTTTCTTTCTAAAAGAACACCGAGGGGGGCATACAGATATACTAAAATAGTATTCTGCTCCTTTAGTTTTTTTAGCAAAGATTCAAGCTGTATTTCTGACAGTCGACTCTTTTCTCTCAAGACCGGTCCGTACACCGCTTCGGATATAAATGTACGGTCTAAAACGAATCTTTTTGTACGAGGTTTTCTCTCTAGAAAATTCTTATAAAATAAGTATAGGTTTTTGATTCTCCGGTGATAATCAGCATGAGATTTCTTAAAACCGATGCTATAGAACATTTCTGCTAAAGTCGTTTTACCAACCTTATTTATACCTTCAATCACAACATTTTTTATACCGCCTACTTCCTTGTGTTTCTTTGGACACATTTGGCCAATAATCTCCTTGGTAGCAAGGATATTTTTTAGTGGACATAAATCTGGCCTACTTTTATTACAAAAAAATCTTTTGTAATAAATTAGTACTAAATGGGCCCACCACGCCAATTGTTTACTTTCACGCAGATTTAAGTATTCATACCCTTCCTTTACAGCTATCTGGTTATAATCAATGCTGCGAGTTAAATTTTCAAGTTGTTTGCGTAATATTTCGTATCCATAAGGTGCATTAGGTGCGGGTAGACCTATACAGGGACAAAATAATCGTTTCATTCCGCTATCCACTGGCATAATACCGCAATGGTAACCGAGAATATACAGAGCACAGCATTGAGCTCCATGGTATCCAATTCCAAACACTTTGTCTCTAAGTAAGTTAATCAATTCATCATGTGACATACTATAGATATCTAGTTTGTTTCTTTCAACATAGTTAACAAAATCTAGAGTAGAGAGAAAGAATCTTACACGCAACTTAATTAATCCGATTGGTCTTACAATAGATTTGAATTTGTCCCTATTCATTAAGGATATTTCTTCATAAGTATAGCTACTTAATTCGTTCACAACCTTCCGAAATGTTTCTATCATTCTATAACTTACTCTGAGACTAAGACCAGCTATAAGCATTCGTATACGCCAATCCCTGATTGAAAGTGGCCACCATAGATTGTTGTTATAGTTTTGAAACACAGCTTTTTTCACAGCTTCCTGGGAAGCACAAATACGAAGAATATTTAAGTAGTCTTTGGTTGAAATCATATCCATTTTACCTCTTTTTTTGAATGAGCTATATTATAATATTTTAAAACTGCTTGAGTTTGATTGTCAAGGTACTTTTTTATTTCTTGAGGCAAGAGTTCCTTTGAGTTGTCTATAGAGAATACTAATATTTTATTCTGCTGATTTAGATAGCCAATGTTTTCTGTTATTGTTGGCACAAAATGAAAAATATCTTCTGAATAAATCTCTTGCATAACTTTCTTAGCTACGAAATGCTCGTTGTTTTGTCTTTTTCTTTCGTTTCTATGTAATCTTGCCTTAAACTCTGAAAATACGTGTATAATTAGCATATTCTTGTTGCCAATTTCAGGCAACACAGATAAGATGATATCAAAACAATGGTCATACACTTGATGTTTCTTTAATCTTAAAGTCCTCAGATAATTCTGATCAATACCTCTTGCAAATTCAAAAATATAAAACTTTTTTAGATCTATTCTACAAGCTGTGGCAATTAAGACTTCATCCCAAATATTAGGGTCTATAATATCAAACCCTCCTGAAACCAGTGGTTTGATGCGAGTCTTTTTATTGCCACTTATCCTTTCTAATTCTATTAGTCTTTTCAACTCATCGAGATCGCTTATCAAATTGTAAAAGGGCAGTTTTTTCTTAATAATTTTAGCTAAAGTAGTTTTTCCTGCCGATGCACTTCCCACAATAAATATAATTTTAGGTAATTTCGTTTCTTGCATATTTTTAGCAGGTTATCTCTCTTGAAGAAATTCATAAATTTCATGCTCTTTTTGTTTGTAAATGGGCATTAATTTGTTAAAGTATTCATCTAATACTGACAATTTATTAGTGACATGAGATATTCCAAAATCTTGGATAGAGAGTGTAGCTATAGAAACACCAATTGCTAACGATTCGCAGAAAGGACGAGACGAATAATAAGATCCCAAAAAGCCACCGATAAATGCATCGCCAGATCCTGTAGTAGAAACAATATCTTCTTTTTTTATATTAATGCCGGGAAAAGAAATTTCTTTTTTATGTTTTTTTACTGTAACTCCACCTTTTCCTTTAGTTATAAATATAATAACTTTCGGAAAAAGATGTGCAGTCTCAATATCAAGGCATTTATTAAGCATATCGTATTCGTAATTGTTCAAAAATAACATATTAATCGCTTTTAAACATTTCTTTATTTCATCTATTTTTTCCTTTAAACTTGATGAAATTACATCGGTAGAAGAACTATGATAGATTGTATTTTTCAAACATAAATAAGGGTAACGAATACCTTTTCTGCAAGAAATATGGACATGCTTTGCATGCTCTTTATTATTAAGATGAAATTCTAATGGTTGATTATTTTCAAAAAAAATATCTCCACTTTGTTCATTAATAATGAAAGTATTAGAATGTTCTTCTACAATATGGATTCCTGAAACGTCTATTCCTCTATCCTTAATAATGCTGATAGGAAAATCTTTTCCCACCACAGAAAAAACCTTTATTTTAAGATTAGAAACAAGACTTGCACAATACGCACTATTGTAAGCCCCTCCTCCAATAACGCAACGTGAAATGCCTGATCTACTTGTAATTTTATCGAAAGAAATATTGCCAATAAATAAAAGGTCTTGGACTATTTTTTGCTCAAAAGCTATTTTATTTAAATTAAAATTTGAAAATAGTTCCATATTTTTTTAGTTTATCGCATTTTATATTCACTTTCTTACATATTGCCCAAAATAAGGATTGATTACTGGAAATTACGGGAATACCAAATTTACTCTCAAAAAAAGAGATAATCTCTAATGTTCGAAAATTAGTGCAAGAAATTACAATCAAGTCTGTATTACTCTCAAGGTTAGTTATTATCTGTTTTTTAGTTTGCTCTAAATCATATTTATCTATATCTATATTGAGATTTAGGAAAATATTTCTATAAATCGGAATATTTTTTTCTTTAAAACTATTCTCAAGAAAACTAGCCATTTTTTGATTGTAGGGAGATAACAACAAAACCTTCTTTGGTTTAATTATTTTGCATGCTGTCATTAAGGAATATAATGGCTCAATGCAAGGAATGTTATTTATTGTCTCAGGCACAATTTTATTATCAACTTTTTGCAAAATAATTGCTGAGGTACAGAAGAACCCTATGACCTCTAGGGGAATAAACTTTAATAGTTTAAATGCTTCTTCTTTCTTGTTATACACCTCTCTTAAAAAGGTTACTCCATCTTTTGCATAATTTGTGTTGGTTTTAATTCTAGAAAAGTGGAAAGAAACCTTGGTAAGGATACTCATATCTTCAGTAATCATCTTAATGAGTTCTTGTTCTACAATGGTATTTGTATCAGGAATTAAAACTCCTATATGCTTCATATGTCTAAATTTATAATAGTTCCCCTAATAAGGTCCTATGTTTCAAAACACCTCGGACCACAACATCGTATTCTTTCCCAATAGGTAATAATTGATTCTTTATCACAATTCTTGGAGGACAAGTTCCCAATTGACGTAACACAGAATTTCCATCTTTCCAAATTTCAACTCTAGCATTTTTTAAAACAGTCCCTATAGGAAAGACTCTTTTTAACATCGGTATAGCGTAATTCTCATAGATTTGCTGTTTCCACTCCTCATATTCTTTACTTTCCCCTCTCGTTGTAGGATCTTCGATACTTACTCCAAGAGGAGAAGTGCATTTTCTGAAAAAAAGCCGCTGGGTTTGATATCCTTTATCCATTATTTGGCGAAGATAATAAAGATTATAATCTAAAGTTTCTGGTCTTTGTCCTGGAAGATTATATATAAGATTAACTCCTGGGAGGAACCGTGGCGCCCCATTTTCCCCTTTTTCACGACCGCATTCATTTAGTATTGAAATGGCTTCCATAATTTGATCGACAGTTGCATTAAGGGTATTTATTTTTCTCACTTTAGGATCAAAAGATTCAATACCAAAAGGGGCAATATTTCCAGAGGTACAGTATTTTACAATTAATTTCGTTATTTCGTGACCTTGAGGGGTTACTACGCTTTCAGGGTTGACATTATCAATATGTAAAACTTTTATTTCAGGACACTGACTCCTAATTCCATACAATAATGCCTCCATTTTAGGAACATCCTGTTCCATATAATAATAAAAATTAGGATTTCTACCAATTCTAAAATATCGGGCACCATAATTATATGAAGCCACTATATCTGCAATTATATCATCGACTTCTCTGAACCTCACAGGATATCCACGAAGTCGTTCAATACAAAAAGAACATTTTGCCCAATTGCAACCTATCATGCTTTCAATTTCTATAACTCTTGGTAAGCCAATCTGATCTAAAATAGGCGCCCCAGTTTTCGTAATCTTAGCAAGTAAATCATAATTCGGGGAAAATGAATTAGTCTCACCTTTCAGAAGGAAATTATAGGCTAATCCAGTTACAACCTTATCGACGTGTTTAAACAAAGGAGATTTTAAAAATTTTGAAGGCAATTCTACCTTTCCTCCTAATACATAAAATAAGACTTTTCTCGCTTTAAATTCTTTAATAAGTTCATATAATTCTAAATCTTTTGGCGGTAAAGCTGATAAATATTTATAATCAACAAAACAGCCCATTACGATATAAATTGTGTCAGCCTCATTAAGGAGTTTTAAGGTTTTGTTTACATTAAGAGTAAGATTCAAGGTAGAAATATCTGTATTGCCTGGCGGTAACTTTTTTCTTTTATTTTTAGCATATCTAAGATCATCAATAGTTAAATAAAAGTGTCTTCTCCCAAAATAATTTAGCGCAGCAGAAATATATCGTTGATGCACCCCCAAAAATAGTGGAACCCCATAACCAGACGGTTCGTCACTATAACAATCTAAAATTATGTCGTAATTATTTGAAGCCATAATCTTTTTTTATCTTTTTTATAAAAAAATTTATAATTTCAATAAAACTGGAGGGTCGAACATGGGAGCCGCACCCTCTCATTCCACTCCGGCAAGAAGTTTCTAAAACTTCCTCCTCATTGACTTTTGCCTTAGCGGCTATTTTAATATTATTATTTTTAAAAATATTTGTCAAAACAAAATATTATTGATTGCTTACATTTTCGATGTTAAAATTTATATTGATCCCATCCGCCGAATTGTACCACGGAAAAATCTGGGCAGAAAGCCCTGGGAAAGGCAAAGGTTCAACTTTTTATATTGAATTGCCAATGAAGTAGAAGTTGAATTGACATCATATTTTTATTATCTTAAGATTAAAATATGGAAATAAAATTATCCCCAAAAATAAAAAGAGAGGTTTTTGAGACCTTGAGAAAATATGGCTATGAAAGTAAGAAAGATTTTATTGAAGACGCGGTTGCCCGCCGAATTTTAGAATTGAAAAAAGCTGACTTTCTTTTAAAGGTTAAGGAAATTCGAGAAAGGATGAAAAAAAGGAAAATGACAGAAGAGGAAATTTTGAGAGATTTTGATAGATTCTATCACCAAAGATGAAAATTCTCGTTGTGGTAGATGCCAACGTAATTCTTTCTGCTTTACTCGGTGGGAAGCCGAGCGATATTTTATTTGATGGCAGATTTCAATTTGTAACGACAGAATTTACTTTAAAAGAAGTGAAAAAATATTTTCCGAGATTGGAGAAAAAATTAGAAATTCCTCAAAGAAAATTAATTTCACTTTTAGAAGGATTGCCGCTTACTATTTATGCAAAAGATTTTTATAAAGATAAATTAAAAGAAGCAAAGGAAGTCATAGCTCATATTGATAAAAAGGATGTTGAAATTCTGGCTTTGGCTTTGAAATTAGAAACTTTTTTATGGTCTCAGGATAAACATTTTGAAAAAGCAAAATATTCGAAACTTTTAAAAACTTACGATTTTATTTAGGATCGTGGAGCAGGAAATTCGCTGAGATGCACGGGGGCAAAGTGTGGACAGAGAGCCCGGGAAAAGGGAAAGGGAGTACGTTTTATGTTGAATTGCCTGTAAAATAACACTCGAATTATTTGCAAATATTCGAGTAAAATATTCGTGTAACATTATGAAGAAAATACTTTTAATTGAGGATGAGAAAATGCTGGTGGAGATGTATGTGCAGAAGTTTTCAGAAGAGGGATTTGAGATAATTTCAGTTATTAGCGCTGAAGAGGGTTTAAAATTAGCGAAAGAACAAAAGCCAGATTTAATAATTTTGGATATTTTATTGCCCAGAAAAAACGGAGTTTGGTTTCTAAAAAAGAAGAATGGGGATCCTGAAATTTCTCAAATTCCGGTGATTAGCCTTTCAAATTACGACCATCCCGAAACCAGAAAAGAAGCATTAGAATTGGGCGTTAAAGAATATTTAATTAAAACCGATTACACGCCAAAGGAAATCGTGGAAAAAATCAAAGAATATCTAAAGTAGTTTTAAAGTAATGACCGGTAACAAGTAACCAGTAGTTAATTTTAAGGTTTGACATCAGGTGTTAAACTGAAAGGTTTAGGCGCAAACTTGACAGTAAAATTCAAGAACCTATAATAACGTAATATGGCCTATAAATTTACAACAATTATAATTCAAGAAGGTAAATGGTATGTAGCACGCTGTTTAGAGTTAGGAGTGGTTAGTCAAGGAAAAACTATTGAAGAAGCTCAAAAAAATCTTAAAGAGGCAGTTGAACTTTATTTAGAAGATCAACCTAAAACTAAAAAATACCTTTCCAAAAAGGCTCCTTTAATTACTAGCCTCGAATTAAAACATGCCTAAACGAATTCTTTCCGGGAAGGAAGTTATTAAAATTTTGTGCCGAGAATTCGGCTTTTATTTTGTTTCTCAAAAAGGAAGCCACGTAAAACTAAAAAAGACGGTTGCCCGTAGGGAAATCATCACCATTGTTCCGCTTCATAGAGAGTTAGCTCGAGGAACTTTGAAGGGGGTTTTAGAATTAGCCGAAATAGACGAAGAAGAATTTTTTAACAGAATTTAAAAGCGATGTATAAAATAAAAAAGAGTCTTCTAAAAATAGGCTCTTTTATTTTTGGATAAATTAGCTATAATTAAATAAAATATGAAGAGAAGGGGAATTGTAAAATTGAATTCGGAGACGAAAAAATTGGTTGATTTTTTATTTGAGACAAGGATTTTAAAATATCTTCCTAAATCTTCACTCTCTTATTTAAGATCCCCTTTTCCCGAAAACGTAGCTGAACATACTTTTTATGTAACAATTATTGCTTGGATATTGGCAAACTTAGAAAAAGCCGATGAAAACAAAATAATTAAAATGGCTTTAATTCACGATTTGGCTGAAGTTAGGGGTGGGGAAAGGAATTTAATTAATAAATTTTATAGCCAAACACTAAATGAACCGAGAATAATTAAGGAAATTTCAAAAGATCATAATTTAAAAAATTTTGGAATTGAAAAACTTTTTGAAGAATTTTTTGAAGAAAAAACGAAAGAGGCAAAAATTACAAAAGACGCTGACGTCTTGGCTGATATGCTTTTAGAAAAGGAGGTTTTGGATTCGGGAAATCAAAAAGCAAAAAGATGGTTGGCAGTTTCTTTATCCAGATTAAAAACAAAGGGTGGAAAAGATTTAGGGAAATTACTAATTGGAACTGATAGCGATGCCTGGTGGCTCCAAATTGCTAAAAAATATATTTTACTAACAAAATTTATGTAAATTTATGAAACGAATTTTGAATACAGAGACAGTAAAACATATTGGAGAAAAAGTGAGGGTTTGTGGGTGGGTGCAGACAGTGAGGTCGCATGGGAAAATTGTTTTTTTGGATTTGAGGGATAGGTCCGGGGTTTTGCAAGTTGTCTCAGATCCGAAACTGATAGAAGGAGTAAGAGAAGAATATGTTTTAGAGGTTGAGGGAGAAATTAAAAAGCGGCCAATCGAAATGATAAATCCAAAATTGGAAACTGGGGAGATCGAATTGAGGGCTGAAAAAATTAAAATTTTGACGAAATCAAAAAGTCTTCCCTTTGAACTTCGAGATTTAAAATTGTCTTTGCCAAAACTTTTAGATTATCGGCCATTAACGCTCAGAAACAAAAAAATAAAAGCCATTTTCAAAATCCAAGAGGAAATGATTTATAGTTTCAGGAAGACACTGAAAAAACTTGGATTTTTTGAATTTCAAGCCCCAACAATTGTTCCAGTGGCAACCGAAGGAGGAGCAGAAGTTTTTCATATCGATTATTATGATAAAGATGCCTATTTGGCTCAAAGTCCCCAGCTTTACAAACAAATCTTAGTTGGGGCATTTGAAAGAGTTTTTTGTGTCACCCACGCTTATAGGGCTGAACCGAGCGTGACCACAAGGCATCTTTCAGAATATATTAGTTTGGATTTAGAAATGGGATTTATTGATTCCTGGCAAGAGCTAATGAAAACCTGTGAAATTTTAATGAGAAATATTTTTTTAGACATCGGAAAAAATTGCCAAAATGAATTGAAACTTTTTAGGGTAGAGGTTCCAAAAATCAAAAAAATTCCTCAAATAAAATTAAGAGAGGCCCAAAAAATTATTTTCGAAAGAACGGGCCGAGATCATAGAAAGGAGCCGGATTTGGATCCGAAAGATGAAAAGGAAATTTGCAATTTTTCAAAAGAGAAATATAATTCTGAATTGATTTTCGTTACCCATTTTCCAGCAAAAAAGAGACCTTTCTATACTTATCCCGATCCCGAAAATCCAGAATACACATTAAGTTTTGATCTCATTTTTCGGGGATTAGAAATTGTAACTGGCGGGCAAAGAATCCATGAATACAAAATGCTTTTGGAAAACATTAAAAAATTTGGCTTAAAAAAGAAAGGTTTCAATTTTTATTTGCAGGCATTTAAATACGGAATGCCACCCGAAGGGGGATTTGCTTTAGGGGCAGAAAGAATTGTAAAACAGATTTTAAATCTGGAAAATATCAGAGAAGCGAGCTTATTTCCCAGGGATATGGGAAGGATTGATCAAAGATTGGCAGTTTCGAAAGTTAAAAAATATTAAACATCTTATCAATATGCCAGAATTGATTATTGACGTTATAAAAATTTTTGCTCTGGGGGTTCTGGGATTTATTGTTGCTTTTTTGTTAACGCCTGGTCTAACTCATTTTTTGTATAAATACAAACTCTGGCGAAAAGAGGTGAGGAAAAAATCGATCGATGGAAAGGAAGCAACTTTTTTTCAAAAATTTCACGGTCAAGAAGAAATAAAAATTCCCAGATTCGGGGGTTTATTAGTTTGGGTAACAACTCTAATTTTAATTTTTTTATTTTTGGGAATTTCTAAAATTACTGACATTTGGTGGTTAAATAAATTAAATTTTTTGAGCCGTTCTCAAACTTGGCTGCCGCTTTTTGCCCTGGTTTCGGCTTCGATTTTAGGATTAGTAGATGATATTTTTCAAGTTTTGGGCACGCCCCCCACCATTTCTCAAAAGATAAGTCTGCCCAAACGAATTATACAAAAAATGGTGGGGGGTAAAGAACAATATATCGGTGGGGGATTGAGTCTGAAAGTGCGACTTTTTTTGGTTTTTTTAATCGGTCTCATTGGAGGGCTTTGGTTTTATTTTAAATTAGATTGGCGAACAATTCATATCCCGGGAGTTGGGGATTTTCCAATTGGAATTTGGTATATTCCTTTTTTTGTTTTGGTAATGATGGCAACCTATAGTGGGGGAGTGATTGATGGCTTGGACGGCTTGGCTGGCGGGGTTTTTGCCTCAATTTTTGGGGCTTATGCCGGGATTGCCTTATTTAGAGGTCAAATTGATCTTGCTACTTTTTGTAGTGTCATTTTGGGCACAATTTTGGCTTTTTTGTGGTTTAATATCCCACCAGCCAGATTTTATATGGGAGAAACCGGAATTTTGGGTTTAACTTCGGCATTAACAGTGGTTGCCTTTTTGACTGATTCGGTTTTGGTTTTGCCGATTATTGGATTTTTATTGGTTATCGAATCTGGATCGGTAATTTTACAACTTTTGTCAAAAAAATTTCGCAAGAAAAAATTGTTTTTGGCTTCGCCCCTTCATCATCATTTTGAAGCCAAGGGTTGGCCCCATTACAAAGTGACAATGAGATTTTGGGTTATCTCGATTGTTATGGCAATCATTGGGGTAGCCATTCGCCTTTTGGGTTAATTTCCTAATCATTTTAGTTGTCCTATATTTTCTACGATCGTAGAAATCGCGGTATTAACAATTTTTGAATTTTAGTATATGCTTTCTGGTTAGCGCGGGAATGATCCAAAAAAGGATTAACCCCGTCTTTTTTTATTTGGCTCAATTTGTTAAGATGAAAGTATGAAAAAAGTTGAGGTTTTGAGAAAAAAATATCCGAGATTCGTTTATGAAAATTTTGATTGGAAAATTGGAAAGAAGGATTTAAAAATCTCATTTAATTTTAGAATTGAGTCGGCGGAGAACCGTTCTCCGCATATTTATTTTAAACCAAAGGTAATTATAAAAAATATTGATAAAAATCAAATCGAGAGGGTAGGAGTAGAGTTCCGTAGGGTATTAGATAATTTGATCTTTAATTTAGGATTAATAGAAATTTTGAGTTATTGGAAAGCGACTTGCTCGCCAGAAATTGAAATTAAAGCGGGCTATTTAAACAAAGAACAAATTAAATGGTGGAAAGATTTAATAAAAAAGGGAATGGGTCAATTTTTTTATGAAAACAAAATTAATTTTCGGAAACCAAGTTTTTTAAAAATAAAAAGTTTACCGAGGTCGGACCTGTGTCAAATTGACCGAGGTCGGACCTGTGGCAAAATTACCGAGGTCCGACCTGTGGCAAAATTGAAGAATAAAGTTTTGGTGCCGGTTGGAGGGGGGAAAGATTCGGTTGTGACTTTAGAAATATTATCCTCCTTCGCCAAGGCTTCCGCCTTCGATAAATCTTCGGCGGACAAGTCGAAGGACAAAGAAAAAATTCAATGTCTTGCGTTAAATCCAACCAGAGCTTCAAAAAAGATAATGAAAATAGCGCGCTGCAAAAGTTCAATCATCGTTGAGCGAAAAATTGATAAAAAACTTTTAGAACTAAATCAAAAGGGATTTTTAAACGGACATACGCCATTTTCGGCTTATCTGGCTTTTTTGAGTGTTTTGATTACTGCTTTGTTTGAATTTAAATATATTGCTTTTTCAAATGAAAGGAGTTCAAACGAAGGAAACGTAAAGTACCTTGGCATAATCATTAATCACCAATATTCAAAAAGTTTTGATTTTGAGAAAAAATTTAGAGAATATTCCCAAAAATACTTAACTTCGGGAGTTCAGTATTTTAGTTTTTTAAGACCGCTTTATGAAATTCAGATTGCGAAAATTTTCTCAAAATACCCTCAATATTTTAATGCCTTTTTGAGTTGCAATGAGGCCTATAAAACCTATTCTGGCAAAAAGAAACCAACGAGGAAATGGTGCGGGAAATGCTCCAAATGCCTCTTTGTCTTTGTCAGCTTTTATCCTTTCATCGAAGAAAAAGCAATTAGAATTTTTGGAAAGAATTTATTTGCAGACAAAAATCTTTTGCCTTTGATGCTCCAATTGATAGGAGAAGAAAAATTCAAGCCCTTTGAATGCGTTGGAACAAAAAAAGAAAGTTTAGTTGCCTTCTATTTAAACTGGAAGAAATACACGGGTCTGACCGGTGTAAAATTGCCTTTTTTATTAAAATATTTTCAAAATAAGGTCTTGGCAAAATATCCTGATTTAGAAAAAGAGTCTAAAAAAATAATGAATTCTTGGAATAAAAATCATTTTTTACCAAAAAAATTTGAAGAAACCTTGAAAAAGACCATTAGCTCTTGATAAATTTAAAATATTTGCATCAAATTTTTTGTCTCTAGTAAAATCGCTAGGGACTTTTGCATTTTAGGCGGTTTATTTATACTTAAATTTATGCTATTTTATAAGTAGAATGAGGTTAAATGAGTTAAAAAAGGCGAGGGTGTTAATCTTGGGATTTGGGAGGGAAGGAGTAGATACTTTTCGGTTTTTAAGAAGTGTTTTTCCAGAAAAGGTTTTGGGGATAGCCGATAGATTAAAGATGAAAGATTTAAGATTAAAGATTAAAGATCGAAACATTAGGTGGCATTTGGGGGAAAAATATCTTAAGGCGATTAAAAATTATGATATTATTATCAAGTCGCCAGGAGTGCCGCCAAAAGTAATAGCGCCCTATTTGAGGAAAAAATCCTCCTTCGCACAAGGCTACGGAGGACAAAGGCAAAAAATTACTTCGCAGACCGAAATTTTCTTTGAAAATTGCCCGGGAAAAATAATTGGGATTACCGGAACAAAAGGGAAGAGCACAACTGCTTCTTTAATCTATAAAATATTGAAAGAAGGGGGTTTTAAAGTTCATTTGGTTGGTAATATTGGAAAACCGGTCTTAAATCTCCTCTTTTCAGCCAAAAAAAATGATGTTTATGTTTATGAGTTATCAAGCCATCAACTTTTGACTTTGAAAAAATCGGGCCAGATTGCTATTTTTTTGAATATCTATCCTGAACACGGAGATTACTATCAAAACTTTAAAGAGTATTTAAAGGCAAAACAAAATATCTACCGTTATCAAACTAAAAACGACTATTTTATCTATAACAAAGAAGATAAAAATGTTAGAGAAAACGCTAAAATCACCAAAGCGAAAAAGATTCCAATAAAAGGAAAATATTATTCTTTGAATATTGCGGCGGCAAAGGCGGTAGGAAAAATTTTCAAAATCCCAGCCAAAAAAATCAAAGTAGCAATTGAAAAATTCAAGCCATTACCTCATAGATTGGAATTTGTTGGTAAATACAAAGGCATAGAATTTTATAACGATTCTCTGGCAACCATTCCCGAAGCCACGATCGAAGCCATCGATGCTTTAGGTAAAAACTTAAAAACAATTATCTTAGGGGGTTATGAAAGAAGGCAAGATTTCAAAAATTTGGCAAAAAAAATTTTAGAAAGTAATATTAAAACAGTAATTTTATTTCCGACAACCGGAGAAAGAATTTGGCAAGCAATTCAAAAATCTTCCCGAGGACGGGTCTCGGGAAACACTAGAATAAGGGGGATTTTCCTAAAGGAGATGAAAGAGGCGGTCAAAATTGCTTATCAGAAGACAAAAAGGGGGGAAATTTGCCTTTTATCACCAGCTTCAGCCAGTTTTAATCTTTTTAAAGATTATAAAGAAAGAGGAAACTTATTTAAAAAATTTGTCAAATTATATGGTCAAAAAACATCCTGATTATATTTTGGCTTTTATAATATTGATTTTTCTGATTTTAGGGATTTTAATTTTGTACAGTGTTTCGGCGCCTATTTCTCAAGAAAGATTTGGCACAAGTTTTTATTATCTGAAAAGACAGGTTTTGCTCGGATTTTTGCCAGGAATAACTTTGGGGTTTTTCTTTTTTCAGATTCCCTTGACTTCTTTGAAGAAAATAACTCCCTTTTTATTCTTTGTGAACTTGATATTTTTGGGAATGGTTTTTCTGCCAAAAGTAGGTGTTGCGATTGGTGGGGCAAATCGCTGGATATCTCTGGGACCGATTTCTTTTCAGCCTTCGGAATTTTTAAAAATTTCATTTATAATGTATTTGGGGGCTTGGTTAAGTAAAAATGAAGATTTCCAAGGCAAGAAGCAGAGATGGAGTGAAAAAATAAGAATAGCTGCTTTTTTAATAATAATTGGAGTAATCACTGCCACTTTAATTTTCCAGCCCGATTTCAGTACGATGGCGATGATTGTTGCCGTGGGTATTTTGATGTTTTTTTCTGGCAAAACGCCATTTTGGGCTACCGCTTTGATCATGTTATTAATTTTCGGCAGTTTTATTTTACTCTTACATTTTGCTCCCTATCGATTAGCCAGAATCAAGGTATTTTTAAATCCGGAAATTGATCCCTTGGGGATAGGTTATCAATTAAGACAGTCCTTGATTAGCGTGGGTTCGGGAGGGACTTCTGGTCTGGGATTGGGTATGTCTCTTCAAAAACTTGGTTTTTTGCCCCATCCTTTGGCTGATTCAATTTTTGCAGTTTTTGCTGAAGAAACCGGATTTGTTGGTTCTTTAATTTTAACTTTGTTATTTTTGATTTTTTTCTGGCGAGGAATTGAAATTTCCAAAAGGTCATCGAGCAATTTTTTAAAATTGGTGGCTTTGGGAACCAGTTCTTGGATCACTTTACAGGCATTCTGGCATATCGGTTCTCTAATTGGAATATTACCCCTGAGTGGAATTCCTTTTCCGTTTGTCAGTTATGGCGCCTCCCATCTCATTAACGAATTAGCGGGTGTAGGGATATTACTTAACATTTCAAAAAATATATGAAAATAGTTTTTACCGGCGGTGGTACCGGCGGCCATATTTTCCCCATTATTGCCATCTGTCGAGAATTAAGAAGAATTTACCCAAAGAAGGATTTGAAAATCGTTTATCTCGGACCAAAAGATGAATTTGGGAAGATTTTGCTTTCTCAGGAAGGCGTTAAAGTTAAAACGACAATGGCTGGAAAAATTAGAAGATATTGGAGTTTTGGCTCTTTCTTTTTAAATCTCATTGACATTTTCTTTAAAATTCCTTTTGGTTTTTTTCAGGCCTTTTTGTATCTATTCGTTTCCGGTCCTGATTTAATATTTTCGAAGGGTGGCTATGGATCAATTCCCACTGTTTCGGCTGGTTGGTTTTTGGGAATTCCAATTTTTTTGCACGAATCCGATCTCTCACCGGGTTTATCTAACCAATTTTTAAGTAAATTTACGACAGAAATTTTTGTTTCTTTTCCCAGAACCGAGTATTTTTCGCAAAATAAAATGATTTTGGTAGGAAATCCGATTAGGAGAGAAATTTTGGAAGGTTCAAAGGAAAAAGCCAAGGAATTATTTAAGTTATCAAACGAGAAGCCGATAATCTTGATTTTAGGTGGATCGCAAGGAGCTCAAAGAATTAATGATGTAATTTTAGTCATTCTGCCTGAAATTTTAAAAGAATTTGAATTAATTCATCAAGCGGGTTCTAAAAATTTCAAGCAAGTAAGGAAAGAGGCAGAAGTCATAGCCCCCGATGAGTTAAAAAAATATCATCACCTTTGGCCGTTTTTGAAAGAAGAGGAATTAAAACAGGCCTACGCGGTTTCCGATTTGATTGTAGGACGGGCGGGCGCAGGAACAATTTTTGAGATAGCCGCCCTTTCAAAGCCCTCGATTTTAATTCCTTTACCGGAAGCCGCTCAGAATCACCAGTTAAAAAATGCCTATGCCTTTTCCCAAAATGGAGCGACAATGGTAATTGAAGAGGTAAATTTTACGCCGGGATTTTTCTTAGAAAGGATAAAATATTTATTTTCCCATCCCAGCGAAATGGAAAAAATGCAAAATAGTGCCAGAGAGTTTTCAAGACGCCGGGCAGCAAAAATAATTGCTTCATATTTACTTGAATATTTGAGATTCTAAACCCAGTAAGACAAGTTCGAATTTTCAGCTGAGAAGACAGGACTGATAAAAAGATCTTTCTTACTCTTTGTTAAATATTTTAGGTAGAGATATTCTTAGGATTGAAATTCTATTTCAATCCTGTTCGAACTTGCTCTACTGGGTGAACTATGTTAGAAGAAGAATTCAAATTTATAAAACCGGGGGAGGTGAGAACAAGGTTTGCGCCATCGCCAACTGGTTTTTTGCACATTGGTTCGGCCAGAACCGCCCTTTTTAATTACCTTTTTGCCAAAAAAAATCAAGGGAGTTTTATTTTAAGGATTGAAGATACCGATAGAGAAAGATCGAAGACAGAATTTGAAGAAGACATTTTGGAAAATCTCAAATGGCTGGGGATTGAATGGAATGAAGGGCCAATCGCTTACGCTCAAAATCAAAAACTTGCCCCGTACCGAACCGAAGGTTCTGGTGCGGGGTCAAAAATCCCCGAAGGAAAGCCTTCGGCTTCCTACGGGGCAGGCAAAAATCAAAAATACATCGGGGATTATGGGCCTTATAGACAAAGCGAAAGGGGAGAAATTTACAAAAAATATTTAGAAAAACTTTTAAAAGAAGGAAAGGCATATTATTGTTTTTGTTCAGAAGAGGAATTGGAAGCCCAGAGACAATACCAAATGTCCATTGGTGAAGCTCCTCGTTATTCGGGAAAATGTGCCAATTTGACAAAAGAGGAGATCAAAAAATGTTTGGCCGAAGAGAAAAAATTCGTTATCAGATTCAAGGTTGAAGCAAAAAAAATAGAGTTTGAAGATTTAATTCGAGGAAAAATCGAATTTGATACCGGTTTAATGGGGGATTTTGTTATTGCCAAACAGGAAAGTGGGGGATTGCCCCGCACCAAAATATCTGGTGATAGTAATTTTAGTTCCTCAAACAAGAAAAATTTGGTGCGGGGTAGATTTACCCCTTTGTATAATTTTGGAGTAGTAGTTGATGATTTTGAAATGCAGATATCCCATGTCATTAGGGGAGAAGAACATATTTCCAACACCCCAAAACAAATTTTGATTCAAGAAGCCCTGGGTTTTCCTCAGTTAAAATATGCCCATTTGCCTTTAATTTTGGCTCCAGATCGAAGCAAATTGAGCAAAAGACACGGAGCGGTTTCCGCCGCTCAATATCGAAAATTGGGCTATTTGCCTGAGGCCTTGGTTAATTTTATAGTTTTTTTGGGCTGGAATCCGGGAGAAGAACGAGAAATCTACTCAATGGCTTCCCTGATTAAAGAATTTTCTTTAGAAAGAGTCCAAAAAGGAGGAGCAATTTTTAACATCCAAAGATTAGATTTTCTGAATGGATTTTATGTTCGTCAAAAATCAATCGAAAGATTAACCGAATTATGCCTTCCTTATTTAATTGAATCGGGTTTGATTGAAGAAAAAAACGATCCGGAACCTCTCAAGCTTCCTCTGGAAGAAAAAAGGCAATTTAAAATTAAGGAAAGCGGTGAAGAAATTTCTTTTGAAACTTTGAAAAATATTGTCTCTCTCTATCAAGAAAGATTGAAAAAATTGTCGGAAATTTCAGAATTAACTGATTTTTTCTTTAAAGAGAAGTTGGAATACAATAGGGGATTGTTAAAGTGGCGAGAAATGACCGACCGAGAAATCAAACAATCTCTTGACAAATCTTTTAAAATATTGCATAAAATAAAAGAGGGGGAATTTACAAAAGGAAATTTAGAAAAGATTTTAATGCCGGAGGCCGAAAAATTCGGTCAGGAAATATCAAAAAAAAGAGGCTTGCCCGCCGAAGCTTTAGCGAAGGCGGGTGATAGGGGATACCTTTTGTGGCCCCTGAGGGTGGCTTTGACAGGGAAGGAGGCCTCGGCCGGACCATTTGAAATAGCCGAAATTTTGGGGAGAGAGAAAACATTAAAGAGAATAAGAGAGGCAAAAAGAACAATAAAAGAACAATGAACAAAGAACAAAGAACAATAAATAACAAATGGCATTCTTGGTTTTCTGTTCTTTGTTTTCTGTTCTTTGTTTTCTGTTTAATTCTGCCGAGTTTGGCTTTTGGTCAAAAATTGCCGGAAAATCTTGAAGATTTTAAAGAAATCGGGCAGGGGCTTTGGGATAAGTTCCTGCAAGGCATAAGGAATGCCTGGGAGGAAGCGGTAAAAATTTGGCAGAAGGTGATCGGTTGGCTAGGCAATATCTGGAATTCTTATATTTTTCCTTTTCTCAAGTTTATTTGGCAAAAAATTTGGAATTTTTTCCTTAAAATTGTAGATCAATTTCTAAAAAACCTTTGGGAGAAAATAAGAGGGATGATTAAGTAGCAGGGGATAGGAATTTTTCCACTTGACATAGCCCTTTGGGCTATTTATTATAGATATAGGAGAGTGAGTATAATAACTCTTACACTCATAACAATTATGGAAAAATCTTCTAAATCAATAATAGAACATATCCCCCAGTTTTTGGATTATTGCAAAAGGAAGGGTCTCTCAATAAACACTCAAAAGGACTATAAACATTATTTAAATAAATTTATTTTTTGGCTCAAAAAAGAAAATAAAAATACTCTTCTACCCAGCGAGCTTACCATCAATGATATTGAAACTTATCGCTTATATTTATCTTCTTATAAGAATAACGCGGGGCAACTTCTCAGAAAAACCACTCAGAATTACTATTTAATCGCATTACGTTCCCTTTTAAGCTATTTTACAGCCGAAGATATAGTTTCACTCCCAGCTGATAAAATATGCCTCCTAAAGGACGCTAGGGCCGAAAAAACGGTCAAATTTCTTAATTTAGACCAAATTGAACGGCTTTTATTGACTCCTGACATAAAAGATCCTATTGGTTTAAGAGATAGGGCTATTTTGGCCGTATTAATATCTACAGGTCTAAAAATTGCGCAACTGAAGAATCTTAATCGGGATAAATTAGAACAAGGTATACCGGGGGAAGCTTTAGAGTATGTGAAAGAATATTTAAAAACTAGGGAAGATATAAATGAGGCTTTGTTTATTAATTATCGATCAAGAAAACACGTAGATAAACGTTTAACACCTCGTTCGATAGAAAGAATTGTCCAAAAATATGGAAAAAAAATTAACCTTCCTTTTTCAATCACCCCTGAAATTTTACGTTGGGCACGCGCTCTTGCTCTTTCAAAAAAGGAAATAGAAATTAAACAATCTAACATCCATCAAATTGTTATAACCGAAAATTATAATATTAGAGAAATGCTTATTACCAATCAAGAAAAAATAAAAAACTACTCCCCTACCTGGTATCAAATCGAAAATATTATTAATAAAGAAGTTAAATGGTTGAAGAATAATATTCCAGTTCTACCCGAAAGATATAAACAGAATCCATCATTCTTAAAATGTGATGATTGTATTTTACGGAAAATAGCAATTTTAATAACAGGCGGAAAAGTTAAAGCTACTGAATTTCAATCTAAAAATGGAGATTTATGGAATAATCTCACAAATAATTTGAATCTCAAAAAAATAAGTCGACATGGAGAAGAGTGGCATAGAAAAATGATGGATGTAATTTCGAACTATTTTATGGCCCGCAATTACGAAGTGAATTTTGAACCAATTTTACCTTATGGAAGGGCTGATTTGGGAATTTTTATGAAATCACGTGAACCGCTTTATGTCGAAATAGATACAGTATCGTTATTTAAGCTCTGGTATAATCTTTCAACTATGAAAGATGTTACTTTTTTGCTCATCCCTTCCGAAAATTATGCAATTGAATTTAAAGTTTAATCAAATATGAAAAACATACAACTTCCATACTTAGATGATTTTCTTCTAAATCTTCAAACGAATAATCGCTCGGAAGAAACTATCTATAATTACGAGCGAGATTTAAAGGTTTTTGAAAATTTTTTAAACGAAATAAATGTTGATTTTGAAAAAATCGATAAAAAAACCATACTCAATTACAAGGCTTACCTTACCTCTCGGGACCGAAAAACCCCAAAAGAACAAGCTGGTAAAAAGAAATTAGCCAGTTTTTCTATTAATAGAATGCTTTCTGCATTTCGCTCATATTTAAAATTCCTGATAAATATGGATTATAAGATACCTATTCCTCCTAACGCCATTGAGTTAGTAAAAACCGAAAAAAAACATCCTCGAGTCGGAGAATTTGAGGAAATAATCAAACTAATTGAGTCTCCTAGTCAATTTGAAAAAAATAAAATCGTTGCCTTACGGAATCGAACAATGCTCGAAGTATTATTCTCAACCGGAGTCAGAATTTCAGAACTTTTAAACATTAAAATAACCGATATCGACAAAACTGGCCGAATTTTTATAAAAGGTAAAGGAAAAAAAGAGAGGTTTGTATATTTAACTCCGAGGGCCCAAAAGCATATAAAAAACTATTTGGAAGTTCGAGGAAAAACTGAATCTCCCTATTTATTTATACCTTATCGAGGAAGAAATATTCATATCAAGGATAAAAAAATTTCTCCAAATTATTTAGAAGAAAAGGTGAAAAGATACCGTGAATTACTTGGATTGAATATACCTATTTCCGCACATGGCATCCGTCATGCGTTCGCGACCTATTTAGCTGAAAGTGGAGCCAGTCCAGTTGCTATCCAAATTTTATTAGGTCATGAATCGTTAGATACTACTACCCGCTATGTCCAAGCTTCAGACCGTTATGCCGAAAGAATTTTCCGGAAATACCATCCTTTAAAGGAATAAGAAAACATTCAATTTAGTACTGGCATTTACTATAAAACATATTCCAAGATTTGTCAAATCAAAGGGGAATGAAAAAAACCGTTGAGTTCTTCACTCTAACGGTTTTTCTTTATCTTATCTATTAAATGTCGCACAATATTAAT
>Ga0210017_1000785_pt1 | contig 27650 bp, 22 predicted proteins | sample CryGeyCG2014_020_FD_183966 | JGI IMG/M metagenome (GOLD analysis project Ga0210017, IMG submission 183966) | Groundwater microbial communities from aquifer - Crystal Geyser CG08_land_8/20/14_0.20 (SPAdes) (version 2) | ecosystem: Environmental > Aquatic > Deep subsurface > Groundwater | place... | reverse complement strand
TATTCACATATAACTACAATTAACCCGGATGAGTCTATAACATGGTCATTGAAAGAGATAATTCCTCCAGCTGTAGCGGCTGGTGCAACAACAACGTCAACGCTGACGGTATATGCATCGTCTGTGTAAGCGATGTTTTTTTATTTTATATTTTCCTTATTTAATGTATGACAAAATTTAAACTAGCTTTTCTTGTTGGCTTTTGTTTATTCATATCATCCTTTCAAAGCGGCTTCGGTTTGAATTCCATATCAATCGGTATATCTCCAGGTTATCTTGACCTAGGAGAAATTGAGCCTGGAGAATCAAAAATAGGAAGATTCTACATGGTAACCCCTTCAGACGAACTATTTTTAGTTTATTTGAGTTCCATTAAAGCTTCCAACATCAATATATTACAAAAAGAGAAATATAACAATTCACTTCCATTTTACTCAGAAGAAGATTCAAGCTCTTGGATAAATTTTTTGAGCAATCCAATGAAATTGCTTCCAGCTAATCAAACTGCTGAAAAAAAATCTGCCAGCCTAGTTAAAGGGATGAGAGAAGTTTCTTTTGTACTAAAAGTTCCAGAAAATGCCGAGCCAGGATACCATATAGGTGAAATATCAATGGACCCAAGGATTGTCGGTGAAACTGAAGGCATTAACATGAAGGCAATTGTCCCAATGAATTATATATTAATGGTAAAGGGTAATGCTGAAAGAAGCGGGAAAATAATAGATATAACAACAAATGGTTTTAGCGGCAGTAATTTGCGGCTCAAGATATTTTATAAGAATACAGGAAGTGTTACAACATCGATAGACAGAAGTGAAATATACGTCCTTGATAAAGATGGAAAAACCATAGGCACGGTCCTGACAAACAGAGGTTACGTCAGGCCAGGCGAGGTTAAAGAATTAGATGGGTTGATGGGGTATGAATATATTGAAGAGGGTGAATATAAAGTGAAAGGGCTTGTTAGCTACTTAACTGGTGTTGCTGAAGCTGATGGAACTATACACATCTCAAAACCGTCGAATATACCAACAGGAGAGGTTGTCACAAAGGATGAATCTAAATTCCCCCTATGGATTTTATTATTGATCATTATAATAATTTTATTGTATATAATATTCAAGAGATGAAAATGGAAAAAAGAAAGGTTAAAAGAAAGGTTGTAGTAATTTCGTTGAAGGGTTTTTTGGTTATAATTTTCATAGCCTTGATATTGGCTTCAATCCTATTTTTCAATAGCATCAAGCTAAAAATTAAACCAATCAATGGCTTGAACGAAAGCAGCAGAGTGTTTGAAAAAAAAGAGAATGCACTCTTCAAATATGAAATTATCAGGTATGGCAGCCAAGTTAAAATTACAGAGCCAAATCTAACTTTAGAAAACGTTGGCGTGAATGTGGATAGAACCAATCTATACATTGGGGAAATCCCAAAAGGCTCTTCAGGCAAAAAATTCCTGAATTTAACAAATAATTTAAATGAACCTTTTACGCTTAGATTCTTTGTTTTTGGAAATATTAGCCAACTAGTGAAACTAGACAAAGAGTTGACGATAATGCCCAGGGAAAATATAGAGTATCCTATAGTTGCTAATAGTGATTTATTGACGACACTTGGAATATATTCGGGGGAAATTGATATCGTAACTTTGATATCTAAGAATAGACTGGCAAAAATTTTGGAAAAGGTGGTATAGTTGAAGTTCTTTCATCTGTTTTTACTTTCAATCTTAATTTGCGGATCAGTTATTGCAAATAAAATAGAACTAGAAATCTCAGAAAAGCTCATGGCAGAATTGCAGAATTTAAAATACGAAAATTACATAAAAAATGAGCCTTTTGAGCTGAATTTTAGGTTCATCAACCCTGGGAGTGTTTCATATAAAATCAAAACAAGGCTGGATATTTTCAGGGATTCGAATCATTTATTTACAATATGGGGGAAAGAAACCATGTTTAACATCGGTGATGACAAAAATATCCAGGTATATTGGCGCCCATTAAATACAACAGGAAAATTCAAAGCATTGTTGAGAGTATATTATGCCAATGAAATATTGGATGACGGATCGATCGAATTTGAAATTGAAAACACTAAATTTCCGGAAGAAGCAATTAAATTAACTAATTTGAAAACATATGAAAAAGAATTGATATTGAGCTTGAAAAGTGAAAAAGACCTTGAAAATATTATTATAACCCCTGAAAATTATCCACAAGGCTGGTTTGTGAGTCAGGAAAAGATTGATAAATTAAAGAAGGGTGAAATAAAAAAGGTTTCCATAGAATATGAGCCAAGCTTATGGGTAGCTGGAAAGAAAATCACCTTCCAAGCAGCAACGCTGGATGGCAAATATTTTGGGCAATCATCATTTACAATGAAAAAAGAAGGTAAAATAGAATCAATGATCTATTATTCATTGGAAAATATAAAATCAATCTTTAAAATTTATAATAACAGAAAGTAAAATCTATTACATATGGATTCAAGAATAATTGGGGTAGTTTCTGGGAAAGGTGGTGTGGGTAAAACAACTACTGTTGTGAATCTCTCTGCAGCATTAAACCAGATGAATAAAAATGTCATAGCAATTGATGCTGATGTCAAAATGTCTGGCCTTGGCCTGCAATTAGGGATGTATTATTTTCCTATAACATTAAATGACGCTCTTAAAGACACAAAAAATCTTTACCAGTCGATGTACATCCATTCTTCCGGATTAAGAATAATTCCAGCATCTTTGTCCATCAAAAATTGTAATATATCTAATCTCAAAAAAATCTTAAGCGACCGTTTGCTAGAAAACAATATGATTTTGGTTGATAGCCCGCCTGGCTTGGAAGAAAGTGCATTATCTATAATGAAAGCATGCCAAAATATTATAATTGTCACAGAGCCTGAGCTTCCTGCAATATCAGATGTAATGAAAATAGTCAAACTATGCAATGAAATGAAAATCAAGCCATTAGGGATTATCATCAATAAATACAGAAAAGGGAAAAATCAAATTAACAAGAAAGAAATTGAATCTATATGCAATCTTCCCGTAATCGGGATTATTCCCGAAGACAAGAATGTTAAAAAAAGCATTTTCAAAAGAGAGCCAGTTGTATTTTCAAGCCCGTATTCACCTGCATCAATAGCTTACAAGAAGATTGCTGCAAGATTAGCTGGAACAGAATACAAAGATAAAAGAAATGCGATAAAAAAGATATTTGGAAGGTTTTGATATGAAAAAAATATTAATGTTAGCAATTATTTTAATAGTCTCTTTAAGTTTCTCAAGGGCTATGCCAAATATTTCTGAAACTAAATTAAATAGAAATGATTTATGGCTTGGTGAAAGCATGACAATATCCTTGAGATGCATAGATGATGGAAACAATACAATAAATTCTGTTTATGCTGATGTTTCTGGAAACGGTTTATCAATTTCCGGATGGGTTATGGAAGCATTCGAAAATAACAGTTATTCATTAACTATAGACGGTTCTAACCTGTATAAAACAGGGGATTACCAAGTAGATGTCCATTGCAAAAATAATTTGGATGAATTAGATGCCGAAGGAACACAATTCAAAATATCCCAACTCACAAATGAAATAAACATAATTTCTCCAAATCCTGCATATCTGGATGACGAAATAAATATATATGTTTTTGTTAAGAAAGATAATATAAAACTTTTTTCTGGGGTAAACTTTTCTGTAAAAATAGGTAATCAAGAAAAAGAATTCAATCAACATTTAATTTATAATGAATCTGGGTGGAACCTAAAAATGGAAGCACTATCCTCTATTGGAATATATGATGTAGTTGTTAAATCCCAATATAACCGAACTCAAGCAGAAACACAAAAACAAATAGAAATCAAGCAGCCACTTCAGTTTGATCTGCTCAACATTGATAAAACATGGATCAAAAGCGGGGATAACATAACATTAACATTTCAAGCATCATATAAAGGGCAAGCAATTGATTTGTCAAAAAATAATCTCAAAATCTGGGTAGATAGCATAGAATGCGAAATTCTTGAAATATCCAGAACAGGCAGCTATTACTATGTTAAAATGAAAATACCGAGCCTATCTCCTGGGGGATATAATCTTAAAGTAAGATTAACATATCAAGATTTTATTAAAGAAATTACAGAAAAAGTCGATTACATTGTTTCAATATCTGGAGAAATTATTGATGCTAGCAATAAAGTTGTAAGTGCAATAATAGAATTTAAGAATGATAAATTAACAAAAAGCACCAATACTGATGGGAATGGGTTCTATTCCTTGGAAATTCCTAAAGGAACTTATGAAGTAAATATGCAATTTCCAAATTCAAAAGCAATAATATCTGGGGTTGATGTATCCCAATTTGATGATCCTATCAGGTATGATGAGGCTGATTCAGAAATAGATATTCAAGGCATAGGGGTTAGCAGAATATTCGTATATGAATTTGCATCAAGCTTTAGCGATGCACAAATAGAAATGAGGTATGATGACAGCAGGATACCAGATGAAGATAGAATTGCTGTTTATAGGTGTGACAATTGGAATTTTGGGAAAAGAGTTTGCAACGGGAAATGGAATGATATTAATGTTGATGTTGACACCATTAGAAATTATGTTAAATTCAATACAACAACCTTGTCAACATTTCTTGTCGGCTATAAAAAAAATATGATAATAGACGCCAATATCGAAAAACCCCAATACTACCTAAATGATTTGATAAAAGTTCTTGGCATAGTAGAAGATGAAGAACAAAAGCCAGTTGGAGGAGTAAAAATAAAAGGGAAAATTGAAGGGACAAGCATAGAATTCACAGCTGAAACAGATAGTGGAGGAGTTTTTACAACAGAATTTCAAGGCCCTAACAAAGAAGGAACTCATAACATTTTAATCACAGCTGAAAAATTGCCATATACGAAAGTTGAACAAAAGTTAAGTCTTGAAGTAATCAAAAGCAAAAAGCTTGCATTAACAATTCCAAACAGCATAAAGATAGAGCAAGGAAAAAATGCAACAACAGAAATTATCTTAAATAATATTGGCCAAACAGATTTTCAAGATTTAAAAATTTCAATAGAAGGAATTCCAAGTTATTACAATATTTTTGAAACTGAATTCGCTGAGATAAAAGCTGGGGATGAAAAGAAAATACCAGTTATTTTTGAAGTGCCAGAAGATGCTAGCATACAAAGCCATACAGGAAAAGTCAAGATAGAATATAATGATGAATTATTAGAAGATGATTTTATTCTAACTATCACAAAAATAGAAGAAATTCAGAATAGTGGAAGCAAAAGCCAAGAAAAAGGTTTTAGCCTGCCGTCTGCAAAAATAGTCCTCCCAAGTTTCTCAACAGAAACACTTCTAATAGCTCTATTTAGTATTTTGTCAATTGGGGGAGCCATTTGGTTCAAGAAAAATAATGGAACTTCAGAGAATGAAAGGGGAGATATTAAAAATCTGCTTGTAAATATCAAAAAAGAGGTAGAAAAAGAGCCAAATAAAATTAGGAATGTTAAGACTAAAAAGGCAATAAAAACAAGGGCTAAAAAGCCAAAAAAATCGATTTCATATGCTAGTTAATTGGCAAAGAACTTTATTCTAATAAACCTAATTATTTTTGAGTGCATGGTTTCAATTAAAACTATTTTAATAATCAGTGCCGTTCTGCTATCATTAATCCTATTTTATTACTTTAGGGTTGAAATAACTGGTTTTGTATCAGACGCTGCAACAATAATGCTGAGCATAAGCGGCACTTCAGAAGTCAACTTAAAAACTTATGTTAATCAAACTTCATATTGCCCGAATGAGCGGTCAAAGATAACTAATATAATTGAAAATGTTGGAATTTTTGATATAACTGGAAATCTCTCAACTACTGTCATTAGCCCCTTTGGCCCTGCAATCTTTTCTAAAAATTGGGATAATGTTGATCTGGCAGTTGATGAATTAAAAAGTTTTGAATTTTTTCTTGACTTTACTTCTGACAATACAACTGGGAGATACAATCTTCAAAGTTATTTTAATTATGAAAATAAAATTGCGAGCGCAAGCGGGTATTTTACTTTTAAAAAAGGTATAGGAACATTGACAGCATCACCTCCACAAATTGAAAAAACAATAAAAAAGAATGAATCTGATGCACAAACGATTATCATGTGGCTAAAAGATGCATGTGAAAATACAAATGTTTCTCTTTCTGTTAGTTCTGGGAATCCGGGAGACTGGGTTAATTTTTCATCAAACAGTGTTTTTCTAACGCCATTTATCTTAAATACAAGCATTATTAATATAACTGTCCCTGAAAGTGCAGAGTTAGGGAACTATCTTGGTCAGATTACTTTAACCGCATCTGGGCAGACAATAAATATACCGCTTATTATTCATATTGCGCCGAGGGATATTGAAGTTAATATAACAGTTACATCCACGGAAAAAACTGTTTGCCGTGGCAGTATAGCTAGTGCAATAGTTAACATTACTAAAATTAATCCGCCAGATGAATTATTAATGAATGTAACATATCAAATTATTGATTCTAATTCGGTAATAGTTGCTAATAGCACTGAAAGTGTTTTAGTAAATTCGACTGTTATAAAAAATCCAGGACTTAGTGTCCCAACTTCATCCAGCTTTGGATATTATACATACTTGGTGTCAGTGCAATACGAAGAAGTGACAGAACAGGATACTGACGTCTTCGAAGTCATAAATTGCGAAACACCAACTGGGGGGGATGGCGGTGGAGGTGGGGGTGGAAAACCGCCTGCTGGTGGAGGGGCTGCTTTAAATTATTCCATGAGCATTGATGTTTCAACTGATATTATATCAGCAATGCCTGGAAATAAGGAGACTATGCTTGTAACTGTCAGCAATATAGGAAATGTCAATCTAAAATTAGTTAAATTGTCAGTTGAAGGAATACCGTCAACATGGATAAAAGTACTCCCGAGCGAAGTTGATATCCCTTACTCAAGGTCGCAAGAATATCTTGTTGTCATAAATATACCAAATAATGCTGCTTCAGGAAAATATGATATAAAAATCAAAGCAATCAGCAAAATAGAAAGTGAAACAAAAATTGTTAAATTAATAATAGGTAAAACTTTAGAAGAAACTGCAAATCTTATGCTTGAAGAAATGGAAAAAACTAGAACAACTGCAACTAGAGCAATTCTAACAGAAGAATGTATAGATATTTCAAAAATAACTCCATTATTCGATGAGGCAGAAAAATCCAGAGAAAAGGGTTTGAATGACTATAGAAGTAAAAATTATGAAAATGCTATAGATTGGTTCAAACATTCTATAAGCAGTTACAATAAAGTTATAAGCCAAATTGATATGAAAATGGAGATCAAGATGGATTCACTAAAAAGTGATAGTTTAGGCATTCTCCCAATCATTGGAATTAAAAAAGAAATAAATGATATGGAAACTTATTATCAAAACAAAAACTATGAAAGGTTCTGTACTCCTGTTTTTGAAATATCAAGGCTGAAGAAACTGAGCATAATATTATGGGTATTGCTGTTAATTCTAATAATAGTTTCTGTCATTATCTTCTTAATAATCTATAAAAGAAAGAAGGGGCAAAACAGAAAAGAAACCATGGAAAAAATTAGAAGCAGGCTTGGGGAATTTCAGCCAGAAAACATTGAGAGCAATGAAAATGAAAATCAGTAAAAAAGTTTATTTTAATAAGAAACTAAGTTATTGTAGATACAAATGGGTCGACCTATAAAGAATTTAGCTAGCCTTTTTCTTATTCTTTTTCTTAGTTTTTTAATGCTTTCAAGGCTAGCCTATTCTTTAACCCAAAAGACTTTTGTTTTAAATCCAGATAGCCTTATTTTCAAGTATGAGCAATACGCTTTAAACAATACAAATACAAGTGAAAATTTAGTATTTAATGGGAGTCAAAATATTACAAGATATATTACTATCCCAAAGAACTCGACAATTCTTAACTCAAATATTACAATGTTAGGGCAGATAACACCCAGTCAAAGTACAGGAAGTGGTATTGCTTATCTTTGTGTTGCAATTGGAAATGTTACTGGGGGCTCAAAAGAAGATATAGTTATTGGAGCAATAACCACACCACATGTCACTCTATTTAATTCAACCATAAATGCACAATGGGACTTCAATGCAAGCTCCCAGATAAATAGCATAGCTATTGGAAACATACTAGACCAATCAAACAGCGAAGTTGTTGTAGGTTCATCGGATGCAAATGTCTATATTTTAAATTCAAGCGGTATACAAAACTGTTCATTTAACTTTGGCAGCACTGTGAATAGTGTAAGCATAGGGAATATCTCAACTGACCCTTTAAATGAAATTGTAATCGGTGGAGGCACAAAAGTTACCGTAATAAACTCCACATGCCAACAAAAATGGACTTCAAATATTGGCGCTTCTGTATATAGTGTTTCAATAGGTGAAATAAACTTATCAAGCAATGAAAATGAGGTTGTTGCAGGGATTGAAGATACAATTTATATATATAATTCAACTGGTACATCAACAAGTACGATAGTTATTGGAGATATAATAAAAGTTATAACTATTGATGACATAACCTCAGATTCTGGAAATGAAATAGTTGCTGGTCTGAACAATGGAACTGTAGTCGTAGTAACGCCAGATGGAACTGTAAAATGGAGTTATAATATAGGGAGTGTTATTTATAGTATATCTATTGGTGATACAACATCTAATTCTGGTAATGAAATTGCAGTTGGTGGTGCTGATAATAAAATTTATCAATTAGGGTCCGATGGTAGTTTTATATGGAGCTATACAACAGGTGATGATGTTAGAGGAGTTGCTATAGGTGATATTACATCAAATTCATTGAATGAAACAGTAGGTGTATCTGTTGACCAAAATGTCTATATTTTGAATTTCAACAACTACCCAACCAACACTTCAATTGATATTGGGGAAGATGGTGATTATGATTGGACATCACCAAATGAAAAAATGAGGACATATAATAATGCAACCAACTCAAGTATAGGGCAAGGAATACAAGATTTTTTAGACAGTTGTGATACACAACTTTGTAATGTAACTTTTGTATTTCACTCAGATGCAGCTGGAAATTTGAATATAACGAGCATTAATATAACCTATAACTACAATGCCTCTGAAGCTATTTCAATCCAAAACACATCCAATCTTTGGTCCAGACTAAATGATACTAATGTAAATTCAACTTTAGGTTATCAAGTCAGAAACATCACCTACCACAGAAACCCAGCAAACAGCATAACAGTAAATTATGTTGGGATAGATAGTGCCGCGACAACATGTGATTTTGGCGGATCATCTTATTCAACAGCAACATCAGAAGGGGTTAATGTATGTGATGTAACTAATTTTCAAGTATCTTCAACTGGTAGTCTGCCTTCAATACACAGGCTTTGGGATAGCAGCATGACTACAGATATCCCGCACTTTCTAAATTCCACTGTAGGCGCTGTCAATGCAAGTGGCATTTGGATAAGGAACATGACTATATACACAAACGCATCAAATGAGCCAGAGACATTCTACAATGTGACAGCTAATTTAACAATAGACGAGAATTACGTTACATCGGATGAATTGCTTTTGGTTGACTGGTATGATAATGGCACATATTATGACATCACGCCCAGCAGCCCAACATCTAATTGCGACAGCAGCAGCCCAACTTATACTCAAAAAACAGTTGGCTCAGATAATTTCTATGTCTGCAAGGAAGACATAAACAGCAACGGCGTATATGAATTCTTTAAATGGAAGCAACCACACACATCCAAGAGAAACTACAAGATAGAAGGCTCGAGCAATTATCCATTGGACTTAAGTGATCAACAAGCCAATTCCACATCCTCTATTTGGGGGTCGGCATTCAACTTTTCTGTTTATATTGGGGATTTTGAGGAAGAAAATGCAACTGTATCACTTCTGATATATTTATCCAGAAACAGCTCATGGGAAAGAATTGAAACAAAGAATATGACAACGAATGGGACTGTCTGGTTTGTTGCAACTTCCAATAGAAACTGGACAGGGACCAACCAATATAAGTTCGAGTACAGAGACTACAATAAAACAACAGGTGATGTCTTCCATTTATGGCAAAATTCAAGTGCATCAGAATTTAATGTGACTAAACATAACATAGGAATAGCTGACATCGATATTATTGGGAATAACAATGAAGTAAACAGAACAGGAACAAATACAACTACGCTTATTGCAAGAATCAATAATACATCCAACAATAGCTATGTTGAAGATGATGTCAACTGCAGCTTCTGGATAACCAATGATACATCAACTTTTATTTTATCAAATCAAACATCAACCAACTCCACAGGATACTGTGTATTTACTTTTGATCCTAATTCAACATATAATCCTGGGTCACAATCATGGGTTGTCGGTGTTAATAATGATGTATTTTATAATTCAACAAACTCATCAGAATATGACGTTAGAATTTATGCTCCTTTAAATGTTAGTTTTCATTCATCTTCAATAAATCGAAATGTAACCCGTGGTATAGCATATATAACTGCTGGAATATATGATGAAAATAACAATCTTATTCCAGATCCAGCAAGGCAATCTATATGCACGTTTTATTTAAACAATAGTCAAGTATATACAGAATCAATAAATTCAACTGGTTACTGTTCCTATACATGGTCTACTACTTGCTCAGACACAATAGGAGTTTATCCAACAAATGTCACAATAACAGATACTCCAAATGAATATTATTATATTATAAACAATAAAGCCAACACAACCACAACACTAAAAGATGCACTCAATATAGTGATAATTCTGCCAACCAATAAAACAATCTACCATGAACAAGAAACTGTTATTCTTAACTCGAGTGTAAATGATTCCTGTGGTGTTCCTGCTCAGACTTATACATTAGGGTGGTATTTTGTTAAATCTGACAACTGTCCAGCTTCCAATCCAGTTACTACTGGTGATAATAGCACATGGCAACTTGCTGCTAACTGTAATCCAAGAGAGCAGCTTATAATTGCAAACGCGACTGGAGGATTATATGAATCTAATCAAAAGAATACGACTATATTCATTTATGGTTGGGCTGAAGCTAACGTAACATCTCCTATAGCCGGAAACACAACCAACAGAACTGTTGGCCAGTCAACCTACACCGATTTGGTTTGTCAAGTTAAGGATAATATAACAACATCAGGTATAGAAAACTATCCAATAAAATTCTATAATGATTCAACATTGATTGGGACAAGTTTAACTAATTCCTCGGGATATGCGACTTATACATGGAACATAACTAATGCACCTGAAGGAAATACAACAATCAATTGCACGATTCAAGAAAATTCCAGCCTTTATTATAATGTTTCTGTTAATGAAAGCAGGTCATGGATGATCATAACAGAAGTTGACACTCAATATCCATACTTCACAGGCGTACATGCAAACTCAACCACCCCATACAATGATATTCTCATAGAAGCTAATGTCACTGATTGGTATGGCGTGAGTGCTGTATGGGCAAATGTCACATATCCAAACTCAACAAATTACACTTATCAATTATCGAATGTAAATAGCAATATTTTAAGTGGGACTTGGAGGGCAACAATAACTAATGTTTCAAACCAAGGAGCGTACAATTATATAATTTATGCAAATGATACGAGCAACCAAATAAACTCAACAACAGGTTGGTTTGATATTTATAACCAATTGTATCTTTGGGGCAATGCAACAAATACTGATGGAAAAAATATAAGCATAACCTTCACATTCTACAGGCCTGGGACAAACAAGACGATTGAAGTAATCAATACATCATTTACTGGGGGCAGTTATAACTTCTCAGTTTTCAAAACAAACGCAGACCTTAAAGTTAATGTGATTGACCATGAGATTATGTTTAGAAATGTCAATATAACATCATCTGCAATAGCCCAATCTAATGAAAATGCAACTAACATCACTAATCCATTAATATTTGATAATGTATCTGTAAGTGATATTCAATTACAATCAACAACCAAAAATAAGATGGTAGCACTAGCTATCAACAACAATCTGAAATTTGACAACGCGATAATAACACTCAACTTTACAAGGAATTTGAATGATTATTTTGATTTAAGCAAACCTGCCCTCAAAATATATAAATGCTCTAATTGGGAGCTGGATAACAGAACTGGCTGTGTTAGCTCTTGGACACAATTAACTACAGTACTTACTAGTTCAGCCAACACTGTTTCTGCCAATATCACAAACATGTCAGCATATGTTGTTGCTGAATATTGCTCTTCATGTGGAGATGATAGTGGAAGTGGTGATACCGGTGGAAGTAGTGGCGGCGGGGGCGGCGGGGGAGGTGGATCATTGGCTACATGTGGCAATGGAAAATGTGAAGCAACAGAAAATGTAGATAATTGTCCTGAAGATTGTGGTAAGGCTGAAAGGCCACCATTTAGCGTGAAGACAAATTTAACTGATGTTCAGATAGATGCTGGAAAATCAGAAATTTATATGATTTGGATAAAGAATACATACAATAAAGAAATAAACACATCAATTCATTTTAGTGGATCGATATTCCATTTATTGGCGATTGATGAAAACTTTGTTGAATTGGATATCGATGAAGAAAAAATGATTCCAATTTATGTCACTATACCTGTAAACACAGATTCAGGGGTTTATACCGGAGAAATTGTTATAAATGGAATGGGTTATACACAAAGAATTCCAGTGACAATAACTGTTCCGTTCCCAGGGACTTTATATATTGATGTTGTCGTAGAATCACTTACAAAAAAAGTTAACCCAAATGGGACAGCAATATTCCATGTATTAATCTATAATCTAGGTTTTAGAAAGAAAGTTAATGTATCTATAGATTATGTTTCAAAAGAACTAAAAACTGCCAATATTATTTACAGGGAAAATGAAGAAAGAACAATTGAAGCTTCTTTGCCTTTGTTGAAAAATGTTCATATTCCTGAAAACGCAACACTTGGCGATTATTCATATGAAGTAGAAATAGAATTTCAGGGGCAAAAGATTTCTTCGGCTGACACTTTTCAGGTTGTCAAGCCATTTTGGGATACAACACGAGTCAGATTTGCATTAATAATAATTATAGCCATATCTTTTGTGATTGTTGGTTATTATATAAGAAAGCTCTATAAAGATTGGAAACTTTCTAAGTTAAGGTATATATACCCAGTTGATCCAAAGACTTTGCCTAAAGGTGAGTTATGGATTGGAAATATTGCAGAAACTGATCAAAAAACAACACTTGAAATGGAAGAATTAAGGACACATGTATTAACAGCGGGTGCAACTGGCTCTGGAAAATCTGTATCAGCAATGATATTAGCAGAGGAATTGCTTGAAAAGAAAATACCTATTGTTGTATTTGATCCAACAGCACAATGGACGGGATTTGTCAGGCCATGCAAAGACCCTAATTTATTAAAATTTTATAAAAAATTTGGAATGAATCTTAGAGATGTCAAGCCATATAAGGGAATGATATATGAAGTAAAGGATCCTAAAGTGAAGATTGATTTCAAGAAATACATGAATCCGGGGGAAATAACTGTATTTACATTGAACAAACTCAAGCCTGGGGAATATGATCAAGCTGTTCACTCGATTATAAGTACTATATTCCAACAAGGCTGGGAAGAATCTCCCAAACTTCAATTAATAATAGTGTTTGATGAAGTTCATAGGCTATTGGAAAAATACGGTGGTAAAGGTGGTTATGTTTCTCTGGAAAGAGCTTGCCGTGAGTTCCGTAAGTGGGGAATTGGATTAATTATGGTTTCACAAGTATTGTCAGACTTCAAAGAAGCAATAAAAGGTAATGTCTTAACAGAAATCCAGTTGCATACTAAATCATTAGGTGATCTGCAAAGAATAGAAAAGAAATTCGGGGAAGATTATGCAAAAAAGATAACTAGATTAGAAGTTGGTGTAGGTATGGTTCAAAATGCAAAATACAATAAAGGTAAGCCATACTTTGTCTCATTCAGGCCAACATATCATTCACCACATAAAATCCCAGACGAAGAATTAGATCTTTATAGAGAATATGAGAAAATGCTCAGCGAAATAGAATCTAAAATAAATAAATTGAAGTCTGTAAAAGATGTGTTTGGATTAAATGTAGAGTTAAACTTAGCTAAAGATAAGTTAAAGAAAGGAAGGTTTAGGATGACTAAGATATATATCGACTCTTTAACTAAATCATTAAGTAGAGAGAATTGATGGTGATATAGATAGATAGAAAGAAAGAAGAAGCTGAAAAAGAAGAAATAGATCCAGAAAATGATGGGATAGAAGATTCAGAAGAAACTTTAGATATGGAAAATGAAGATAAAATTGATGAAAAGAAATTCAATTTATTAGAAAAATTTAAGAAAAAATCTGGAGAAGTTTCAAAAGAAGATGATGAAAAAGTTCTAGAAGAAACAGAAAAGCAAAAAAAAGAAGCTGAAGAAAAAAATAATATAAAAAAACTGAAGAAGAAATATGGGGTAATGAAAGAGATTCCCCAACAAGAATTAAAAGATGATGAGAAATTAGATGGTTTAGAAAAAATTGAGACAACAGAAAAGGAAGAAATTGGATCTCTAACAGACCTTACCCTAAAAACTGAAAAACTCGAAGGGAAACTAGAAATAATTGCTGGATATAAGGAAGAATTGAATGAAAGGTTAACGCAAATATCAGAAGAGATTGGGGAACTCAGAAGCATGGTTATGGAAGGTGACCGCTCATTCGGTAAAATTGAAACAGATTTTGAAGAAATTAAAGCTGTTGTTGGTGATGTTGAACCACTAAACATAAAAAAAAGTTTTGAAAAAAAAGAACAAGAAATAATGGAAAATACAGTTAGAATAGAAAAAAATGAAAACCTTGTAAAGGCATTGGAAAAAGAAGCTGAAAATTTCAGGAAAACAATGGAAAAAATAAAAAGTTTTGATAATCTTGTTGATATTTATAAAAAAATGAATGAAAAAATTAACTCGATAGATGATATGAAAAAATATACTGATAGAACATCTGCAAAAATTGAAAGTATATTCTCAGAAGTTAATGACAAAGTCAACGAACTTCAGAATCAAAAAGAAAAAATCATGAAATTGGATGAACTTACAACAGAAATTACGCAGATGCTTGATGAAATAAGTATAAAAATAAATGACTTTGCACAAATAAAAGACTTTAAAAAATTCCAAGAAGAAATAGGAGGAGAGATCAAAAAGCTTAGTGAAAGCAAGGATAAAATTGAAGAAGTTGGAAGACTTTTAAAGGAAACTAAAATAGATGATAAATTATTGGACATAGAGGAAACTAAAAAAATCATCAATAACCTAATTCCAAAAATAAATGATATAACAAAAAAATTAAATGAAAATACCAAAAGTTCTGAAGAAGATAAAAAATCCATAAAAGATGTAATAGAGCTTGAAAAAAGAGTTTCACAAATAGATAAATTTTCTGCTATACCTCCAAAAATTGAAAAAATAAAACAAATAATTGAAAAGCAAAATTTTGTTATTTCTGATCTGATCAATAGTATAGAAAGAGTTAAAAGTATACCAGACATCAATATAAAAGAGTTAAAAAATCTTGATCTTTCACTCAGATTTTATCAATTACTAAATATAATCCCATTCCTAAAAGATGAAGTAAAACTCAAAGAGCACTCAACAGAAATAAAACAAATTATCAAATATATGAAAGAATCTGGATCTTGGAATTCCCAGAAAGAAAATTTCATGAACGATTTAGTTAAAACAAGCAAAAGAATGATTAACTCCGGAAACCAGGATGAAATTTTAGATAAAATAGGGAAACTTTCAAACTGGATTTCAGACATAACTGATGAAATAAAGGGAGGGAGGGAAATAGAAAATAAATTAGAAAAAGATGTGGAAAATATTAAAAAATCATTGGAAGATAAAATTGGCCCTACTGATGTTGAAGATGTTTTTATCATAGAAAGAAATATGATTGAGCTAACAGGGAAATTTAGCAAATTAAAATCAATAATCGAAAGGCAAAATTCTGTAGTAAATGATGTTGTAGAAAAAATGAAAGAAGTTGAATCAAAGAAGATTGATGAAGATATTATAAACAAAATAAAATTATCAAATAGGTTCTATCAGATATTGAGTATATTCCCTTATATTGCAGACCAAGAAAAACTTAAGATTTATTCTATAGAATTAAACCAAACAATTGAAAACATGAAAATTCTCGGAGTATGGGATAAAGAAAAAGAAGAATTCATGAAAAATATGATTGAAACGAATAAGAGAAGCAATCAGACAGAGCAAGAAAGAGATGAAAAAATCAATGAAATAAAAACGAAATTAATTAAGTTTATTGATAAGTCAGATTTCAGGGAATTCCAAAAAATTGTATCTGATGAGATTAAGAGATTAAATGAAACATTAAGGGATAAAGCTAGTGTAAATGATATGGATAATTTATTATTGGTTGACAAAAACGTTTTTGATATAACAAAGAAAGTTGAAAAATTAAAATCGGTTGTTGAAAAACAGAATTTTGTTATTAACAATTTGATCACAAGACTAGAAGAAAGAGAAGTTGATGGAATAGATAAAAAATCAGTTAAAGATTTACAAGCATCAGTCAGATTTTACCAGCTAATGAATATACTTCCTTATATCATAGAGCCAACAAGAATCAAAAGTTATTTAATGGAATTAAAAGATATTGTCCAAGAATTGAAAAACAACAAACAATGGAATGATGAAAAGGAGATGTTTATGAAAAATTTCCTGAGTAGTTTATCTGACAGCTACAAGTCTAGGGGTTATGAAGAAATAGGGGCAGCATATGCTGAAATATCTTAAGAAAGTTAATTAATCTTTATTCTTTAATATTTTAATAAAGTCCCGTGGTGTAGTGGTCAAGCAAGGTTTTAATCCCTTGATTACGGGCCTCTGGAGCCTAAGACGCAGGTTCGAATCCTGCCGGGACTATGATTCTTAAAGTTAAAATAGAAAGATTATAGAATGTTAGAAGAATTACTTATGCCAATTATCCAAGGTTATAGTTCTTTTGGCTTAATACTGGTAATGATTATCCAAACAATTGTTGCACCCATTTCATCTGAAGCAATAATCATATTCGCTGCTGCTATTGGGATAAAGTTATGGAAAGTTGTTGTATTTGGTGGTATAGGAACACTTATCGGAGCTATCATAGCTTTCTGGATTGCAAGAAAAGGCGGCAGGCCAATTGTTACAAAGCTTCTCGGAGATGAATGGGTTGAAAATCTGGATGAATGGGTGAATGAACACGGAAAAATGGGAATATTCATAACTAGGCTAATCCCAATTATTCCCTTTGACTTGATTAGTTATATCAGCGGAATCACATCTTTATCATTCAAAGATTATTTCATTGCAACTCTTCTTGGGGTGTTCCCCAGGATGCTGGTTCTTTCCATAATCGGCTCTGCTGCTGGAACTGTTCTTAAATGGGTTGGTATTGGGTTAGAGATTACAATTATTCTTGGGGCTATCGGGTTTATTGTTCTCATTTGGCTAGAAAGAAAAGGCCACATTAACTGGTTTAAAAAATTTGTCTTCAAGAAATTGATGAAAAGGAAGTGATTATTTTTAATTACAGAATTCTTATTAATTATTCATGGAAAATATAACTCTTCAAGTCAATAACATAACCACATCATACAAAAATTTTAAGATATCAAATGTTTCCTTCCAAGTTAAAAATGGGGATATTTTCGGTTTACTTGGCCGTTCGGGATCAGGTAAATCAACCCTTATAAAAACATTAATTGGGTTGAAAAAACAGAATGAAGGGACTATAAAAGTATATGTCAATAACAAGGAAACTCCAGTTAATGAAGTCATAGGTTATTGTCCCCAAGAAAACTCTCTTTATCCTTTCTTGACGTTGGAAGAAAACTTGATAACATTTGGAAAACTTTACAATGTGAGAAAAGAAGTTATCATAGAGAGAATTGATCTGTTGCTTAAAAAATTAGATCTTCAAAATGCCAGGAATAAAAAAATAACACAATTATCAGGGGGCATGAAAAAAAGAGCTGATTTGGCAGTTGCCTTAATTCATAATCCCGATATATTAATTTTGGATGAACCCTTCAGTGGGTTGGATATATCTATTCAGAGATTCATCTGGAATTTCCTGAAGGAATTTTCTAGCAAAGGAAAAATAATCATAATTTCAAGTCATATATTGGGCGATATAAAAAGAAACTGCAACTGTTTTGGTTTAATTTACAAAGGATTATTTTATGGGACCCAAGAGTTGATCCAATCAATTAGATCTTACAAAGAAAAAGATATAGAATCCTTCCTTGAAAAATTATTTACAAGAGAATTATTATTGAATGAAGAGGTGTAAATTTGGGTAAAATATTTCCATTAATAAATTCAAGCCTCAAAGGTTTTATTAGAAACCGAAGGGCCGTATTTTTGTTGGTGATATTCCCTTTAATACTAATCAGTGTTGTTTTTTTTTCATTCAACCCTGACGGATTAAGAAAAGTACCAATAGGCATCGTTTCGGTTAATAATGATTTTGATGTATCAGAATTGAAAAGAGTTTTATCTTCTTTTTCCTCGACTTCAGATTACAATACAATTGAAGATTGCATTAAAGATTTAAAGAAATACAACCAGTATACATGCATAGAAATTTTAAAGCAGAATTCCTACATCTTTAATGTCTATTTTGACAATACCCAAGAATCAATTATTTGGGAGATAATACAAAGAATAAAAACCAATGTAGATCTACTGCAAAAAGAAAGGACAAAAGAGATGGCATCTGATTTCCTTGAGAAGTTCAGCTTGACTATGAATAAGTTGGACATATTTAAAGTGAATTTAAAACAAACAAACTCTGAATTGGATTCATATATTTATGAAATAGATGGCTCAATAGAAAAATTAAAAACCAGCAAGAAAGACATTTCCGACACTATCAATGAGATGGATCAAGACATCTATGAAATGAAAACCCTTAAATCAAATTACGAGGCACAGAAAAATAATTATTATTCCTCAATTATGTTCAAGTTAGATGAAATAGAAGCTTTAGTTGGCTCATCGGAAACAGCTGGGTTAAGAAACGAAATAAATTCATACAATAGCTTTGCAGGTAATTATTTTAATGAGATGGACAGTAGAATATCCAAATATGAAATAGCTAGCGAAAAAGGAAAGAATTATATTTCTGAGATAGATTCCACTATCACTAAAATGGAAAACACAAAGAAAGATCTCTATTTATACAAATCGAAATTGGATAAAACTGAGAATGAGATAACAAACATTCAAAACTACTTTAAAGGCGTTGGAGAATTGGATCCAGAAACTATGGTAAACCCAATAGTAATATATAATAAACCAGTTTATATTCCCGAAGTTGAAGCTGAAATTAAAAATTTAAATGGGGAAAAGGCTGAAAGAGGTTTTAACATGATTAGCTTGCAGACAATTTATCCAAACATTCTATTTCTTATAGTTTTATTCTTGTCATTGCTGATATCAAGCTTTGTATGCCTCAGCGAGATCAACTCACCCGCAAACCAAAGGATTAAGTTAATCAAAGGCATTTCTATCCCAGAAATTATATCAATTTATACAACTTCTTTAATTATAATTGCATTGCCTATTTTTTGTGTCCTTCTTTTTGGGAATATTCTTTTCGTAATTAACATATTCAAAAATTTTGTTTTTGTCTCAATAATTTTATTCTTGATTTCAAGTATTTTCATAATATTTGAGATTAGTTTGGCATATTTAATAAAAAAGAAGTCAATAACCCTGCTAATAACAACTTTTATCCTAGTTTTTCTTATATTTTTCTCTGGATTTTTACTGCCTATTGAAAGAATGAGTAAAATTGCTGGATATATAGCTTCAATTTTTCCCATGAAAGTCGCCTTGTCAGCATTCAATAAAATCGTTTTTTACAATGAATGGAATTCGTCAATAACCAATATCGTAATCCTTGGCATATGGTTTGCAATTTTAATTCCTGTTTCACTAATTATTAAAAAAATAAAACAGGTTTAACCAAACCAACTTGATATTTTTAACCACAAAAAATTCATCAATTAAACTTAATTATCAAAAACGCTAATCAATATATATGAAGCCTCAAGAAATTTTTAATCAAGCAAGAAAAGAGAGAAGAAACAACCTCACAGAATTAGAATCAAGAGAAATTCTCAAATTTTACGGCATTTCTGTAGTAGAGGGGGTAGTAGTTCAGCAAATAGAAGGTGCTATGGATTTTGCAAATAAATACGGCTATCCAATTGTCTTAAAGATAGTAAGCAAAGATATTATTCACAAAACAGATGTTGGTGGGGTTATTGCCGGGATAAAAAATGAAAAAGAGTTGAGGGAAGGCATAATTAATTTAATAAAAAATATCAAAAAAGAAAGGCCAAAAGCTAGAATAGATGGGATATTTGTCCAAAAAATGCTGCCAAAATCTACAGAAATTATCATTGGTGGAAAGAAAGACCCAACTTTCGATCAAGTTCTACTCTTTGGCCTGGGTGGAGTTTTTGTAGAAGTTTTTAATGATGTAAGTTTTCGGGTTGTGCCAATCAAAGAAAAAGAAGCTGTTGATATGATCAGTGAAATTAAAGGGGTAAAAATCCTTCAAGGAATCAGAGGAGAAAGCCCTGTCGATTTTAAATCATTAGTGGATATTCTTATTAAAACTTCTCGTATGCTTGAAGAAAGCCCTGATATTAAAGAGCTTGATATTAACCCTGTATTTGCTTTTAGCGATAAGGCTATAGCTGTTGATGCTAGAATAATACTAGATTAGGCTACTGTTAATGCCCTTCTTGTTTTATTGGGTATAGCTGTACTAACCCTCTCTATAATTATTCCGTTTGATGTTTCATGAATGATAACATGATCATATCCCAATCTTTGATGGTTTTCTAGGTATCTTAACTTATTCAATATATTATCGTCTAGACCTTGCCTTCTGTTATAAAGCCTTTCCATATAGTCTACGTCAGTAACTCTTTCTCCTGGTTCTAAAATATCTAAATATTTCCCAAAAAATTGAGGTGTGCCTCTTATTTCTGATAGTAATCCAAACATATAGCCAATTAACAATATCTAATATAAACTTTAATAATATTCATGCCTTTCTGGAAAATTCATTTGATTTTTGACTTGATTTTCGTTGTAGCTTTTATTGGAATTCTATTTGAAGCTGGGGTATTAGAAAATATTTTTTCGCTAATTTTCATTGTTTTTTTTAATATTATATCAGCCATTTTTCCAGACATTGATACCCCAAAAAGCAGGATTAGGAAGTATATTTCATTTTTTCTCACTTTAATTATTGGCCTATATTTAATAATCAATTTCAATATTGGGTCTCTTATCTTTGGGGTCACAAGCATGATCCTAATCTATTTAGTTATAAGATTCTTTCCAACAAAACATAGGGGTATCACACATACATTTTTGTTTGGGGTTATTTTATCTGTAATATTGACGCTTATTCTTTGGTTTCTTTTTGAATTTTCATTAGAAAAAACTGGTATATCTTTCCTTGTTATCTTTTGGGGGTATTTAAGTCATTTGATTCTTGACAAAATCGCATAAGCTTAATATTTACTTAAAATAAAATATTAATTGAATATATGAATAGAAAAATAATTGCCTTTATATTTTTACTTTCTATTAGTTTTGCTTATGCACGAGTTCTTCCAAATACAGTTCAATTCCATTACCCAATAGACCTTGATACTTTAAAAATTACTGGGAAATTTGTAAAAATCAGCGGCAAGGAATTAGAAAAGAGTTATGATGATTATACTGTCGGCGTCAATGAAAATGGTATTATTATTACTTGTAATGAGGTTGGAACTGCTTGTCTAGATGAAAGTACTTTCAGAAAAATACTCGATGAAATGGAGGATTTGGATGTATATGATTTATCAAAAGAGCAAAAAGATATTATTGCAAGCCTGTATAAATCTAATGTTATTATCAAAAATATACCAAAGGGAAAAGTTTATGGGGTGAAAATAAAAGCTAGTTTTTTGAAGTTTATTGGTCAGATGTTTTGTACACATTATGAAGTAGTGCAAGAATGCAGGGAAGATTGGTGCTCTTTTCAAGAGCTTATGAGTGAAAAATGTGCAGGGTTAGAATAATATGAAAAGAAAATTTGATTTAAAGAATTTTTTTGAGCCAGAAATAGGAAAAACTATAGTTGTATATTCATTATTTTTTATTACGTTAATATTATCTATATCCTGGATAAACCCGCCACCAAAAACTTTAAGGGTAGTTGAGATTAGTTTGTTTAAAGTGTTGATACCAACAAGATTTAGACTTGAAAGTGTTGCTTTAATGTTAAGTTGGGTATTATATTGGTATTTACTTTCTTGCCCGATAGTATGGGGATATAAAAAATTGAAAAAATTAGATTGATATTCTGTTTGTTATCTATGAGTATAGGTGGGCCACTCCCGAGCTACCTCGCTATTCATTCCTTTCGGTCATTTTGGGATGGTGTCATCATCGTGGCCCAAAGTAAATTAAGGTTATGAAAGCTTATAAGTTAATTTGAAAGATGGGAATTGAAAAAATGTTAAATAGGCTTTAGATATTTATTCTATTTATTCAAAATAGTAATTATGATGCTGTGTTGCATAATTAACTCTTTCTGATTATTATGTAGGCCTTCTTGCCAAGATGCGCTTTAGGACAATCTAACTTTGCTCCAGATCCAAATTTAGTTACAGTCTTTTCTATTATTGTTTCAAACTCATCTGTGAATTCTAACAGATTTTCCGATATCTTTATTTTCCTGGACATGTATATATTTACAGATATTTGTATATATAAAGATTATGGTGATGAAATGATGGAAAGATGGGGAGATGAATTCATTGACAACAGGAACTGGTCTGAATACAACGAAAAACTGGTTGTAAGAGGTGAATTCCTGCTTGACATGGAATGGGTAAAATCATGGGATAAGGAACTGGAAAAAATGAATGAAGGAAAAATGGGTGCTCCCTTCGAATACCCAGAATCCCTGATAAAACTGCAGGCAGTATGGCACCAATGGATTGATTACAGGGGATTGGAAGGCGTAACCAGAAAGCTGGCAAACCATGACCTTGTTCCAAAATGCAATGACTTCTCAACAATCAACAGGAGAGTCAACGAAATAGAGATAGACTTCAAGCTTCCGGAATCCGGCAGCGTCTGCGCATCTACCGATGGCTCTGGAATGAAGATGAGCAACGGCGGGGAGTACAGGGAAAGAAAATATGGAAAGGGAAGAAAGAAATACATCAAGGTCACGATAACGGCTGATCCAAAGAAAAGAAAACTTCTGGGCTGCGATGTCAGCATAGAAGGCGAAGGTGATTCCGAACCAGATGTGGCAAAAAAACACATGGAAGAACTGAAAAGAAAAGGCAAGAAAATAAGGAAGTTCTGGGGAGACGGGGCTTTTGATTCGAAAGATTTATTTGACTTTCTGGAAAGGAATGAAATAAAGAGCGCAGTGAAGATAAGAGACAACTCCACGATTAAAAACGATGGTTCAGCGAGAGACAAGGAGGTCATAGATTACAAAAAGAAAGGCTACAAGAAATGGGCCAAAGAGAGGGAATATGGATTGAGATGGATTGGAACTGAGGGTATATTCTCGGCTGTGAAGAGAAAATTCGGAGAGAATGTCAGGGCGACGAAGATTGAGAATATGATGAAAGAGGTGAAAATGAAGTTCTGGGTTTATGATCTGATGTCTGACTACCCATTTCTATAAAATTTCAACTATTTTTTATACCAAAACCAAAAATAACAAAAAATACGGGTGATTTCTACCGAATTTGATGGAAATATTATCAGAAGTTATGATTTATGCAACACAGCAATTATAAATACTCACTTATTCAAAATAAAAAATTAATTAATTTTTGAGAAAAGACTATATGTTAGAGAATGATAATTTGCATTTTATTCTTGCTAGATTTAGTTCAAAATCCAACTTGGCTCTCAACAGGCCTAGTTGGGTGGTAAACATGCCACAATTGAGAAGAGAAGGACTTCGAAATGAATAAATTTATATCGAGGTGAATAAAATGGGTCCAGCAAAGAAAAAGAAATAAAATAATTGTCAATCCTAATTTTTTTAATTTTTTTTTGTTTTTTATTCTGGTAAATTATCGTTCGGTATATTCCTGACATAATACGAGTATTTTAAAAACATACTAAACCAATAGTTCTTGTGATAAAAATGAAAACAGAATTAATGATAGTCTTGTTCTTAGTAGCAGGACTTATAGGGATAAGTGCACTATCAGCATTTAAACCAATCAACATAAATCTAACAGAAAAAGATAGCTTAGTTGAACCAGAAAACAGTATACAAGTAACAGGCCAATCTATCCTTAATGTAGATACTGACAAAGCTGAAATAATACTTGGAGTAGAAACACAAGAAGAAAATGCATTGGATTCCCAGCAAGGAAATGCTGAGATAATGGAAAGAATTATGATAGCTTTGAAGAATAATGGGATTAAAACTAATGATATTAAAACTTACCAATATAGTGTTTATCCAATAAGAAACTACAACAGTAAAACTGGGGATTATCAAGAAATAATTGGGTACATAACAACAAACATGATTATAATTAAGACAACAGACCTTGACAATGTTGGTAAAGTTATTGATGCAGCAGCCTCTGCAGGTGCTAATAGATTTCAAGGAGTTAGTTTTGGATTGACAGATGAAAAGCAAGAAGAATATAGAAACAAAGCTTTGAAAGAAGCGTCTGAAAATTCCAGAGAAAAGGCAGATTTAATTGCAGATGGATTGGGTGTAAAGATACAAGGTGTCCTGAGTGCAAGTGAATCAAGTTATTATCAGCCTGTTTATTCAAGTTATAACATGGTTAAAGCTTCTGGTGAAAGCTATGAATCTACAACAGAAATTAGCCAAGGCATGATTCAAATAACTGCAACAGTAAGTGCAAATTATAGATTTGTTTAATAATCTTCTTTTTTTGCTTTTTTTCTTTTATCTAGGTTAGGATTTTGATACGTTACTTTAAGGGAATGAATTTTTTTCATTTTGACCATACTATGAGAGATATAACCAGCCACTTTATTTCTTGACATAGAAGAATCAAAAGTCATTGTTTCACCAAGTATATCCTTGTTCTTTTCAAAATCAGTTGAAAACTTATCAGGATCTGCTTCTATCAGTTTCTCTGAGAGTATTTTTATATGCTTTGTCCTTACATTACTCACTTATTTCACCTTGACATGACTTATTAGGGTTTAGAATATAAGAATTTAAAGGTTATTGGGAGGAAATTATTAAAATGTATAGCCTGTTTTTTCACCTATTCTATAGGCTATTCTTCGCAAATATTCAGTATTATAAACATCATCAGACAATTTTATCATATATTGGACTATTAAACCACCCATTGGAACATTTACATAAAATATTGCCATTGACCTTTTTAGTTGATTTCTTTTATCCCTTCTCCCAAACATATTAACCACTTCTTATACAGATTCTCTAAACTTAAGTATTTATATAGTTTAGTAACTGGACAATAGTGATATTAAATCAATTTATTCCTTCTTTTTCAATAACATCTTATGAACAACTTCTCAAAAGTCTTAAGATACTACTCCCAAAAAGAAGTTCAAGAAGCATTGTTAGAAATCTCCAAAAAAAGAGAGATAGTTGGTGTATATAATAATGGTGCTTTTGATAAAAGGCCTAACATCCTCGCTTATCCAAATGATATAATAGAAATGGTTAAAAATGGTGTGGTTAGTTTTCATGGGTCTGTAGAAAAATGGTCCAATCCAATGTCCCTTGCGTCTGGAATGACCTCTCAGCAACTCAATGAATTAAGGACAAGCTGGGATTTAATTCTTGATCCTGATTGCCATGATTTCGAGCTCTCGAAAGTAACTGTTAAAACCATCTGCGAAGCCTTAGAAGATCATGGAATAAAGAATTACTCGATCAAATTCACTGGGGGAAAATCCTTTCATTTGGGAGTTCCATTCGAATCATTTCCCCAAAAAATTAACGGGAAAGACCTTGAAAAACTATATCCTGATATTGCAAAGACAATAATAAAATACCTGAAAGATTATATTAAAGAGACGTTAAGAGAAAGATTTCTTGAGCTGGACAATCCTGTGATGCTTGCAAAAAGGGTCGGTAAAGACATTCAGGACTGCATAGATGAGGATGGCATAAACCCACTTAAGCTTGTTGAAATTGACAGTATGGTTGCCTCTCCTCGCCATATGTTTCGCCTTCCTTACAGTCTTCATGAAAAATCCTTGCTGGTCAGCCTGCCAATCAAATTATCAGAGCTAGAAAAGTTCCAGAAAGAGGACGCAAACCTTTGGAAAGTGAAAGTAAACACAAAATTTTTAGGAGAAAAATCAAAGCTCACAGAAGCTAGCGGATTGTTGGTTGAGGCATTAGATTGGTCTGAAAGGTTTACTCCCAGCAACAATGAAGAAGATAAAAAAGAATATAAAGGTCCCAAAAGAGAACTAAAGGAAGTTCAAAAAAAATATTTTCCGCCGTGCATAATTAAGATTCTTGAAGGCGTGCCAGATGGCAGAAAAAGATCAGTTTTTACAATTACTACTTTTCTCCAAAATATGGGATGGCCGTGGGATAAAATTGAAAAGGAACTAGAAGAATGGAATAAAAGAAACCCCAGCCCTCTGCCAAAAAACTACATTAAAACCCAGCTGAGATGGCACCAAAGGCAGCCCAAAAACCTTCTGCCACCTAACTGCAACAATGATAATTATTTCAAGAATGTAATTGGGGAAGTTAAGGATGATTGCTGCAACGGCTTAAAAAATCCTGTTAATTATGTTTTTAAGAAATTGAAAAGGAAACCTCAAGAAAAAGATGATTTAATAGAAATTTAACTTAAGATTTAGTGTAAATAATAAAATTTTCAACCCAATTTTAACAATTATCGAGAAGAAGAAAACCATCTGTAGGACCAATGACAACCATGATCATCTCCTATATCAAAAAGTACGTTATCAAGTCTAACTTCAACTCCTCTTAAAGTGTACCAACCAGTTGGGCTTCCTGTTTGTGAATGCCATTCTTTCAGACCTTCATATAAACTTCTGTTAAAATAGACTTGGCTGCCTTGTCTAAGGCTTTTAGCAACTTCATATGGTATACTAGGCATAATAATCACGCTCTCTGATTACCCCAACTATAAGAAACATCTAATCCAGATGAATCCCCTGTTCTTCCAAGTGAATCTCCTGCTCTTCTAAGATATTCACCTAATTCAATTCCTGTTGATTCAACATCAATAAAAGCATCTTTCACCCAAAAAGTAATTGTTCCGTCAAGTCTAAACCCAAATCTAGGTAAAGGTGTTATTTCATTTCCAGATTCAATGCCATCTCTAATCCCATTAATACCAGAATAACCTGGTCTAACAGAACTGCAAAAACCCAACGAAAAATCTACAAGTTC
>Ga0210017_1000783_pt1 | contig 27671 bp, 18 predicted proteins | sample CryGeyCG2014_020_FD_183966 | JGI IMG/M metagenome (GOLD analysis project Ga0210017, IMG submission 183966) | Groundwater microbial communities from aquifer - Crystal Geyser CG08_land_8/20/14_0.20 (SPAdes) (version 2) | ecosystem: Environmental > Aquatic > Deep subsurface > Groundwater | place... | reverse complement strand
TTCCCGCCTGGAATCCGGAACCTATAATCCCAGCATTTCTTTTTTACAGAAAGTAGGCGAGGCTTTGGGCGCTAAATTAAAAATTTCCTTAACAGAAAAATAAATTGACGACGTTCGCATTTACAACTACGCCCGCACTGCCGAGCAGATACTCATTGACTACAACGCCGGCCTCTCCACCCATTTCAAGTAAACAGACTAAGAATATAGAATATCGAATGTAGAATATAGAATTAGAATAAAGAATTATGAATAAAGAGCCTAATAAAATTCAAAAAAACCAACTTTTAATAGCAAAAGATATAGGCTATCTGTCTAAAGAAACTTTTGATAGAATTGCTCGACAATCAGTAGCAGCTAATAGACTTTTAACTGGTCTATTGAAGGCAACTCGTCTTAGAAAGTATGAGTCCTAAATTCTATATTCCAGATTCCCATTCTATATTCCAGATTCTATATTCAATATTCTTTTAACTTTTAACAAAAAGTCGTATAATTAGTAATTAGCAATTTTTTACATATATGGGGAATTTTTTTGATAAAATAATAAAAACCTGTATTTATTTAGCGGTGTTTTTGATACCTTTGTGGTTTTTACCGTTTAGCTATGAGCAGTTTGAATTCAATAAGCAGTTTTTGTTGGCTTTGTTGGTGTCTTTAGCTTTCTTTTGCTGGTTGGCCCGGATGGTTTTGGCTGATAAAGAACTGAAGTTCAAAAGGACGCCCTTAGATATTTTTATTGGCGTTTTTATTTTGATTGCTGTTCTGTCGGCAATATTATCAGTAGATAAGGGCTCCAGTATTTTCGGCTATTACGGAAGATTTTCTGACGGCTTGATTGGCTTAATTAATTTAGCTTTATTGTATTTCTTGATTACCAACAACTTTACAGCGGAAAATCGGATACTGAGAACTTTTAGCTGGTCGGCTTTCTTTGTGATTTTAATGAGCTATTTGTCAATTTTTGGAATCTTTACAAAAATTCAAGGGATGTTAGGAGAGTTTAAGGGAGGAGAAGGGATTTTAAAAGGGTTAAGTTTGCCGCAGGTTATGTTGGGAAGCGGATTTAACCCGACGGCTGGCGCTATGGAAGGATTGGCGGTGTTTCTGGCGGTCTTTACGGTATTCTTGGTGGGAAAGATTTTGTTAGAGATTAAAAGGAAATTTTCCTTAGCCCTGAATTATTTGCTATTAATCGCCTCGCTGGTTTTATTAATTATTATTGATTTTATCCCTGCTTGGATTATTTTGTTGGTCAGTTTGGCTTTATTTGTGGCAATGGCCTTGTGGAAAAGAATGTTCCGAGAGAGGGTAGGGAAGTTGATGGTGCCGATACTATTAATGATAATTGGGGGATTGTTTATGTTTGTTAATACCGCCAAACTGACACAAAACTTAAACGCCAAACTGACGCTAAACCTACCGCAAGAAGAAATTTTGAGTCAGGGGCTTTCTTGGAAGCTTGGATTGGGTTCAGCCACCGGCAATGTAAAAAATGGATTTTTGGGTTCAGGTATCGGCACTTTCTTTCACGGTTTCTCAAAATATAAGCCAGTAGAGTTTAACCAGTCAGACCTCTGGCAAATGCGATTCAGTAAGCCAGGAAATCACATTTCTGAGGTTTTGGGGACTACCGGATTTTTAGGAGTATTCTCTTACTTGGCATTGATTGTAATGTTTCTGTTGATTTCCTTAGTTTTGTTACAAATTATCACTCCCAAACCCAAATCCCCGATACCAACCTTCAAGCGGCTGCCATTATTGATGGGATTTTTGGCTTTGTTGGTGGGGCAGTTCGTTTTTTATCAGAATACAGCTTTGGCAATGATGTTTTGGCTGTTCTTAGCCCTTTCAGCGGTTAGTTGGGAGAAGCCAGTTTCTGAAAAAACTTTTTCTCTAAATAAGTTCCCGGAGCTAAGCTTAATTGCTACAGCGGTTTTAATGGTAATTGGCCTGGGAATCCTCGGCACTTATTATATCGGACAAAATATTTATCGGGCAGATATGGTTTATGCTCAATCTCAAAAAATGGCTTTAGGGCCGGAGAGGACTACCTTAATTGAAAAAGCAGTGAAAATGAATCCCAATTTCGCTCAATATCAGGCAATTTTAGCCAGAGCTTATTTGGATGCAGCTTTAACAGAAATGAGAAAGCCAGTCGCCGAACAGGATTCTCTAGCTCTCCAAGCCACTGTAGCTAAAGCCATAGATTCCGCTAAAAAAGCTACCGAACGGGGACCCGGCCAGGTGACAACTTGGGAAACTTTAGGAATGATTTATCGAGATATTAGATTGGTGGCTTCCGGAGCGATGGAGTGGGCGATAAAGTCATTTGAAAAAGCAATTACCCTGGAACCCACTAATCCGGTGTTATATACTGAGCTGGGAAAATTACTATCTATAAATGAACCGGAAAAAGCCAAAGAGAAATTTGCTAAAGCCGCTGAATTAAAAGCTGATTATCTTGATGCTCGAATACAGTCGGCCCTAATTTATGAAAGAGAAAATAATACCGAAGAGGCCATTAGAAGCATGGAAGACTTGTCTTTGGAGTATCCTTTTAATCCCGAGGTGCTCTTTCAGCTTGGTCGGCTTTACTTCAACGCAAAAAGGATTGACGACGCCATTGGGCAATTGGAGAAAGTGGTGAATTTTATGCCCAATCATTCTAATGCCCTTTATTCTCTGGGCATTGCCTACAAAGAAAAAGGTGAAAAAGAAAAAGCTATCAAGGCTTTTGAAAAGGTTTTGGAATTAAACCCGGGGAATGAAGATGTCCAAGCCAAACTAGACGAACTGAAGAAGTAACTTTTGGGCGGGCGATGAGATAAATCTCGTCTTCCCCTCGTCGTTTTTTCAAAACGACTTCGGTATTGACAATTTTTTGTGGTTAATGTAAAATTGACTTTACTAGTAACATTTTAATATTTTTTAATATTATTTTGTTTTTGGCTTCTTTTTTCTAAAATTAAGAAGAATTTCGCCCTGAAATACCTTTATTTGGGGTCTTTTTTATGTTTAAAGAAACACTCAAAACTAAAAACTTTGGGAAGGCAAAGGTTGCTCTCCCCCTGCCTTATTTATTAGCTCTCCAAAAGGACAGCTGGCAGAGATTTTGGGAGCAAGACCTCAAAGAATTATTTGCTGAAGTTTCTCCCATTCGTGACTACACTGGTAAGGAACTGGAGCTCTGGCTCTTGGATTATAAATTAGATGAACCCAAATACAAAGACGACGAGGAGGCTAAAAAGAATAACGATTCTTACGAAGTTTCCTTAAGGGTAAGAGTAAAATTAGTCAACCTTAAAACCAAAGAGATTAAAGAGCAAGAAGTCTTTTTAACTGATTTCCCCCTGATGACAGAGAGGGGAACTTTTATTGTAAATGGAGTAGAGAGGGTGGCAATCGCCCAATTGATTCGCTCGCCGGGAGCGTTTTTTACTGCCCAAAACATCCAAGGCAGAAATCGTTTTGGAGCGAAGATCATCCCCAATAGGGGAGCTTGGCTGGAGCTTGAAACTGAAAACTCGGGGTTTATCGGCGTAAAAATTGACAGAAGAAGAAAAGTGGCGGCAACCTGCCTGTTAAGGGCTTTTGGGGTCGCTGAGACTTCGTCTCATCTCCCACCTCGCCTTGCTTCGCGAGGCTCGGTCATTGATGAAGATTTGGCTATCAAAGAACACTTCCAAGACGTGAATAAAGGCGATCTAGATTATATTGAGGAAACTTTGAAAAGAGATACTACCCACAACCAAGCAGAAGCCCTGGTGGAAGTTTATCAAAGATTAAGACCTGGCGACCTTGCCTCTCCCGATACGGCTCGGGAATTAATTGAAAATATGTTTTTCAATTTTAAAAGGTACGATTTATCCAAAGTTGGCAGGTGGAGAATGTGGCAGAGATTGCCAGAGTTAAAATCCAAAAAGGAGGAGATAGCTACAATAGATAGAGTATTAAAGCCAGAAGATGTGGTGGCAGTTTTAAGAGAAATTATTCGCTTGAATAACGACCTGGATGGAAAACCAGATCAGATTGACCATTTGGGCAATAGAAGAGTAAGAACTTTAGCTGAACTTCTCCAAAATAGATTGAGAGTGGGATTAATGAGAATGGAAAGAATTGTTAAAGATAGAATGTCAACCTTGGATATTCATACCTTGGTCCCGACTCAATTGATTAATCCCAGGCCAGTAATGGCGGTGGTGAAAGAATTTTTTACTTCCTCCCAAATGTCTCAATTTATGGATAATGAAAACCCTCTCGCGGAATTGGAGCATAAAAGAAGGCTTTCAGCTACCGGGCCAGGCGGTTTAACCAGAGAAAGAGCTGGATTTGAGGTAAGAGACGTTCAGCCCTCTCATTATGGCCGAATTTGCCCTATCCAAACCCCAGAAGGACCCAATATCGGATTGGTAGGCCACTTAGCTTCTTTTGCCAAGATTAACCCTTATGGATTCTTAGAAACCCCTTATTTTAAGGTGGAAAAAGGTAGTGTAACATCCGATATACACTACCTCAATGCTTACGAAGAGGAAAAACATAACATTGCTGCGGGAGCAGTGCCGATTGATGAAAAAGGAAACATTATTCCTCATAGGGTAGAAGCCAGGATTAAAGGAGAGCCGGGCATATCGGATAGAGACAAAATTGACTTTATTGATGTTTCAGCCGAACAAAGCATTTCAGTAGCCACTTCTTGCATTCCTTTCTTGCAGAACGACGATGCCAACCGGGCGCTTATGGGTTCAAATATGCAAAGGCAATCTGTGCCCTTGGTTAATCCCGAACCCCCTTTAGTAATGACCGGCGTGGAAGAAAAAGTAGCCAGGGATTCGGGCCAGGAAGTCATTGCCGGAACCGATGGGGTAGTGGAAGAAGTGGACGCAAACCACATCCAAATTAAAATCAAAAATCAAAAAACGAAAATCAAAAATTACGACTTAAAGACTTTTACAAGGACTAATCAATATACTTGTTTTCATCAAAAGCCAATCGTTAAAAAAGGGGAAGTCGTGAAAAAAGACGATGTTCTGGCTGATGGGGGAGCAATATCCCAAGGATACTTATCTTTGGGCAACAACGTTTTAGTGGCTTTTCTTCCCTGGCGAGGGCAGAATTTTGAAGATGCCATAGTTGTTTCAGAAAGATTGGTAAAAGACGATCTTTACACTTCAATTTATATTGAGAATTTTGCCTGCGACGTTAGAGAAACGAAGCTGGGGCCGGAAGTAACCACCTGCGATATTCCTAATGTCGGCGAAGAGAAATTAAAGGATTTGGACGAAGAGGGAATTATTAGGATTGGAGCCGAAGTCGGCCCGAATGATATTTTAGTTGGAAAAATTTCGCCCAAAGGAGAAGCTGATTTAACCGCTGAAGAAAGATTATTGAGAGCAATTTTTGGTGAAAAAGCCAGAGAAGTCAAAGACACCTCTTTATTGATGGAACACGGCAAGCGGGGGAGAGTGGTGGGGGTAAAAGTTTTTTCCAGAGAATCGGGCCATAAGTTGGAGCCGGGAATTATCAAAAGAATAGAAGTGGAAGTAGCCAATCTCAGAAAAATCCGCTCCGGAGACAAACTGGCTGGCCGCCACGGCAATAAAGGAGTAATTTCTAAAGTTCTACCGGCAGAGGAAATGCCATTTTTAGAGGATGGAACGCCAGTAGATATTGTTTTAAATCCACTTTCAGTGGTTTCTAGAATGAACTTGGGGCAAATTTTAGAAACTCATTTAGGTTGGGCAGCTAAATCTTTAGGTTATCATGCTATATCCCCAGCTTTAGCTGGTGCTACCGAGGAAGACATCAAGACTGAGTTGAAAAAAGCTGGACTAGCCGAAGATGGAAAAATGATGCTGTATGATGGTCAGACCGGGCTTCCCTTCCCGGAAAAAATAACGGTGGGGTATATTTATATGATGAAATTAATCCACATGGTGGAAGATAAGATTCACATGAGGTCAATCGGGCCCTACTCTTTGATTACCCAACAGCCCTTGGGCGGTAAAGCTCAATTCGGAGGACAGAGATTTGGAGAAATGGAAGTTTGGGCTTTGGAAGGGTATGGCGCAGCTTATACTTTGCAGGAAATGCTAACTATCAAATCTGACGATGTGTCAGGCAGAGCCGCTACTTACGAAGCAATTTTAAAGGGAGAAGAAATCAAACCGCCAAATATTCCCGCCAGCTTCAATTTGTTAGTGGCAGAATTGAAATCTCTGGGGTTATCAGTGGAAGTAAAAGAAAAACCCCACGATGAAAATTCCAAATAACAAATTCCAAATCCCAAACAATATCCAAATTCCAATATTCAATGACCGAAACGTTTGAAATTTTGAATTTTGGTCATTGGAATTTGTTTGTAATTTGGTGCTTGTAATTTGTAATTTAATTTCATGAGGGTACAAGATTTAGAAGCAATTAGAATAAAACTAGCCTCGCCGGACGAGATTTTGCATTGGTCTCACGGCGAAGTGACTAAACCTGAAACCATCAACTACCGAACCCAGAGGGCAGAGAAAGACGGGCTGTTTTGCGAACGGATTTTCGGTCCGGAGAAAGATTACGAATGTTATTGCGGAAAATACAAGAGAATTCGCTACAAGGGAATAGTCTGCGACAGGTGCGGGGTGGAGGTGACCAAGGCTGCCGTCAGGCGAGAAAGAATGGGGCACATCAAATTAGCTACTCCGGTGAGCCACATTTGGTTCTTAAGAGGAGTTCCTTCCAGAATGGGACAGGTGCTGGATCTTTCTATGCAGCAAATGGAAAGGGTGATTTATTTTGCCGCTTACGTTGTAACTGAAGCGAGCGAAGAGGCTCGGAAAAAAGTTTTAGTAGAAATTGAAAAAGAGTTTAAGCAGAAGTCCAGAAACAAAAAATTAAAGAAAAAGGATTTGGCTGCCCTGAAAGAAGCGAGAGATAAAGCCGTAGAAGAGGTAAAATCTATTACTCCGTTGAAAATTATATCTGAAATGGAATATCATGATTTGTCTTTGAAATACGGGGAAGTCTTTGAGGCTGGAACGGGAGCAGAAACCTTAAGGAAAATTTTTGAAAAAATTGATTTAAAGAAAAAAATTCAAAATCTAAAAGCGCAACTGGAGAAAGAAAAATCTTCGCCAGTAGCTCGTCGAAAAATCTTAAGAAGATTAAAGCTCTTTCAGGGAATGATTAAGGCGGGAATAAGACCTGAATGGATGTTTCTGACCTGCCTGCCGGTGTTGCCCTCAGACTTGCGGCCCATGGTTCAATTGGACGGCGGTCGCTACGCCTCTTCTGATTTAAATGATTTATACCGCCGAGTGATTAATAGAAACAATAGATTAAAATATCTTTTGGAAATTGCGGCTCCGGACGTAATTGTTAGAAATGAAAAAAGAATGCTCCAGGAAGCGGTTGACGCCTTGATTGATAATGGAATGAGAAAGGGTACCACTACCCAAGCCACCACCGGCGGAAGAAGGCTTTTGAAGTCTTTGGCTGACATTCTTAAAGGAAAACAGGGCCGTTTCCGCCAGAATCTCTTAGGGAAAAGGGTAGATTATTCCGGAAGGTCGGTAATTGTGGTAGGTCCAGAATTGGGGATTGACCAGGTTGGCTTGCCAAAAAAAATGGCTCTGGAGCTTTTTAAACCTTTTGTAATCAAAAAAATCTTAGATAGAGAGCTTGCTTATAATGTCAGGGGAGCTTCTCGGCTAATTGAAGAAGAGACTGATGAGGTTTGGGCTTGCTTGGAAGAGGTGGTAAAAGACAAGCTGGTTTTGTTAAACCGAGCGCCAACTTTACATAGATTAGGCATTCAAGCCTTCTATCCGATACTTATTGAAGGAGAGGCAATTCGTATTCATCCAATGGTTTGTAAGTCCTTTAATGCTGACTTTGATGGCGACCAAATGGCGGTCCACGTGCCCTTATCCGATATGGCTCAAAAAGAGGCAAAGGAAAGAATGCTTTCCGGGCTCAATTTGTTGAAGCCGGCTACCGGCACTCCAATTGTTACTCTTTATCAGGATATTGTTCTGGGATGTTATTGGCTGACTAAAGACCAGACAGGCTTGAAGGGCGAGGGCAAGGCATTCGGCACGCCGGAAGAAGCAATTTTAACTTGCGAATTTGACCAAGTTGCTTTACAAGCCAAAATTAAGGTAAAAATGGGCAAAGATTTTGTAGAGACGAGCGTAGGAAGAATTTTGTTTAACGAAGCCCTGCCTAAAGATTTTCCTTACCAAAATCATATAATTAAAGTAAGGGATTTAGAGAGGATAGTCGGCGAGGTGTTGGCAAAATACGACTATCAGACTATTGGCGAAACCTTAGATAAAATTAAAGATTTAGGATTTGAATACTCGACCAGAGCCGGCATCACTTGGGGGATAGATGATTTAGTTGTTCCTCCGGAAAAACCAAAAATATTGGAAGCTGCTGAAAAAGAAGTGGAGCAGATTGAAGAGCATTTTAAAAAAGGTTTGCTGACTAAAGAAGAAAAAACAGCAAAAGTAATTGAGGTTTGGACTCGGACGAAAACGGCAATTGAAAAATTAGTACCCCAATCTTTGCCGCCTCAAGGCCCCGTGTTCCAATTAGTGGATGCGGGAGCAAGAGGCTCTTGGGGGCAGCCGGTTCAAATGGCCGGAATGAAAGGTCTAGTGATTAATCCAGCCGGTCAAATTATAGAATTACCGGTAAAAAATTCTTTCAAAGAAGGGTTTGACGTTTTGGAATACTTCATTTCCACTCACGGAGCCAGGAAGGGGACAGCCGACACCGCTCTTAGAACATCAACCGCAGGTTACTTAACTCGTCGGTTAGTTGATGTTGCCCACGAGGTGGTGATTTCCGAAGAAGATTGTAAAGACAAGGAAGGGATTGAAATTTATCGCCGAGACGCAGACGAAATCGGCCAGAGTCTCCTGTTAAAAATTGTAGGACGAATCTCCTTAGACAAAATTAGAGGCGTTTGTAAAGAAGGAGAAATCATTAGTTGGGAGAAAGCTGAAAAAATAGCTAAATTAGGCATTGAAAAAATAAGAGTACGTTCTCCTTTAAGTTGCAAAACGGCCAGAGGAGCTTGTCAGAAGTGTTATGGTTGGGATTTGGGGAATAACGAGTTAGTTAAAATTGGCGAGGCGGTGGGGGTTGTAGCTGCTCAGGCAATAGGGGAACCCGGTACTCAATTAACAATGAGAACATTTCATACCGGAGGCGTGGCTGGCGGAGGCGATATTACCATGGGTTTGCCGAGAGTGCAGGAAATTTTTGAGGCGCGGACGCCAGCCGGCAAAGCCGAAATTGCCGGGGCCCAAGGAAAAGTTTTGGAGATTACTCCGGAGAGAAAAATAAAAATAAGGATCAAAGCTCCCACCTCCAAAACAAAAAGTAAAAAATCAGAGGTGATGGAGTATCAGGCGCCGCCAAGAGTGGCAATTTGGGTTGAGCCGGGCCAAGTTGTAAAACCAGGGCAGCAACTCTGGGAAGGAAGCTTAGACCTAAAAGAGTTGTTTAAGTCTTCTGACCAAGGCATGGTCCAGCGCTACATAATAAAAGAAATTCAAAAGATTTACGCTTCTCAAGGCGCCTTAATCCACGACAAGCACCTCGAGGTAATCATTCGCCAGATGTTCTCCAGGATAAGGATTAAAAATCCAGGAGCGAGTCTTTTTACAACTAATGAGATTGTGGAGAGGGCCAAGTTTATTGAGGAAGATGCCAGGATGAAGAAGGAAAAAAAGGAACCAGCAAAGGGTGTTCCGATTCTGCTGGGAATTTCCAGGGTGGCTCTAACTACCGACTCCTTCTTGTCAGCTGCTTCTTTTCAAGAAACTTCCAGAGTTTTGATTAAAGCTGCGGTAGAAGGCAAAGAAGATAAATTGAGAGGATTGAAGGAAAACGTAATAATTGGTAAACTGATACCAGCAGGTACCGGCCTGAGGCATGAAAAAGAAAAAGAAAAAAAATAGGAACTCTTCTAAAAAATCTCTCTTACAAGAAAAGAAATCTTCTCGTTTTTCATTACCTCGGACTACTAAAAAACAAATCTTAGGGGTAGTAACTCTTGTATTGGCTATTATTATAGCCCTAAGTTTTTTTGAAAAAGCGGGGATAGCAGGGAAAGCGATAATGCAAGCCCTTACTTTTTTAATTGGTAAAGCGGCTTTTGCTATGCCCTTGATTTTAGTATTAGCTGGGTTAGCTTTTTTTACTACTCGCTATCAAAAATTTTTAGGCGGCGTGCTTTTGGGGATCATTCTTTTAGCTTTAGGAGCTTCGGGAGTTTTAAGCACCCTGAATGGCCAAGACGTCGCTGTTTTAAAAGCCGGGGGCTGGCTTGGGCACCTGATAACTCTGCCGCTTTTAAAACTTTTTGGCCTCTGGGTTACCCAGATAATTTTGGGCGGGATAATTGTAATAGGATGTTTAATCTTTTGGTATTTACTTAAACAACCCAAGTCGGAAGTAAAAGAAGTAAAAGAGGAAAAGAGGCCGTCTTTAATAAAAAAAATCTTTACTCCGCATTTTAAGGTTAAAGAGATTGAGCCTAAAATTACAACTCCAATAAAATTAGAGCCCGAAGTGGAGGACGAGGCCCCAATGTTAGAGCTGAAAACCAAAGCGGTCCCTAAGAAAACTCCATTTATTCAATATCAGCCTCCGCCCTTAGATTTATTATCGGCAGATCAAGAAAAACCTACTGCCGGCGATACTAGAATAAATTCGGCAGTCATAAAAAAAACCTTAGAAAACTTTGGCATTCCGGTGGAAATGTCGGAGGTTAATATCGGGCCAACAGTCACCCAGTATGCTTTAAAGCCTGCCGAAGGCATAAAGCTTTCTAAAATTACTACCCTGTCCAATGACTTATCTTTAGCTTTGGCGGCTCATCCTATTAGAATAGAAGCGCCAATACCCGGAAAATCTTTAGTGGGGATTGAGGTGCCAAACAGGGCGCGGGCCAAAGTTAGGTTGAAAGATTTAGTTGCTGATTATCAATTTCAGCACGCCCTTTCCAGTTTAGTTATTTGTTTGGGCAGGAATGTTTCCGGCAAGCCGATTTACGCAGACATAGGCAGAATGCCCCATCTGTTGGTGGCAGGCTCGACGGGAACAGGGAAGACTTCTGGGGCAGATACTTTTATATTTACTGAAAGAGGGATGTTGACTTTTGAAGAGCTTTGCCCCTTGCCCTTAAATAGTGAAACTGATTTTAAACTCAAACTGGTCACCAGGGACGGGATTGAAGAGACAGCTAAAAACTATAATAATGGCATCTGTCAATTTTATAAATTAACCACAAGGCGCGGATATCAAATTGAAGCAACAGCCGAACATCCACTTTGGGTTATGAATGAAGATGGTTCATCGGGTTGGAAAGCGGCCTCTTCAATCAGAAAAAGCGACTACGTAGCAATTAGTCGTGGGCCTGCTTTATTTGGTAATAAAACTGATATTTCAGATTTCAAACCAAGCAGAATTAAGGGTAGTACTAAGAAGATTTCTTTCCCTTCTAAAATGACTCCTCAATTAGCTCAGTTTTTGGGATTTTTAACCGCTGATGGTGGACTATCAATAGGGAAAAAAAGGAAAATTCACAGAGTTATCTATACTCAAGCTAATCCCCATTTGCTTACTTTTTACAAAAAAGCTCTCAAGGAACTTTTTGGAATTATTCAGTTCATTGAAAAAAGAAGTGGTTCCAATCCAAAGAATAAAGCCCGAGATATAGTTGTATACTCCAAACACCTCAAAGAATTTCTCGCATACCTTGGAATGAATTCTTCCAAGTCTCCTCAAAAAGAAATGCCCAAGGCGGTTAGAGAGGCATCTAAAGAAGCAGTCGCTGCTTTCTTAAGGGCTATTTTTGAAAACGATGGTTACTTTGGAAGAGGCACTATAGAATTTTCTATTAGTAGTAAAAAACTGAGCTCTCAAGTTCATCTGATGCTTTTGAATTTCGGTATAGTTTCTTCGCTTTCAATCAAAAAAGTAAAAAATTATGCTCAAAATCAATACTATCGACTTTCTATTTTTGGTCAAGACGCACGCAAATTCATTGAAGAGGTCGGCTTTATCAGAAAAGAAAAATATATTAAAGCCAAACAGTTTCTTAGGTTATCTCCGAATCCCAACGTTGATTTAATTCCTAATATCTCTTCTTTGCTTAAAAGAATGGGCCAAAAATATCTTAATAGCTTTGCTCATTTAACTAATCGGGGATGGATATATCAATCAGGAATTTTAGTCCCCAAACATGCCTTCAGTTCTTTAAAAAGCTATAATTCGGGAGATAGAATGCCCGGCTATCAAAGCTTAGAAAGAATTTTAGATTTTTACCAATCAGTTTCCCAAGAACCAGAATATCAAGAATTAGACTACAACCCTCCCACCGCATCCTCCCATTCGCTTTCGCGAATGGGCCCCTCGAAAATTTCCAAAAGAAATTTTTATTGGGATAAAATTGAGGAAATTGAAAGAACTTCTGGAGTAGGATATGATTTTTTTGTACCAGGATCAGACTCCTTCATTGGGAACGGTTTTGTTAATCACAACACTATCTTCTTAAATAGCTTGATTCTTTCTCTTCTCTATCGCAATGGGCCGGCGACCCTAAGGCTTATTTTGGTTGATCCCAAAAGGGTAGAATTTACAGTTTATCAAGGACTGCCTCATCTTTTATGTCCGGTCATTTTTGATCCCCAGAGAACTATTAATACTTTAAAATGGTTAGTTTCAGAAATGGAGAGAAGATTTAACACTTTATCCGAAGAAAAATTTAGGGATATTAATGGTTACAATGAAGCGGCTTTAAGAAGCGGCGAAGAACCCATGCCCTATATTGTGCTGATAGTAGATGAACTGGCTGATTTAATGGCTGCTCGGGGCAGAGAGATGGAGGCTGGTATTGTTAGATTAGCTCAGATGGCCAGAGCCGTTGGGATTCATTTGGTGCTGGCGACTCAAAGGCCATCGGTGGAAGTAATTACTGGTTTAATTAAAGCCAATGTTACCTCTCGGGTTACTTTTCAGGTTGCTTCTCAAGTTGATTCAAGAACGGTTCTTGATATGGCAGGAGCAGAGAAGCTTTTGGGCTTAGGCGACCTTCTTTTTATTTCAGCCGAATACGTAAAACCAAGAAGAATTCAAGGAGCTTTTGCCTCAGACAAAGAAGTAAAAAAGGTGGTGGATTATATCAAAAGCGAAGCCTTAAAGACTTCTGAAGCCGAAGCTAAGACCGAAGAAGGAGTTTTAGAAAACCATTTAGCCGAAGACCTTGAAAAAAGTTTGGAAGGCGAAGAGGCAGGTCTGGAAAGTTTCTATGGAGCAGGCGAAGACCCTCTTTACGAGGAGGCAAAAAGAGTGGTTATTGAAGCTAGGAAAGCTTCAGCCTCTCTTTTGCAAAGAAGATTGAGATTGGGTTATGCTAGAGCCGCCAGATTAATTGATATGTTGGAAGAAAGGGGGGTGGTGGGACCGGGCGAAGGAGCCAAGCCCCGAGAGATTTTAATGAAATCGGAAGGCGAGGGTTCTTCGGTTGATGACGACTGGGCGAAAGTGTAAAATAAAATTATGGCTAAGAAAAAACAACCAAAATCAGAAGGCGATCTTCAAGAAGCTGTCGACGAGATAAAACAGCGTTTTGGTGAAGGAGCAATAATGAAATTAAGGGAAGTTACGGCAGTAGATGTAGATGTTATTCCTACAGGTTCCATCTCTTTGGACAAGGCTTTGGGGGTGGGCGGAGTGCCGCGGGGCAGAGTTATTGAGATTTATGGCGGCGAATCAACCGGAAAGACCACTTTGGCGCTTCATATTTTGGCTGAAGCCCAGAAAAAAGGAGGAGCAGCCGCTTTTATTGACGCCGAACATGCTTTAGACCCGGATTATGCTAAAAAAATCGGCGTCAATATTGATGACTTACTTATCTCCCAACCAGATTCTGGGGAGCAAGCTCTGCAGATTTTGGAAACTTTAGTTAGGTCGGGAGGGGTGGATGTTATTGTGGTTGATTCGGTGGCCGCCTTGGTTCCTCAAGCAGAAATTGCTGGCGAAATGGGCGAATTCCAAATCGGCCTTCAGGCCCGTCTGATGAGCCAGGCCTTAAGAAAACTTTCTGGCATAGTAGCAAAAACTAAAACCGTAGTAATTTTCTTAAATCAAACCAGAATGAAGATTGGAGTGATGTGGGGAAACCCGGAAACAACGCCAGGAGGTCTTGCTTTAAAATTTTATGCCTCGGTGAGAATTGACCTAAGAAGAATTGCCCAGATAAAGCACGGTGAAGAAATTATTGGCAGCCGGATTAAGGCAAAGATTGTTAAAAATAAAGTAGCCCCGCCCTTCAAAACGGTTGAATTTGATATTTGTTATAATGAGGGAATCTCTAAATTTTCTGACATTATCAATATTGGTTTAAAAATTGGTCTAATAAAAAAAGCCGGCAGTTGGCTTCAATTTGAGGATATTAAGCTCGGGCAGGGATTAGAATCAGCTAAAAATTTCCTTAAAGAAAACTCTGCAGTGAGACAAAAAATCGAAAAAGCTCTACTTAGTAGTGACGGGTAAAAGCCCCAATTGCCTTGCTCGCTTAATTGACCTGGCTAATTTTCTTTGATGGCTGGAGCAAACTCCAGTTCTTTTTTTAGCTTTAATTTTACCAAGGCCAGAGATAAAACGACGGAGCAACTCCGCGTCTTTAAAATCAACCTCTTTTATATTGCGTTGGCAAAAATAACAATCCATAGTTAAAATGGTAAATCTTTTACGTCGATATCTTCATTCTCTTCGATGATGGGGATTTCTTCCTGGGGCGGCGTTTCTTCTGGCTTTGTCGCAGGAACCGATTTGCCCGCAGCCCGAGGGCCCAACTGCATTCTTTCAGCAACAATTTCGGTTCTGTACCTTTTGTTGCCCGAAGTATCTTGCCAGCTTCGCGTTTGAAGACGCCCTTCAATTAAAACTAAAGAGCCTTTAGTTAAATACTGAGAAGCAATCTCAGCTAATTTTCTCCATAAAACAATATTATGATATTCGGCCTTTTCCTGTTTTTGACCGGTCTTATCAGTCCAGATACGATTAGTAGCCAATCGAAAAGAGCAAACTTGCTGTCCGGAGGGAGTATTTCTCAATTCGGGGTCGATTACCAATCTCCCGATTAAAATTGCCTTATTTAGGTTCATCTTCTAAAATTTCTTCTAACTTTTTTTCAATCTCTTTTAACTCGACCTTTTCCATAGTTTTTTTAGGAGCCGATTTTATTGTTGCCGGCCTTCTGGTTATGGCCGCCATTTCTTTTACTGGCGGTTTAACTGTGACCAAATAACGGAGAACCTGATTCTCTTTTTTAAGTTTGGCTTCCAAGTTTTCTATTTTTTCGGGGTTTAACTGAAAATTTATCATAGCCAAATAAGCCGAGTGTTTTTTCTTCACCGGATAGCTGAGAGCTTTTCTAACAACAAGGCTTGTCCCATTTAAAATTCCTTCCTCTTCTCGAATGAAAGAAGCCACTTTTTCTTCAAGCTGTTTTAGCTCTTCTTCCGATAAATCCGGTGAAATTAGACAAGTTAATTCGTAAGATTTCATATTCTAAATTCTATTACATCGCTATCTTCTATGATGTGTTCTCTGCCGACTGTTTTCAGCTGGCCCGTTTCTCTGGCGTTTTTCCAAGAGCCTGACTCAATTAATTTTTGCCAGCCTATCACTTCGGCTCTGATGAATTTTTCTTTAAAATCGGTATGAACAACTCCTCCAGCGTCCGATGCGCTTCCTCCTTTCTTTAATGTCCAAGCTCGGGTCTCTTTGCCCCCAGCCACAGTATAAAAGGTAATCAAATCAAGAATATTGTAGCAAGCCAGGATTAATTGGTCAAGGTGAGGTTGAATGCCCAATTCTTTTGCTTCTTCGGCTGAAAGCTCTGACACTTCTACCTCGTCCCTCAAATTCATTTTTAATTGGATGGAATATTTTTTAGATTCCGGGGCAGTGTCAGTATTAAGCAAATATAAAATGGGTTTTGCGCTTAGAAACTGGAATTCTTTTAGTTCTGATTTTTCTTCGTCATTTAATTCAAGCTCAGCAATTATTTTCCCTTGCGAGACCCAATCTTTAACTTTATCAAATAATTCTTTTTTCTTGAGCGCTTTTTTTTCTTTGCTTTTTACTTCTTTTTCTATCTTAGAAAGGGCGTTTTCTAAGGTTTCTAAATCCTTCATTAAAAGTTCAACCTGCACTATTTCAATGTCCTTTTCAGGATTAATTTCTCCGGTAACGTGCTCAACATTAGGATCTTCAAATCCTCTTACCACCTCAATTATGGCGTCGCAATTTCTAATGTTTGCCAAAAATTGATTGCCCAGCCCCTCGCCTTTATGAGCGCCTTTAACTAAACCAGCAATATCTACAAACTCAATAATGGTGGGGGTAACCTTTTCTGGTTTGATGACTTGGGCAATTTTTTCTAGCCTTTCGTCGGGAATCTGAACCACTCCCACGTTGGGGTGAATGGTGGTAAAAGGGTAGGCAGCAATATCAACTGGCTGTCTTGTTAGAGCTTTGAACAGGGTGGACTTGCCGACATTGGGCAACCCCACAATGCCTACTGAAAAACTCATATAAATATCATACCTTCTAAAAATTCCTCTGTCAATTTATTCACATAAGAACTCGTCATAATAACTCATCGGCTTCAGCAATCCGGCCCCCGGCTCAACTTTATTTTCTATCCATACTCTTTATTTATGCCATGGCAATCTTACGGAGTATCGAATAAATTACAATAGAAAGCAGCTTTATGTCAGTATAAACAGTTTTTTAAGCTCTTTATCGTTGCCGATATTCTCTACGATCATTAGTCGCATTTCTTTTTCAGAAAAACCGAAAAAATCTTTCAATAATTCAATTTCAGCTTTACAGTTAAAGGGATGCACCCAGACGCTTTTTTGCAATTGATAAAATCCTAATTCTTTTAATTTTCCTCTAAGAGCTTCTCGATACGTTCTTTTTAACTGCGCCACATCAAAAATCAATGCCCTCCATTTTTTATCCCACTTTTTTGGTTTTCCAATCTTTAAATTATTAATTTGATATATTCCCGCTTTCTTTCTACCGTCTCTCGTTAAAGAAATATAGATTTGCTTATTTTTGCTTTCTACTTTAATTAATCCTTGTTTCTTTAGTCTGTAGAAAGTATTATAAACTTTTTTATGAGGATATTTTTTCCATTTTGGATATGTTTTCAGAAGGTTGATTAAAAAATATGGCGACGTAGCCGCTATCATAACAAGGCCGCTCGTTAAACAAGCGTCCAAAATGTCTTTTACTATTTCCGATCTTGGTTTTTTAAAGTAATATTTGTATTTACTGTCCATTTTTATAATATTTGTATTCTTTTTTTATTATACTCTTTATTTATGCCATGGCAATGGTAGGGAGTATACAAAACTGGAGCATCCCAAAAGGAAATGGTAAAATAAGAACATATGAGAATCAACCCTGATTTTAGAAAAGTAGCGATTTTAGCCGCAAACGAGGCGGGAAAGGCGTTAAAGAAAAATTTTAGAAAAAAGATTAATATTAGCTACAAGAAAGATTTAACTCCCCTTACCAGCGTCGATTTAATGTCCGATAAGATAATTACTGGACTGATTAAGAAAAATTTTCCTTTTCATGGTATTCTCAGTGAGGAGAGCGGGGAAAATTTTGGGAAAGAATTTACTTGGATAGTAGATCCGCTTGATGGTACTACCAATTACATCTTAGGACTTCCTCTTTTTGCCGTTTCTTTAGCCCTTATTAAAGGCAAAGAACCTATTTTGAGCGCGATATTTAATCCGATAACGGAAGAATTATATCTGGCAGAAAAAGGAAGGGGGGCTTATCTAAACGGACGAAAGATAAGAGTCAATCGAATGAATAATCTTTCAAGAGTTATTTTACATTTCGATAGGGGCACAGATTTAGAAGGAGGACTTAAAATGATAAACAAAATTGCCCCCCGCATAAGAACGGTCAGATTTCACGGTTCGCCCGATTCAGATATTTGCCCCGTGGCGTCGGGAAAAATCGAAGGATTTCTTAACAGTAAAGCTCATTATCATGATGTTATTGCTGGCGCTTTTATCGTTAAAGAGGCGGGAGGAAGGGTTACAGATTTTAAGGGGAAAGATTGGCGGAGAGGCGCAAATAATGTTTTAATCACTAATGGGAAAATTCATAATCGACTTCTAAAATTAATAAAGTCAAAATAAATTTATATGAAAATCAACCCTTATATTTTTCGCGGATATGATATACGGGGGGAAGTTAATAAAGATTTGAACCCAGAGATTGTTGAGCACATTGGAATGGCCTTCGGCACTTATTTAAAGCGGCGTGGCGTTAAAAAAGCAGTGGTCAGCCGTGATTCCAGAGGCACTAGTCCCCAATATAGCGAAGCTATTATTAAAGGATTAAGTTGGGCCGGCATCGATACGATGGATATTGGTATGGAACTTATCGGCACTTTTTATTGGTCGCAATATTATTTGAACTGCAAAGGAGGGGTTTATGTGACCGGCTCACATAACCCGGCCGAATACAACGGCTTCAAATTAGCTAACGATTTTTCGGAAACATTGGTTACCGGTGGCATTCAAGAGCTGAGAAAGAGGGTTGAAAGTGAAGATTATGAAAAAGGCAAAGCAAGGGGCGAAGTTAAAAAACAAAATATTCGCCAGGCCTATTTTGAGGATTTATTGAAGAGGATACCTCTTAAAAAGAAATTCAAAGTAGTTGTGGAGGCAGGTTATGCCACGGCAGGAACTATCGCGCCAGATTTACTAAAAAAAGCGGATTGTAAGGTCGTTGAAAATAATTGCAAATTAGATCCATCTTTTCCTTTAGGAGCACCAGATCCGACTTCTATTATTATAGCTCAGCGTTTAAGAGAAAGAGTGCTCCAGGAAAAAGCCGATATTGGTTTTTCTTATGACAGCGACGGCGATAGGATTGGGATAGTTGATGACAAAGGAAATATTATCTGGAACGATGTCTTAGTGGCGCTGTTCGCGATCGATGTTTTAAACGACCATCCGGGAGCGACGATTATGTTCAATACCCTTTGTTCAAAAGCTGTTGAGGAAACTATTTTAAAATATCACGGAAGGCCTTTTATGTGGCGAGTGGGCCATTCGTTTTTAAAGAAAAAAAATCAGGAAGTCAAAGCCGCTTTTATCGGGGAGCTATCGGGCCACTTTTTCTTTTCAGCCGATTTCTATAACCACGATGACGGCCTTTATTCAACTCTGAGATTATTAAGTTATTTGGCCAAAACTAATCAATCCCTCTCAGCCGCCATTAGTTCGCTTCCCGTATACATATCGAGCCCAGAGATAAAAATATATTGTGCCGACGATAAAAAAATAGATTTGATAGCTAAAATTAGCCAGGTTTTAAAAAAAGATTTTCCTCAAGCAGAAGTAATTGATGATGAGAGAGCGGGCGACGGCGTTCGGCTTGATCTGCCCGACGAAATGCTTGTCGTTCGTTATTCCCAGAACGGCCCATATCTTACCATTAAATTTGAGGCGAAAACAGAAGAAAGATATAATTATTTGAGAAATTATATAAAAAAATTACTCCTCAGTTACGAGGAGATAGATTGGAATTCGGATATAAATTTGAATGTCAAAGTGTTTGAATAATAAAGATACTTTTTTAAGTTAGGCCCATTTTTTTCTTGACGTCTTGAAGGGTCGACTGGGCGATAATTTGGGCCCTTTTCTGGCCTTTTGCTAAAATTTCTTTGACATAAACTTCTCTCTGGAGAAGTTCTTTTCTTTTCCGGCGGAAAGGCTCAAGGGAATTGATCAGCAATTCAGCCAGGGATTTTTTGAAATCAGCGTAACCCTTTCCCTTGAACTTCCTCTCCAGTTCTTTAATGCCCTTCCCAGAAAATAGGGAATAGATGGTTAAAAGGTTGGAAATGCCGGGTTTCAGCTTCGGGTTATATCTTATTGCTCTTCCGGTGTCAGTAACAGCAGCTAGTATCTTTTTTTCTATTTCTTCCGGTTCGTCAAAAAGCCCGATGCAGCCCCTGGGGTCGTCAGTTTTTGACATTTTCTTTGCCGGTTTTTGCAAAGACATTATTTTAGCCCCGATTTTTGGCAACACAACCTTGGGCTCTTTAAAAACTTCACCAAAGGTTTTATTAAACTTGCGGGCGATTGTTCTGGCCAACTCCACATGCTGCTCTTGGTCTTTGCCTACCGGGACCAGGTCGGTTTTGTAAAGCAAAATGTCAGCTGCCATTAAAATTGGGTAATTCAAAAGGCCGGCATTAACATATTCTTTGTGCTTTTTAGATTTTTCCTTGAACTGGGTCATTCTCTGCAAATCTCCCAAGGGGGTGATAGTTCCTAACAGCCAGGTTAATTCCGTATGCTCTTTCACTTCGGACTGAACGAAAAAGATGCATTTTTCCGGATTTAATCCGGCGGCTAAATAGGCGATAGCCACGTCTTTGATGTTGGCTTGGAGATTTTCTGGCTCGTAAGGAGTGGTAACGGCATGCAGGTCTACAATGCAAAAAACGCACTCTGTTTTTTCTTGGAGTTCTATCCATTGCTTTATTGCTCCCAGATAATTTCCAATATGCAGTTCGCCAGTTGGCCTAATGCCGCTAAAAACTCTCATATTTTTTGTGCTAAGCTTAGCTTAGCACAAATTAAACTTCGATAACGACGGGCAGAATCATTGGCCGTCTTTGAGTCTTAGAAAATAAGAATTGGCCTATTTTATTCCTAATTTCGTCTTTAACGTAGCTCCAATTAACCGCTCCCCCGGAACCCGTTGCGTGATGAATAATTTCAATGACCTTTCTTCGAGTGTCCCTTAACAATTCCTTTGATTCCCGCAAATAAACGAATCCTCTAGATATTATATCAGGAGAACCCTTAACCTTACCAGTGGTCTTGTCAATTACAGCCACAATTACAAACATTCCATCTCTGGCTAACATTTGGCGGTCCCTTAAAACAACCTCTCCGACGTCGCCAATACCCAGGCCATCCACCATAACATAATTAGAGGGTGCCGTTTTCTTTTCAACAAAGATTTTTTTCTGGCTCAAATTGATTATTTGGCCGTTTTCAGCAACTATAATGTTTTTTTCGGGAATGCCCATTTCTTGAGCAAGTTCTGAGTGGGCAACCAGCATCGAATACTGGCCATGGATTGGCAAAAAGAACCTCGGGCTCATTATCTTAATCATTTCTTTCAGTTCTTCTTTTTGAGCGTGGCCGCCAGCATGAATATCCATCATTTTGTAATGGAAAACCCTAACGCCGTGGCGTAAAATATCATCTTTTAGCATCTGAACCGTTCTTTCATTGCCGGGAATAACCGAAGAAGAAAGAATAACCGAATCTCCCTTTTTCAGGCGAATGTAAGGATGTTCTTTGCTGGCAATTCTCATTAAGATAGCCGAGCCTTCTCCTTGAGCTCCGGTGCACAAAACCGTAATTTTGGACTCAGGATAATTGCCAATCTCTTTAGCTTTTATAAAAGTACCTTTCTTAGATTTGATGTAGCCCAGAATCTTTGAAATTTCAACATTGGCTTTCATCGAATAGCCCTCTACGCAAACTTTTCTGTCGTATTTCTCCGATAGACTGATAATTTGCTGAATGCGGTTGATTAAAGAGGCAAAAGTAGCAGCAATAATTCTGCCCGGCGCGTATTGGAAAATTTCCTCCAAATTCTTTTCAATTGTCTTTTCGGAGAGAGAATGGTTTGTTTCTTCGGCTCCCGTAGAATCTGAAAGCAAAAGCAAAATCCTTCTTTTGCCGAATGATTGTAATTTTTGAAAGTTGGTAGGCTTATCGTTTACGGGAGCTGGGTCAAACTTGAAATCAGAAGTATGCAGAATGTTGCCGATAGGAGTTTCAATAAACAGGCCCAAATTGTCGGGGATATTATGATTTTGCCTAAAGAATTCAATTTTAAAGGGGCCCAATCTAACTTTTGAACCGTCCTTTACCTCGGCAATGTTTAGTTTCGGCAGGTTTGGGAAATCATCTTGTCGTCTTAAAATGATGCCTCGAGTTAAGGGTGAAGCAAAAAATTCCAAGCCAGGATGCCAGATTTTTTCAATCAAATAGGGGATAGCGCCAATGTGGTCGTAGTGGCCGTGGGTAAAAACTACGCCTAAAATATTTTTTTCCTTACCTTTAAGGTAACTAGCATTAGGAACAATATAATCTATCCCTGGCATATCTTCTTCGGGCATACGAAAGCCCATGTCGCAAATCAAAATCTTCCCCTGCCAATCCAGGAGCATCATATTTCTGCCAACTTCCCCTAGGCCGCCCAAGAGGATAACTTTGAGGTTTTGTTGAATTTTTTTCATGGTGCGGACGGTGGGAGTTGAACCCACAAGCCTTTAGGCACAGGCTCCTGAAACCTGCGTGTTTGCCAATTTCACCACGTCCGCTTATTTATTTAGGGCTCTTTCTTCCGTATTTATCTTCAATTCTTATCTCGTCGCTTTCTTTAACTTTGCCAGCAGATATCTCTAAGACCTCTGCTGAAGTTAGTCCCTCTATCCTATGTAAAAATTTCTTAGGGACAGAGATAAATTGTCCCCCTCTTAAAATTATCTTCTTGAGTTTATTGAAATTTTTACCAATCGTCACGCGAATCTTTCCTGAAATAACATACCAAAACTCAGCTCTCAATTTATGGTATTGCAAAGACAAACTTTCACCCTTTTTGATATAAAGGATTTTGACGGTGCAGGGTTTGTTATCAATAAACTTAATAAAACCGCCCCAAGGACGTTTAAAGTCCTTTTCAATAATACCCGGAGATTTTTTCATCGACTTTTGAAGACGCCAGCCCGTTCAATGAGATGATGATTTTGAGAAATCCAATTATAGAGATTTTTCACTCCTTCTTTAGGAGAAACGGTCGGTGACCAACCAAAGTCCTTTTTAGCTTTTGAGACGTCGGAAATATAAACTTTTTGGTCGCCTGGTCGCCAGGAGCTAAAAGAGTAGTTGTATTTTTTGCCGGCTAATTTCTCTAGTATAGCAAATAATTCCCAAATGGAAAGAGTAAATTGAGGCCCGCCGCCGATATTGTAGGCATTGCCCCGCGTTTTTTTAATGTTTTTGAAGGCCAAATTAAAAGCTCTTAATAAATCATCAACGTATAAAACATCCCTGACTTGCTTTCCGTCACCAAAAATAGTTACTGGCTTATCAAAGAGTAGGGCATTGCAGAACCAAGCTAACCAGCCCTGTTCTTCAATGCCGAATTGATGAGGGCCATAAATCCCGGATTGGCGAAAGACAATTGTATTTAATCCATAAATCCTTGCGTAATCCAGCCAATATTGATCGCCGGCTCCTTTGGAATTCCCAGAAAAATAGGCACAGCCGTTCTGTCTTACCATCACAACGGAATTGGGCACTTCTACAGAATAAACCATACCGTTATAATCAACCCACTCGCTCCTATCTTGATCTAGGTTACACTGTGCAGTTCTGGTGGTATTAATATAAACGCGGTAAAACCCTTCTTTATCCAAAAAAACCCGTGCCGTCATTCCGCATTTAATTGCGATTTCTTGGACATCGTCTGCTAATTTTTTCGAAACAGTTGTGTATTTCCAGCCATTTTTACTGTGTTTATTACCGTCGCCATCCAGTAATGATTTTAATAAAATAGTAAGATATTTTTGACTGAGATTTTTGATCTCTTGTGGAATATATTTATTATGGCTTTTGCCAAATCTTTTAACATATTCGTATAATTGTTTTGATGTGGCGGTAACATGGTGTTTCTTTACACAGGGTGAAGGACCAATAGCACGCAATGTTCTAACAGCTTCTTCGGTTCGATAGCAAGTAGTAAGGGTGACTGAACAGCCTCCAGTATTTAGGTCTTCATAACAATTTCCTTCTGAAAGATACCAGCCCAAAAAAGGTAACCAATTTTCCATTGGAATAGAGCGCTCTCTAAAATGCCATTTGTTTTTTTTAGGCCTTACTTTTGGTAGAATAAATTTTGTATGATTTTCTCCTTCCCTTACCTTTGCTGCGAGAAGATAAGCCATTGGCTTGCCTTTAATCTTTTGAGCTTCTACAAGGTGCGGTCTTTCTAACCCATTATGGTCACAATCCCATGATACCAACATTTTATGATTAGGCGTCACGCAGGTATTTAAGCGACGGTTTTTTTGTACGTACATCTTACCAGAATAATGATACGCAAAATGTCGTGTAGGTGTTTGATATTCAGCTACTTTCCGTTCAATATTATATGTTAAAACCATATCGTTAGGGAGTAATTCGTAAAACTTTTTCCAGCCGTTATCGGTAAGTATATCAGTTTCAGCCGAATAACAACATCCATAAGGACCGTGGAAGTCTAAAGGAAAACTCTCATTGATCCCTTTAATATCTCGGTAGTCATATCTTTTTTCTCTTTCAACAATGGGAATATAAAGCAATTCTCCCATTACTTTGTTGGTGCTGGAATAAATTGCCGGCGCCTTGCACCTCGTTTTTCTCATGGCCTCCAAAACATTAAAACTTCCAAAAGCATTTATCTCAAAATCTTCTCGAGGGTTGGTGACGGAAGTTACCATCGTAGTGTTGTGACAAACGATATTTCCAATTCCGCAAACAAAATTATGGGTTGGATTTATTTCTAAGTCATATACCCATCCTTTGTAATTTACTTCTTTCTTTTTTCTTTGATTTAATCCGTAGTGAAAATCTTTATCAGTCTTAAATTCCCAAGCTGTTTTCCATTTTTTATTTTTGGGTTCTGATTCAAAAACTGTGAATTTTTTGTTGAGTAGCGAAAGCAAAAGACTAATTTGATTTGCTAATTTATAGGAAGTAGTTTTATATCTTCCGTCTTTCATTCCGTCTCCTTCTAATAATTTTTGCCAAAAGAATTCTTGATATTCGGGGTTTAAGTCAAAAATCCAATCTGGGAAGAATTTTTGATAACTATGTCTTCCACAATTTTTAATTAAATAATTAAAAAGATTCTTGTTTGAACATACAAATACCCAGTGACTCTTAGTTTTATTCTGAAGAAAAACCCACCCCTTTACGCCAAAGACCTTTTTAACTGCTTTTTGAATATTTTCAAGCCACTCTTTATCTTTTTGGCTAATTTCTATATGATAATCTCTCTTTTTTGTAACGGTTGCACAGCCTTCTGTAATATAAGCTGCTAAAATTTCTAATAATTTCTTATCTGCCTTATTTTTTCTTCCTCGAACTAAATTTATATTTCTTACAGTTAATAACTCAGGATTTTCTTTTGGGTTTGATAATTCAAGATTCGCAGAATATATTGAATGATTCGGCGTTGCTTCGATAACCCCCCACTTTTGGTTTAATTTAACAATTTTACCATCATACCAATGTCTGTAGATTGCTTTTATGGGTGCCCACTGGCCACCATTTAAAAAACTTAAAGCCTTAACTTGGTTTCCTTTTAAGAAAATCACTTCTCCTTTTTGGGCTTTTTCTGGACTATTCTTTCTTAATTCTCGCTTCCATAATTCACCGAACGTTATAGTTCTTGTTCCCACTTTAGGAGTAGATTGAACTGGCACATAAATATTTTCTGGAATGCTTTGAGCAGCAAAATGATAAACCAAATTTGGCTTATATTTTTTAAAGGTTTCTAAAAGCTTTTTATCGTTTCTGATATCTCCTTTGACAAAAATAAATTTGCCTTTTTGTTTCTTAAGCCATTTTAAATTTTCCGGCGTTCCCACCCGATACAAATTGTCAAAAGCGATAACTTTATCTCCTTTTTTGAGATGATTAGCGGCGACATTGGTTCCAATAAAACCTGCGCCTCCGGTAATTAAACATGTTTTTTTATTCATAAAATCTTAACTATTATTTGATATTTTATTTATAAACTGTCTTTTCTCAGCATTCAAAAGTATTTTAGCACTCTTTTCTAATTTTCTTCCAAAGCTTTCTGTTGTAAAATGGCAATTTTTACAGAGAGTTATTCCATTTGAAACATCTAAAATCAATGATGGATATTTTGATATAGGTTTAATATGATGAGTGTGGAGAAAAATTTTTTCAAATCTCTGTCCACATTTTTGACATATATAATTATCGCGTTCCAGAACTTCTTTCGTCCAATTTCTCAATTCCACTCTTAGAGCGTGAGCTAAAGTTTCTTCTCGTTTTGTAAGACCTCCCTTCCACCACCTATGATTAGGACCTGTATGTGCTCGACGATATTCAGGATTTTGCCAAAGTTTTTTAACTGAATTGCTTACCTTTCTTCGATATTCTGGAAGTTTATGGACATCAAAATGGCGGACAGTAATTGGATGCCTTTTATATCCATCGTGAATATGGGTTTTTGGATTTTCTTTAAATATTTTATATGGTTTATGCCCTTTCTGAAAGCCCTCTTGGGGAAGATGTTTTCTGCCTTTCTGCTTTGCACTGATTTTCTTTTTAGTTTCTTCGGAATGTTCTATTCCTTTCATTGCTAAACTTGTCTTCATTCTTTCATTTTCATCTTTATATCTTTCCGTTTGAGCTAAGCTCATTTTTCTTTTTGTTTCTTCCGATAATTTTCTTCCTCTCTGTCTTTGGCTTATTTTTCTTTTGGCTTCTTCTGAAAGAAAAAAGTGTTTTCCTAAAGCATTTTTCTTTCCTTTCATTCCTTCGCTTATTTTTCTTCTTATTTCCTCTGGAAGAGGTATTCCTTTTCGTGGAGATGGTTTATGAGGATAAATTCCTTTTGGCATATTTTATTTATTTCAAATTCCAGTGCTTGATTGCTTCGCTCCAACGCTCCCACGTGCCAATATCCTGCCATTTTCCCTCAAACTTATAACCAAAAAGTTTCCCTTCTTTAGCTAATTGGGGAAAGAGGTCATTTTCCACCATGGCGAATTTTGCCTTTGGGGGATAATATTTTTTAACTTCGGGATTCATCACATAAAGACCAGAATTAATATAATGAGAGGGTGGTTCTTTTGGTTTTTCGACGAATTCTATAATTTTATCACCTTTCATTCTGGCTACACCATAAACCTGGGGATTTTCCACTTTTACCAAACCCACGGTAACCAAAGCTTTCTTTCCAAAATGCCAATCAATCATTTTTTTGAGGTCTAAATCCTTTAGCTCATCTCCGTTTGAGACAATAATTGTTTCTGAAAACCAATTTCCTGTTTTTTTGGCAAAAGGGGTAAAGGTGCCAGAAGGTTTTTTTTCTACTACAAAATCAATTTTTTCTCGGGGAAAATAAGTCGCCTTCCACTTATAAAAATCCTCCAGGTGTTTTTTTTGGATTCCGATTTTAATATCGTCAACCCCGCTCTTTAAAAAGAGTTCAATTAAATAGGTAATAATAGGAATTTTTCCGACGGGCAGCAGGGGCTTGGGAATTTCCAGGGTAAGCGGTCTTAGCCTCGTTCCTTCGCCCGCCGCCAAAATAAACCCTTTCATAGAATTTTACTAGATTTCACTCTACCATAAACAATTTTTTTAATCAATAGGTATTTATATTTTTTCTATTTGGGAATAAATTTGCCAGGCGGCAAGGCCAGGCGGACAAAAATCTTTTTTAGGAAAAGAGTTCAAAAACCTCTTTAACTCTTTTTTCTTTATGCCAAACATTAGCTCGGCTTC
>Ga0210017_1000781_pt1 | contig 27684 bp, 30 predicted proteins | sample CryGeyCG2014_020_FD_183966 | JGI IMG/M metagenome (GOLD analysis project Ga0210017, IMG submission 183966) | Groundwater microbial communities from aquifer - Crystal Geyser CG08_land_8/20/14_0.20 (SPAdes) (version 2) | ecosystem: Environmental > Aquatic > Deep subsurface > Groundwater | place... | reverse complement strand
TTGCATTTCTTCAAGTGACCATAAAACTTTTTCCAGGCTTGTTTTTTTCATATTGGGGCACACGGCGGATACGGATGCCGGATAAAATTTCTTGCCGGGATTATCCTCCTGAAGCCTGTGCACGAGACCCGTCTCCGTGCCTATTATCATCTCGCCGCAATCGCTTTCTCCCGCGTATCTTTCCATGCCGGAAGTGGAAAGCACCTCGTCCGCCACTTCGCAAACTTCGGTTCTGCACTCCGGATGAACAAGAACTTTGGCGCGGGGATGTTCCTTGCGGGCGTTTACAATATGCTGTTCCAGAATCTTCATGTGGACAGGGCAATAACCGTCGTAAAGTACCGCTTTTTTACCCGCCCGCTTAGCCGCGAAACTGCCGAGATATTTATCCGGCACAAAAATAATTTCATCCTTTTCAATTCTCCTGAGAATATCAACGGCGTTAGCTGAAGTACAGCAGCAATCGGATTCCGCCTTCACCGCCGCCGTTGAATTGACATAACAGACGACAGCGGCTGAAGGATGCTTCTTTTTCAATTCTCTTAACTGCGCCGCGTCAATCATATTCGCCATAGGGCATCCCGCGTCTTTATCCGGCAGCAGAACTATTTTGTCCGGAGAAAGTATAGCGGCTGTTTCAGCCATAAAATGCACACCGCAAAAAACAATTACATCTGCTTCTGTTTTGGCGGCCTCGCGGCTCAAGCCAAGCGAATCTCCCCGGTAATCGGCTATATCCTGGATTTCAGGGAGCTGGTAATTATGAACTAATATAACAGCGTTGCGTTTTTTCTTAAGTTCTTTGATTTTTTTAACAATACCAGTCATGATTTTATACCCTAATGTCAGTCAGTCACCCGGATAAAGAGGCGACATTTGTCTGAGTTTGTCTATTATTCCCGGCAGAATACTTATAACAAAATCAATATCTTCTTCGGTATTATCTTTGCCGAGGCTGAATCTTATAGAACCCTGGGCTATCGCATGGTCCAGCCCCATTGCCAGCATAACATGAGAAGCTGAAAGTGAGCCCGATGCGCAAGCTGAACCGGAGGAGACAGCGATTCCCTCCATATCCAAATTTAGAATAATTGATTCCCCTTCTACATATTCAAAAGAGACATTCAGCGTGTTAGGTGTTCTTTTATCAGGATGACCATTTAGCTTAACTTTTTTAATATTGTCATTTATGCCCTTCCATAATCTGTCCCGCAATTCCGCAATGCGTTTGTTTAAGACTGCTCCATCACGTTTAGATATTTCAACAGCTTTTGCAAAACCCACAATCCCTGCCACATTTTCCGTACCTGCGCGTTTATTCTTTTCATGGTGACCGCCGACAATAAGAGGAGCCATTTTTATACCTTTTCTTTTATAAAGAACTCCCACTCCCTTGGGTGCATAAATTTTATGTCCTGAAAAAGAAAGCAGATCTACGTTCATTTTATCCACATCAACAGGCACTTTTGTTAAAGACTGCACAGCATCGCTATGAAAGATAATTCCTTTTGCCCGTGTAACAGCTCCAATCTCTTCAATTGGTTGAAGCGCGCCTGTCTCATTATTAGCATGCATAATTGATACGAGAATTGTATCCGCTGTTATTGCATTTTTTAATTCATCAACACTAACTACTCCGAATTCATCCACCGGCAAATATGTGACAGTACAGCCGTGTTTTTCAAGATATTTGCAAGTATTCAAGACCGCATGATGTTCTATAACAGAAGTGATAATATGGTTTCCTTTAGAAGCGTTGGCCTCCATTATTCCCTTTATGGCGGTATTATCTGACTCCGTGCCGCCGGAGGTAAAAATGATTTCATCCGGAGATGCCCCGATAAACGCGGCGATTGTCTCTCTTGACGCCTCTACCGCTTTTCTGGCCTCTCTGCCGAAACTGTGAATGCTTGAAGCATTGCCGTACGCTTCTTTATAAAAAGGCAGCATCGCCTCCAGCACTTCCGGATGAACCGGGCTTGTCGCGTTATGGTCCAGATATATTTTTTTCACAATCTATATGCCTCCGCCCACGCTGAATTTTTCATCACCGGGCTTTGAAAAAACCCGCTCTATTGTTTTCTTCTGGGCCTCAAGCCGCTCGTCTATCTGGTTTATGACACCTTCCATCTGCTCAAGTTTTTTGACACGCCCGTCTATTTTATCCGTTTCCCTCAGCACAAATTTAATGGCATCGGCAACGGGGTCGGGCAATTTGCCGTGTTCAAGATCAAACAAATGTTCTTTACTAAATCCCACTCCCAGTCTCGCGGGCACGCCCACCGCCGTGGCGTCGGAAGGCACATCCGAAATCACGACCGAACCCGCGCCTATTCTTGAGCGCGCTCCTATAGTTATGGCCCCTAAAACAATAGCGCCAGCTCCCACGACAACATTATCGCAAAGCGTTGGATGTCTCTTTTTCTTTTCCAGGCTGGTTCCGCCGAGGACTACGCCCTGGTAAAGAAGCACATCATTGCCGATTTCAGTTGTCTCGCCTATAACAACGCCCATACCATGGTCAATAAAAAATCTTCTGCCTATAGTGGCGCCCGGATGGATTTCAATGCCTGTAAGAAACCGCCCAATATGCGAAATGATCCGGGCCGTGGTGTATTCTTTTCTGCGGTAGAAAAAATAAGCTATCCTGTGCAACCATATGGCGTGAAGACCGGGGTAGCAGGTGAGAACTTCAAAAATGCTCTTCGCCGCCGGATCCTCATTAAAAATTGTCCTTATATCTTCTCTTATGGTTTGCAACATCTTATTTAATAACCTCCGCCATACTTAATGCCCACTTCAATTTGCTCATCAATGTTAACAAAAAGAACCCCTTTTGAGCAAAATTCAAAATATGCCGTTTACCTTATCTCGTCTAACCTCTTATATTTTTATTGATATATCTTACAACTAATGCAATTTTTTCTTTAGTGTATGCGCCCACTTTAGCATTATTTACTCTATTAAACGCAAAAAGACACGAAGCTTGCGAAGGACCGGCTTTGATTCCTGCAGAACGGATCAAAGCATCTCGCTTCGCCCTTGAAAGGCCGTATATAGGATGCTCGTAAGTTATACCGTATTTCAGGGTGAGCTCTCCGGCGGGCTCCATATATTCCGGAAGTTGTTCAGGATAATATAACTGATTCTTGTTAAATCCATCTGCAATGACTTTGATATTATTCTTCTTGCAATAGACTATCATCTCAGCCAGCATCACAATCTTACAGCTGCAGCAGATAAGGCTGTCTCCGTATTTTTTAACATCATCTTTTATTTTATCTACCCCTATTTTTTTAAATAAAACATTGGAATCCTTCATAACCCAGGAAACTTTTCCGGGAAATTTTTTCTTTATTATGTCCGCTGTTTTTTTTGAATTTTCAAATTTCCTCTCGGCGCCATTATCAAAAGTCACCATCTTAACCCCGCAGCCCGCTTTCAAATAATAAACCGCCGCAGACATGCTGTCTGCCCCGCCGGAAAATAATAATCCTATTGTTTTCATATTTCTTCACCCCTTAAAAGAACAAATATCGCTATATCCGCAAATAAATTCGGCAATCTTTTGATCCTCTTATTATTTCCGATAAAAATTTCTTTTTCAATCCTTATCTGCGCTTTATTACAGTATTCAAAAAAATCAAGAATACTCAAAAAATGCAGGTTCGGCGTGTTATACCATTCGTATGGCAGCGCTTCGGTGACAGGCACCCTGCCCTTGAAAAAAAACTGGGGCTTACCAAACTACCCCTTTTTCGCAAAATCAAAAAGCCAGGTTGAAAGATATCTCTCGCCCGTATCAGGCAGAATCACCACAATGGTCTTACCTTCATTTTCTTTTCTTTTTGCTATTTCAAGAGCCGCCCAGACCGCAGCGCCGCTTGATATGCCTGCAAGTATTCCTTCCTGACTGGCAAGTTTGCGCGCTATGTCTCCGGCCGCTTCATTAGTGACAGTGACTATCTCATCTATGATCCCGCGATTCAGAACATTCGGTACAAAACCAGCGCCTATACCCTGAATTTTGTGAGGCCCGGCTTTGCCGCCGCTCAAGACCGGCGAATCCTTCGGCTCAACAGCTATGATCTTGACCGTTTTTTTTCTTTTCTTCAGCATTTCTCCCACGCCCGTGATCGTGCCGCCGGTACCTATCCCCGCTACAAAAATATCTACGGAACCATCGGTGTCGTTCCATATCTCTTCTGCTGTTGTCTTTCTATGTATCTCGGGGTTGGTCGGATTATTGAATTGCTGCGGAAGAAAACTTCCGGATATAGTTTTTTGTATCTCAACAGCTTTATCAATCGCGCCCTGCATACCCTTAGCTCCGGGGGTCAATACAAGTTCAGCTCCGAATACTTTTAAAAGATGCTGCCTTTCAACGCTCATAGTATCCGGCATTGTAAGTATGAGCTTGTATCCTTTTGTGGCGGCGGCAAAGGCCAGAGCTATCCCCGTGTTTCCGCTTGTCGGCTCAATTATCACAAAACCTTTTTTCAAAAGCCCCTGCTTTTCCGCCGCCTCAATCATGGCGACGCCTATCCTGTCCTTGACGCTGGAAAGCGGATTAAACGACTCGAGCTTCACGAGTACAACAGCTTTTTCAGAGCCATCGAGCCTGTTTAATTTTACAAGCGGCGTATTACCAACTGTCTTTGTAATATCATCATAAATTTTTCTCATTGTGCCCTCCTTTTTCCTGAGCCTCATCTGATAGAGATTTGCTCTCATAAACCTATTGGCCGGTTTGCCTGCATTAAAGCAGGCAACATACAACCCATTATATTTAAAATCTCCAGTCTCAGGTTACCCGGCTCCAGTTTTCTGCTTTTAATTATTTTTATATTCTGCATTCTGTTTTTTTAATACTCTCTACCCACTTTCCACTATCCTCTTCCTTATATATGGTACATCCTGGCCAGCTTGCCTGTTTTATCGGCATCAATTTTTACGAGTTCCTGCAATGTAATTGATTCAAGAACCTGCTTCAGCGCTCTTTCCATACGCGCCCACACAACCCGCACCGCGCAGCTTGAAGATTTCATGCAATCATCCGGGCCTGTCACACAGTCCACCAGCGAAATGGGGCCGTCTATAACCGACGCTATTTCGCTCAACTTGATTTTTGAAGCTTTGCGGCCGAGATTAAAACCGCCCCGGGATCCTCTTTTGCTCACGACAAGCCCCGAGGAAACCAGCGCGGAAAAAATATTCGCGAGATAACTCGCCGATATATTCTGCCGCTTAGCTATGTCCCTTAATAAAACAGGGACTTTGTCGTCCTGCTTGGCAAGATCCAGCATCGCCCGCACACCGTACCTCACTTTTGTTGACAGTTTCACACCCTTCTCCTATTCATCACAATTATCATCTTCTTTGTGATGTTAGCAGGAATAAAACCCTTTGTCAAGTAGGCACGGGCACGGGGGACGTTCATTGACTTATTGAATAACTCTGCAGTTCAATAGGGACGCCCGCCTGCCGGCCGGCAGGGTTCCAATTAACAATGTGAATTATTACGCCCTCAACTAATCCTGCGTATGAAAATCCCGGCCTGTCTATAAATAATCCTGGAATCAGTTTTAAGCTGCTGCGACGCCGCCACGGTCCCGTCAGAAGTGATATGTCCGAATAAATAAATATATTTTTCAATCGCCCGCGGAACCCATCTTTGCGTCTCATTATTTCGTAAATATCTTTTTCCCATAGCATTTATTTCGTCTGAAATTACATCAAGCCTGTCAAAAAAAAGACCGATAATCCCCGCGACATACGCGGCGTCCTTTTCCTTTTCTTCCGGAGATTTCCTTTTATCATACACAAGCAATTTCTGAATTATGAACCTGGCAGGGTGAGGAATATTCAAAACGATACCATCTCCCAAATCTATCTCCCGGCAATTCTCTGTTAACATATCCAAATACCTTAATCTCTCGGCCTCAAGCCCCGGCTCAATTTTCCCCCATGGTTCGTATTTGCCTTTTAAGGGAAGCAGTAATTCAATTTTTACCTTCCTTCCCTTTACCGCCCATCTGTCCGTTGAGAATTTCCCCGAACTCTTGCCACGCCCCCGCGCCGGCAGCTCAACAAAACCTATTTTTTCTATGTTTGTTCTCAAATTGCCGCTTCTTGTTTTTTTGACCACGGCATCCAGATCGTATGTATATAATAGCGGCGCCATCTTCAATTTATAATGATACAGAAAAGAAGCTATGCCTCCGATGAATACAATATTCGCCAAATCATCATTTAACCCGGCAGCGATTTTTTTAATAATTTGAAGGGTGATTTTTTCTTCACTCATGCCTTTATCAACAATTCCATGATTTCTTCAGCCTGCTCATAGCCCCTGTCATTTAACGCCCGGCAATCCAGATACAGTTGAATCAAATCAACAATATATTTTTTTTCTTCGATGCCTTGCGCCTTAATAATTGAATTCCTGTGCTTCGGATCAATAACGGTAATACCCGAGTCATAATCCACTTCAATCAGGCCCAGGTCATTTTCAATTTTGCGGACATCATTTGTTAAGGCATATATATGAAGCCTATCCGCATTTGAAATACTCAAATTGTATAATCTCGCGGCGGAATGCCCTGTTATCAAATAGTCCGTATTTTTTGACCTTTTAATGCGTTCAATAATTTTTTCTTTGGCATCAGGCATTTTTTGAATATAATCAAAAAATTTTAAACTTTTATTATCCCCGATATTATATCTTCCCGCCCATTGATTCAGAAGTTTTTCCAAATTAATAATACTCAGCATTCCCCTGTCATCGACGGCAAGAAATCCGAGCTCAGTCATACTGTTCACCCAGTTATTTGCCGTGCGGCGAGAGACAGCCGAAATCCTGCTTAGCTGAAATGCGTTCTTTATTTGCCCATTATCGGCCAGGCTGATATTAAGTTTAGTTTTGCTATTATGAAAATAGAGCGTTTTGAACATCCACAGTTCCATATCGCTGAATCCCAACTGCGCGGGCGCGGATTTTTTAATTAAATCATTTGCGATATTTAAACCGGAAAAATTTATTTCTTTTTCATTATACAGCTTATAAGCGCGCCCTCCTGCTTTGTTAATAAGCAGCCACGAAAATTCCGGGGCATATTTTTGAAACTGTTTTTGGAGATTATCAATCAAAGATTTTTTTGAAATATTATCCACTAAAAAGATTGCGAGGGGACGGTACCCTGTTTTGTTTACAACGGAACTAAGCCGTGTATATACCCTGTAAAATGTGGTCGCCAGTATGTTCTCTATGTTCTTTGATTGCTTGATATCGGCGGCGAACAATTGCTTATTTATTTTTATAAGCGCGTCTATTTTTCTGTCGCAATTATTTATAGACAGCGATTTATTGTTCTCCGCCACTTTCCATTTCAAAGCGCTTAATTGCTTGTGTAAAATATCATCAATCATTTTTCCCCCGAATGAATGGTAGTAAATGCGATTTATATTGTCAAGTATAATTTATACTGTACTGTCAAGTATAATGTGAGGTCAATGGGGACGCCCGCCTGCCGCTAGGCATGGCCGGCCGGCAGGGTTACTAATGACCGGGCGCGTAGGGGGCCCCCGCCCTTGTCATTTCAAATCCGTCTGTGGCGGATGAGAAGGAAAAAAGGGGACGTCCTTAATAAATTGGAGGATTTTCAACAAGTCACGAAATGTTTCATCCGCCGTAGCTTTAGCAAAGGAGGAGCCTGCCGGCCGGCAGGCGGGCGTCCCCATTAACGAACCGAAACCAGATCCCTTTTTTTGTTTTAAAAATTGTAATTGACCCCCGCGCCGAGCCACAGCGGATAGCCCTGAACATCAACAATGTCGTTGTATTTTTCATCAAAAATATTTGTTCCCTTGATATAGAATTCCGCTTTGCCGCTCTTAACGGTCAGCGAGCAGTTGGTAAGCAGATAGCCCTCTTCCGAAGGCCGCTTCCTGTATGAGAAGCTTATGTTCATACCAAGATTTTCCAGTATCCTTAATGTGTTTACTGAGGATATTTGATGAACCGGCTGACGCAAAGCGTATTTTGAAATATATGCGCTTTCCGCTTCTTTATCAGTATATGTGTATGCGATACCCGATGTGAGCAAACCTATTCTCTGCCGGGCGTTCATCTCTATTCCCCGGACGGACGCGTTTCCTATGTTCCTCGCCAGCCACACGGTATCGGAAGGATCTTCTTTTATCCAGTCAATGATATTCGCCTCCTCCCTCGCGAATAATGTCAATCCGAACATCCCTGCGCCGTAGAGCCAATCCAGCCCGGCATCACAGGACAGCGCGGTCTCGGGCTTCAAAGCCGGATCTCCCAGATTTGAAGGTGTTTTATAATAAAGATCCGTGTAGGAAGGTTCGCGAAAAGCTTTTCCGACAGAAGATCGCAACTTTATTTTTTCATTCAGTTTCCAGCCCAGGCCCAGCGAAGGGGCAATCTGCCAACCCCACGAGGAATGATTGTCTCCGCGAATGCCGGCGTTTATCAGCAGTTTGTCCGCTATTTCCGATCTGTTCTCAATAAAGAGGCCGGTCCTGCGCCTCCTGCGCTCACCCATATTGGACGAGTCCAGCGTGTCCGTTATAAGTTCTCCTCCGGCGGCGACAGAGGATTTTTCAGAGATTCGCGCGGATGCAGAAAGGTTCAGGTCAAGCCGGTCGGTCAGATGGTCATTTAAATATGAAATTCCGGAATAATCATAACTGAAAATATCCGAATGGCGCTTGAAGGCGACCCCCGATCTCAGGGCTAAGCCGTCATTAATTACAGTGACGGTTTTTAAAGAGACATACCTTGTTGAGGTGCGCTCTCTTTCCTTATCCAGCACCGTCCCGTAAAAATTATTCGCGCCGAAACTGTTGTTTTTCAAACCGTATGAGATATCCATTTCGGTTCCGCCCGGATTCAAAACGCTACGGCCGAAAAGATTTGTGATATCATAATCGTTATTATCGCTATAGCCGTCCGAGCGGCTTCCGGATGCCGATAAATACTGCCGTATTCCCCCGGATGCCCCTTCAACGGCGAGCTTTCCCGACACTGTCCCGTATGATCCCGACTCTAATTCTGTCCTGACGCTTTTAGCGGCCGGCCGTTTTGTTATGATATTGACGACGCCCCCGAAAGCGTCCGGGCCGTAAACCGATGAGGCGTGACCTCTTATCACTTCAATTTTTTCTATATCGGAAAGCGACACGGGAAGATCCATATTGTGATGGGCGGTCTGCGAATCATTCATCCTGACTCCGTCCACAAGTATTAACACCTGCTCAAAAGTGGCACCCCTCATCGATATATCGGACTGCACGCCGAAAGCGCCCCTTTCCCGCAGGTCAAGAGACGCCGAGTGAGTCAGAAGCTCGGCTATTGACCGCGCCGGTGAGGAGGCTATCATTTCCTTTTCTATAACCGTCACAGTCCGCACCCTGTCCGCAAACACATGCGGCACTCTCGTGCCTGTCACTATGACCGTCCCTAAATCAATCCCCGCGCCTATCAATGCCGGAGCGGCCATCAATATCAACAAAATTTTCACTCTTTTCCCGAACATCTCCGTCTCCTTATCCGCGCTATCCGGCACGGCGCCTATTTCCCGCCCTTCTTGTAGTTTCTCAAGCCCCGGACAGACGCCGCATCGTCTGAGACAGCGTCATGCCAGCCGGACCGGGCATGACGGGCTTTTTCACTCATTATCTCTCACGCGCATTATATTATTCTCAGCGCTCAGTATCCATAGCCGGGTTTTTACTTAGGCCCCGTCGTCCGAAGACGCCCCCTTTTTTCCTGATGGGCTCTCTTTATCAGCCGCGATTTGTTTAATATAATCGGGGTATGAAAAAGCCGAGGCCGGATGCGCTTGTTTGCGTGATCAAAACAAAGAAGGACAGAGACATCCTTCTTGAGGAAAAATGGTACAGGATTCCTCTCTCTCACGCGCCGCGAAGAAAACCAAAGTTTCTGGCTTTTTATCAGGGCGCGGCATTTAAAGAGGCCGGCGAAAGAATAGAGCTTTACGGCCGGATAAAATACTGGCGGCTGAAAAAAAGAAAAGAAATCCTGCCGGAAGAAAAGAAGCACCCGCGCGCGAATGAGCTTTATCTGCAGTTTTTTCTGAGCCGCGTGAGCAAGCTCAGAAAGCCGGCCTTAAACCGGGGACGGGTGAGAATCTCATTCGGCTTTACTTCTCTTGAAAAACTGCGCCGTTCAGAAAATATACGGGGGCTTTTTGACATCACTCCCATGGACGACATCCTGGAGGCAATGCTCAAAAAAAACAAAATCCCTTTCAAAAGGGAATTCGTCGTCAAAAGAAAAAACGGCAGAATATTCCGGCTGGATTTCGCCCTGAAGCGCGGGAAAAAACCAATTGATGTTGAATGCGACGGCTACCGCTGGCACTCGCAAAAACAACAGCGCGTCAAGGACAAACTGCGGAATGAGGAACTTAAAAGGCTCGGCTGGCGGGTGCTCAGAATATCCGAAGAGGAACTGCTCAAAAGACCGGAGAGCGTTTTAAAAAAAATAACAAAATACAGGGACAGGCCTTAAAAGTTGCGGTCTTTTTTTCTACAGCGCGACTTTCAGAATATCGGCTCTTGAAACAATGCCGACAATCTTTCCGTTTTCCAAAATAGGAACTGTCCTGAAAATGTTTTCACCGAGGACTTTCGCGATATCCCTGATATCGGCGTCCGGCGGAAAAGTGACAATTTTTGTCGTCATCACATCTGCGACTTTTGATTCGTGGATTTTGCCGCTGAAAGCGAGTCGAAAAACATCTCTCTCGGAAACCACGCCCATCAGATAGCCTTCACCGTCAACAACAGGCATACCGCTGATTTCCCTCATCAGCAAAATGTTAACCGCATCAGCCAGCGATGTCTCCGGCGTAACGGTTTCAACATTTTTTGACATAATATGTTTCGCTATCATTTTTCCTTCCCTTGAAGACATTTCCCGCTAACGGGATAAACTTTACCGGGGTCAAATTCCCTTTTCATAATAATTTTCCAATTCCCTTTTTCAAGTTTTCTGTAAAAACAGGACGCGTAACCCGTGTGGCAGGCGGGCACGCCGGACTTCACCCTGACAACGAGAGCGTCGCCGTCGCAGTCCAGAAAAATATCCGTCACTTCCAGGACATTGCCCGATTCCTCGCCCTTGGTCCAGAGCTTCTTTCGGCTGCGGGAATAGAATGTGGCCTTACCAGTGGCCACGGTTTTCTCAAAGGATTCCCTGTTCATATAGGCGAGCATTAGCACGCGGCCGTTAGCGTCAACAGTCACCGCCGGCACCAGGCCCGCGGAATCAAATTTAATTTCATTAATTAGAGCCATATTTTTTAATCGCCTCCTGTAAATCCAGCTTGTTCTCATATATCGCCTTGCCTGTGATGACTCCGGCCACGCCCGTTTTTGAAAGCGCCTCTATGTCTTCCATGCAACTCACCCCGCCGGACGCTATAATATCCATGTCCGTCATCGCCGAAAGCTGTGAATAAAAATCCGCGTTAATCCCCTCAAGCGTGCCGTCCCTCTCAATCTGGGTGACAACCACTTCTTTTATGTTCCTTGTGCTGACTGCCCTCAAAAAATCTTTGAGCGTCAGCGGCGAAGAATCTTTCCAGCCGTGTATCCTGACCCTGCCCTCGCCGACATCCGCGGAGAGCATGACTTTTCCGGGCAGTTGTGAAACGATCTGTCCGAATTCCTGAATGTTGTCAAAATAAAGAGAGCCGATTATTACCCTGTCCACACCCGCGGAAAGATATTTACTTGCCCGGGCAAAAGTTTTTATTCCGCCGCCCAGCTCAAGGACAGAGTCCGCGGCTTTTCTGATTCTTCTGATGGCCGCGCGGTTCAGGGAATCATCCTCGCCGAAGGCGCCGTCAAGATTCACAATATGTATCCTTTTCGCGCCCTGCCTCGCGAAAGACCCCGCGACGGCCGCCGGATCGTCAAAATAAACTTTTTCTTCTTCCGGCCGGCCCCTGAAAAGGCGCACGGCATTTCCTTTCCTCAGATCAATAGCCGGTATTATGAGCATTCAGATGAGGCCTTTTGTGGACGACACTTTTCTGGACGAGGGGCTGAGCGCCATGGCAAGGGCTTTGCCGAAGGCCTTAAAGACAGATTCGCAGATATGATGATTGTCGCGTCCGGCCAGAGAAACTATGTGCATTGTGATACCCGCCTTAACGGAAAGCGCCCTGAAAAAATCCTCTAAAAGGCGGTAATCAAAATCGGCTTTTCTTATATCGGCGAACTTGACATTGAACTCAAGAAAGGGCCGGCCCGAGACATCCAGCGAAACGAGAGCAAGCGCCTCGTCCATGGGAATGATGGCTGAGCCGAATCTTTGTATCTTGCCCTTCGCGGCTATTTTGCCTATCGCCTCGCCGAGCACTATGCCCGTGTCCTCGACGGTGTGGTGCATATCCACATCCGTGTCGCCCGATGCTTTCACGACGAGTCCGAAACCTCCGTGATAGGCGAAAAGTTCCAGCATGTGATTCAGAAAACCTTCCGGAGTTTTCACGCTGTTCCCGGCCGCGGGGCCTGACGAAAAATCAACACTCACGGAAGTTTCCTTCGTCTTTCTTCTGACTTGTGATTTTCTCATGTTTTCACCTTCCTCATCTCTATGGATTTTTTGTGGTTATCCATACCTTCGGCCTCTGCGATAGCGGCGGCGGCGGGGCCGTCGCAGGCAAAGCCGGACTCATCATAACTTATTTCGGCGTAACTCCTCAAAAAAGAGCCGGCGTTCAGGCCGGAGGAAAAAACCGCGCTTCTTCCCGTCGGAAGCGTGTGAGAGGGCCCCGCGGCATAATCGCCCATGGCGACGGGCGAATATTTTCCGAGGAATACCGCTCCGGCGTTCTTAAAACAGCCCGCGTATGACGAGGCGTTTTTCATGAGCACCGCAAGATGTTCGGGGGCTATCTCATCGGCTTTTTCTATCTGTCCTTTTTTATCCTTTATCAGAAACACTTTCACTTTTTTTCCGAAGACGGAAGCTATAAAATCAGCGAGCTTTGCGGACGGTGTGATCAGCGAGGCCGTCGCGTCCGGCGCGTGCTCAAGCTGGGCGGCCATCTCAGCCATGACCCATTCCCGGGGAACGCTCTCATCGGCGAGAACAAGCACTTCGCTCGGCCCGGCGAGAAGGTCTATCCCTGTCTCAGCGAACAACTGCCTTTTGGCTTCCGTGACATAGCTGTTGCCGGGGCCCGCTATGAAATCAACCTTCGGCACAGACTTCGTGCCAAGCGCGAAAGCGGCAATCGCCTGCGCTCCGGATATCCTGAATAAGGCCTTGACGCCGGAGAGAGCGCAGGCGGCCAGCACCTCATCCGATACGCCGCAGCTTGCGGCATATATCTCGCGCACCCCCGCGACCCTGGCCGGAATGGCGTTCATCAGAACCGAGGACGGATAAAAATATCTTCCGCCCGGCACATAAACGGCGGCGCTTGAAACGGCGCGAAAACGATGCCTGATCTTAACGCCTGCCCGGTCCGCCTTCACATCCTTGTATAATGCCCTGATTTTTTTCTGGTAAGACAATATGTTTCCCGCGGCCCGTTCAAGACTCTTCCTTGAGGTGGCGGAAAGCCTATTGAGCGCCGCGTCAAAATCCTTTTTAACGAATTTCAGGTTTTTCCCGTTCAGGATTATTCCGTTGAATTTCTTTTCAAAGGCAAAAAGAGCCCTGTCACCGCCCTTGCGAATCTTCGCTATTATGTCTGAAACGGTTTTACTCGCGTCGTCCTGCTTTTTCATTTTTCCTCTCTTATCCGCTCCATTGAAACATTTGCGCCGAGCTTTCGCAACTTGCCGAAAAAATTCTCATAACCCCTGAACAGGTGTTTCAGCTCATAAACGCGAGTCTCGCCCTCCGCCATGAGTCCGGCGATTATCATGGCCGCGGCAGCTCTCAAATCGCAGGCGTAAATATTCGTCCCCGAAAGCCGGGAAGTGTTTATCCTGAGCACGGCATTTTTCAACACCATTGACGCCCCCAGCCTCTTGAGCTCGTCAACATACATAAAGCGCGCCGGAAAAATTTTGTCCCTGATTTGGCTCCGCCCGGAAGCGCGCATCATACACACCGCCCACAGCGGCTGAAGATCCGTGGGAAAGGCCGGATAAGGCCCCGTGACAATATTTACCGGTTTTATTTTTTTCGGAGAGTTGACCGTAACAGAATTTTCTTTTTGACTTATTTTCACGCCCGCGGCCCTCAGTTTGCTTAGAAGCGCGCCCAGGTGGGAGGGGTTCGCTGAATCCACCCTCGCGCTGCCTCCAACGGAAGCGGCGGCGAGAATAAAAGTGCCGGCCTCAATCCTGTCGGGCATGACGGCGAAGTCCGCCCCGCCGAGGCGCGCCTTCCCTTTCACGGTATAAACGGAACCTGTTCTTGTTATATCCGCGCCCATCGCCTTTAGAAAAAGACAAAGGTCCGCTATCTCCGGCTCCACCGAAGCGTTTTCAATGACAGTCCTTCCGGATGCGGCGGCGGCGGCGAGCAGCAGATTTTCTGTGGCGCCCACCGACGGAAAAGAAAATTTTATATGCGCTCCCTTAAGGACATTCCGCTTGAAGATCATGCGTCCGCGAAGAATTGAATACGCCGCCCCCATGGCCTTCAGGCCGAGAAGATGTATGTCTATCGGCCTTTCTCCGAGAGCGCATCCGCCGGGAAGAGCGAAGGAACCCTCTTTGAGCCTCGCCAGCACAGGGCCCATCACCAGGACCGAAGCGCGCAGTTTTCTCACAAGTTTTTCAGGCAGCGCACCGTGCCGCAGCTGACCCGTCACTTCGGCCCTGTTGTTTTCAAACTTTACCGTCTTTCCCATTTTTCTTAGAAGCGCGAACATAATCCGCACATCTTCCAGATCGGGCATATTCCTGATAACGCACTTATCGTCCGTGAGAAGACAGGCGCTGAGTACGGGCAAGGCCGCGTTCTTGGAGCCGCTGATGTCAACGGAGCCGACGAGTTTTTCCGTACGGCGGCAGACGGCTAACATGAGGCCTCCGCGACCCTCAAAACGCCGGAAAGGTCTTTGTGAAATCTCACATTTTTCCAAGCTCGCGCGTAAAGAATTTCTGATACGGCCTGCTTCTGACCCGCGCCAATCTCAATCAAAAGACATCCGCCAGCGTTTAAGTGAGCGAAGGATTCCGCGACGAGCTTTCTTATGCAGTCAAGGCCGTCAGCACCGGAAAAAAGAGAATCAGACGGCTGGCTCAGCACGGCCTGATCCAGCTGACAGCCGTTCGGAATATAGGGCGGGTTGCTCGCGATAATATCAAAGCGGCCTTCCACCTCCGAAAAGAGATCGCTCTGCAGGAATTTTATATCCTCTCCCAGCTTTGCGGCGTTTTTTGCCGCCAGACTGAGCGCGGCGGGATTAATGTCGCAGGCCGTGACGGACAATTTGCCCAGTTTTGACGCGGCAATGGCTATGTTTCCGCAGCCCGTGCCGACATCAAGCATCGTCATTCCCGCGGAAGATCTTTCAAGCAGCCGTTCCACGAGCGCCTCACTGCTGTTTTTGGCTACAAAAACACCCTCATCCACATCAAGTGTCAGTCCCATAAATTCAACAGAGCCGGTGATATACTCCACCGCCGTGCCGGCTGAGCGGCGCGCGAAATTAGCGTTCAGCTTTTTGAGCATATCCGGGCTTATCTTTCTTTCAGAAAACACCGCCTCTCCGTAGCTGAGAGACAGTGAAGTGTTAAAGAGTGTGTCAAATTCCTCCGACGACAAATGAGGATAGGCAAGGCGCATCGCTTTATAAAGCTCCCCGGCGGTTTCGGCGGCCTCTCTCATTTGCCGGCGAGCTCCTCATTCAGTTTTTCCGTCATGGCGGCGATTTTACCTTCCATGAATTCAGTGAGATTGTAAATCGTAAATTTTATTCTGTGATCCGTCACTCTGTTCTGTGGAAAATTATATGTCCTTATCTTTTCGCTCCTGTCGGCACTTCCCACCTGGTTGCGCACTATATCAGCGGTGCTCGCGGCGGCATCGGCCGCCTGACGCTCATAGATCTTCGCCTTGAGCATGGTCATCGCTTTGGTCTTATTTTGAAACTGGCTCCTCTCATTCTGGCATGAAGCCACGGCTCCCGTGGGAATGTGAGTAATACGCACGGCCGAATCCGTTTTGTTCACATGCTGACCGCCCTTTCCCGAAGACCTGTATGTGTCTATCCTCAAATCGGATGGCTCTATTTTTATATCCACTTCCTCCGGCTCGGGATAAACGGCCACCGATGCGGCGGATGTGTGTATCCTTCCGCCGGATTCGGTTTTCGGAATCCGCTGCACCCTGTGCACTCCGCCCTCAAATCTGAAATAGGAATAGGCCTTCTCGCCCGCCGCCTCAAAAACAGCTTCCTTGATACCGCCCATGGGGGTTGAATGAATTGAAAGTGTTGTGAGCTTCAGACCGTATATTTCGGCGGCCTTCTGATACATTTTCAGCAGATCCCCCGCAAACAGGCTCGCCTCAAGGCCTCCCGTGCCCGCCCTGATTTCCACGATAACGGGTTTGCCCTCAAAGGGACTTTTTGAAAGCAGGGCGGAAAAAGCGTCCCTCGCCTTTTTGTGCTCGGCCTCCAGCGCGTCCTTCTCTTCCTCGTAAAGGAGCGACATTTCCTCATCGTCCTTCATGGCCTCAAGTTCGGCCAACTCTTTTTCTATCTGAACAAGCCGGGCGGCCGTCGGATAAAAGGGTTTCAGTTTTTTGTAGCGGCCGTGGACTTCGGGATCAAAAGAAGGCGACTCCGCCAGACTTTTTTCCAGCGCCTCAAAATCCCTGACTATTGTAAGGTGTTTTTGCTCCAAGGTGACCTGAGACTATTCTTCGTCTGTGGGGGGAGAGGTTTTCTTTTTGGGAGCGGGTTTTATTTTTTTGACCGCGGTTTTTTTCTTCGCCGCTTTTTTAGGTTGCACCCTGACCGTTTTTCCGGAAGTTTTTTTATATCTCTTCTCAAATTTGCTGAGACTGCCCACGGAATCAATAAGCTTCTGTTTCCCCGTGAAAAAAGGATGACAGGCCGAACAGATTTCCAGTTTGATATCATGGCCCGTCGTGGAACGCACTTCAAATGTGTTCCCGCATGTGCATATGACCTTCACAGGTTTGTAATCCGGATGTATTTTGTCTTTCATATTCTTTTCTCCTCAAAAAACGCCTTTATTCAGGACGAATTGTCGCAAAAAAACACTTCCCTGTCAAATTTATGGGGACGGCGCTTTACCTGCCTCTCGAAGCGCCTTTGGCGCGCAGGCAGGCAATAAGACATTTTATATTTGTGGGAGGGACATTCCTGTCCCGATAGGCTGCCGCATTGCTATGCAGCCTTTTATGGCGGGATAGCAGTCCCGCGGCTACCCGCAGTTAAACCCTCACCTTCCCAACTAATCTTTGAAAATTGCGGGCCTCGCGCCCGAAGGAATCGAGCACACGCCCCTTATGCTTCCGCCGAGGCGCACGGTGACGGTGAAAGCGCCGGGCTTTTTTGTTTTTTCCAGAATCTCCACAGGCAGTGTTTCCGATCTGGTCACGCCTATAAACCTCATCAGATAATCCGCCACCTCTCTGTCATCGCTTATCCTCACGAATATCATCGCGCCCGGATTGATATTATCTATTTTGGGAGCGAGGAAGAACAGAAAGCCCTTCGGGGCGTCAACGGACTCAACCCGCAGTTCTATCTTGGACTCCTCCCTGCCCGAAGCGTTTTTGGCGGCCCCTGCGCCCGATCTGTGAAAATCGAAAACGGATAAACGCTCTTTCCCGAATTCAAAAATAATATCCTCATTGAGCAATTTTCTTAGCATTGTTTTCAGCATTTGTCTCGTTTTTTCATAATCAACCCCGTCAAAGATCCTGTAGAAAGCTTCATTGTCCAGCTCCTGCAGAAAAACCCTCAGCGCATGGGTCGCCGCAAGTGTCTTCTCGCGCTCTATCTCATCCGACAAACGCTTTGTGTATATTGTGTTTTCAAACTCATGCCAGGGCATATTCAGATCCAGCGAAAAAGTGTATGGATTCCCGCTTATGGACACGGCGTAACGCAAAACGGATTTGTTCTCAGCCGACAAGGCCATGAATATCAGACCGCAGCGGTAACTGCTTCTGGCGGCGAATTTAATCTTCAGAACCGTGATATTCCTGTGCCTGGATGCGAGATGTTTGTAGGCGAGGTTGAGGTCTCCGCCGTAAAGAGAGAATATCCTCTCGGCGACGCGCTCGGAGCAGCCCAGCTCTTCAACGAGTATTCCCGCTCCTTCCGTCATGCGCCGATGAGAGCCCTTCTGAGCATATCAAGAGCCCTGACCGCGGCTCTTTTCTTTACAGCCAACCTGTCGCCGGGGAACAGGCATTTGACACAGCTGACCGGAGCGCCCTGCGAGGCCAGCGCTATAAAAACAGTGCCCTGCTTCACCCCTCCCGACGGGCCGGGCCCCGCCACGCCCGTGGTGGCCAGCGCGTAATATGAGCCGGACAATTTCAAAAGCGCATCAGCCATCATAACGGCCGTCTCTTCGCTGACAACTCCCGCTTTTTTGATCCGCTCTTCGGGAATACCCAGCATAAGACTCTTGGATTGTTCCGTGTATGTCACCAAACCCATATCAAAAAAAGCTGAAGCGCCTTTCACGTTGGTTATAAGATTGGATATTTCCCCGCCCGTGCATGATTCGGCCGCCGAAAGAGAGCGGCGTTTTTTACTGAGGAGCTTCACCACCGCCTGAGCAATGCTCTGCGTGTCCTCGCCGTATATGCTGTGGCCGAAAATATCCCTGAACTCTTTTTCAAGGCGGCGGGACCTGTCTTCCACCAGTATCTCGTTGTTTCCTTTAAGCGTGAATTCAACAGCCACCGACGCTATCCCCGGCACAATGTCAAAGCGCAAATCAAGCCCGGAAAAATGCTCGATATCCCTCACAGACTTGATCTTTTGCTCTATCTCAGCCGCTTCAATGCCCGTGATATGAAGTTTTTTTCTTCTGAAAAACAGCGGTGTGAATTTTTTGGACAGATAGGGATGGACGCTCTTCCTGAACACATTCCTGAGCTCCGCGTGATTTCCGGGAAGCATTATTATTATTTTTTTCTGATGCGTTATAAGCTGAGGAACGGATATTCCCGCGGGGTTTGGATAGATTTTCGCCCCGTCCAGAACATACGCGGCCTTATCGGCGGACTTGGGCATATCCTGCCCCTTCTTTATGAAAATTTCCGCGATAGCGGTGAGAGCTTCTCTGCTGAGAGTCAGCTTTTTGCCGGTGAAAGAACTCATGGCTGACGCCGTCTTATCTCCGGGCTCCGCCCCCAAACCCCCGACGCTGATTATCAGATCCGAGCGCGGAAAAACAAATTCCAGCAAATCTTTTATCCCATCCTCATCGCTTGAGGCGGTATAGAATTCGCTCTCAAAACCCAGATCATTGAGTTCAGCATCAAGATAGGCGATATCTTTGCCCGACCTGGAGCGGACAAGTTCGCTGCCTGTCAATATAAGCGCCGCTTTTCCCATAACAACTGTGCTCCTTTCGGGGCAAAACGGATCATGCCCCGTTCAATCATCTTTTTTACTCTCGCTAAAAACCCTGAAAGGTATCTTAAACACTCTTTCCACAATCCCCGTCAGAGGGCCCGTGATGGTCTTGGCCGGCATCGCGCTGGTGCGAGGAGATGAAAGAGGGCCTTTCACCTTAACAAACACCGGCAGAAGCGATTTTTTTTCGCCCAGCAGAACATAGCCCACAAGGGGTATTTTTGAAATCACATCGTTGATGAACTTCTGCGCCTGAAAACCTACGACAATATCAATCGTGTTTTTGTCCAGGTCAACATCGCCGTACACGCTGGTGCGGGAATGGTCATTTTCTATCATCACATCCTTCGCGTGTATAACGGGCCCCTTCTTCACTATTTCCCCGCTCACGGATTTCACCGGAAAGTGCGCCTCATAAGAGGGAAAACGGCCGGTCAGATACTTAAAAACATCCATCGTCTGGAGAATATTGTAGAGCATTGAGAGCTTGGAAAACGCGCCGGCGCCTTCGGTCAGCATCACGCGCGCGTTTAATAATTTCAGCTCACTCCAGTCCCCGTCGCATTCAATCCGCCCGGACAGCGAACCCCTGAAAATCTGTTCGTCTATTTTCAATCCTGTGAACTGGCCTCTCATCCGGAAATCTTTGAGTGTCAGACGGCCCGCGGCTTCCGCCGAAAAAGAAGGATGCTCTACAAACAAATTATCCACCGTCAGCACAGCGTCCTCAAGGGATCCTGACGCGGATAGGCGATTCCCCGCGCCTTTTATCTCGGTGAAGAACCTGCTTCCGTCAAAATATATCTGCCCCGAACCGCCTACGCCGGAGTAGAACACATCCCGGAGAAAAAGATTTCCCTTCAGGCTGTTCCTGCCGGCAAAATTCCCCTCGTACACTATATCGGAACCGAAATAACCCCCTATATCACCCCGGACGCCAAAAATACGCAAAACATCGCTCGCCGGAAGATCGCTGTTTTTAGCCGCGATTTTCCATCCTTTGAGATAACGGGCGTGCACCGTAAACGGATGCGCGCCGAAACCGGAGATCAAAGTGATGGCCGTACCCTCTCCGCTGAGATCTATCACCAGAGACGCGTTATCAAAGCGGAAAAAGCGCCCGGAATCTTTGTCATGAAAAGACGCTCTGCCGGCAGTAAAAGCCAAGCGCCCCACGGCGAATTTATAGCCGTCCTTCTCTTCGCCCGTGCCCGGCGCGGTCACCGACTCTATCATAGGGCCTATGTTAAAACCTTCCTTTCCCCGCGCTATTCTGATATCGGGATTATTGAAGATTATATCGCTGAAGAATATTTTCCCGGCCCTTATTCCCGACACATCCACTTTGATAACAGCGTTGGCGGCGCTGAGGAATTCTCCCTGCTGCGACGACGCGCTCGGCGCAACACAGACTATCCTGCCCGCGGGGGTGATATAAATGAAAGCTGTCTTCACCTCGCTGGCCAGATATTCGGATAGGACGCGCATGACATAGGGCCTCAAAGTCAGGTTCAACGCCACCGCAAGCGCCGCCAGAAGCAGCAGGGCGGCTCCGAGCAGTGTGAAAATAATATCAAGCGTGTTTTTTAAAAGTTTTTTCAAAAAATTATTTCTTTCCAGGCTTTAACCGGGCACCTGCTTCCGGCCGTTAAAAGCTGAGCGGGATCTTTAAACTTATCCTCTATCACAACGGGCAGATTATCTTTTATTTCCACGACGCCGTCGGGATTGAATTTTTTGGCCGCGCATATGCCGCAGGCGAAACATCCGTTTTTGCAGTAATCCCGCACCTCGGCTTTGTCGGCGCTGCGGCAGGCCACATAATAGCCATGGGAGACCGGCACAAGCTCTATCACTCCCCGGGGACATGCCTTGACGCAGAGGCCGCAGCCGGTGCATTTGGAATGATCTACCCCGGCGATACCGCCGGGCGCTATCTTTATCGCCCCGTGCGGACAAACCTTAACGCAGTCTCCAATGCCGAAACAGCCCCATGAACATTTCAGAAAACCTCCGGCCACAAGCGAAGCGGCCTCGCAGGTCGGCACTCCTTTATACGGGAACTTGACGGCGCTGCCTCCCGCGCATCTGATAACAGCGGTTTTTTTTACATCCGAAGCCGTGGACGCGAAAACTGTCTTCAGGAATTTGATGCTCTCCTCATCAGCCGAAGAACATTTCCCTATCTCGGATTCGCCTTCCACAACCGCCCTGGCGTAGGCGGCGCAGGAGGAAAAGCCGCAGGCGCCGCAATTCAATCCCGGCAGGGCCTTTTCAACCAGAGCGACTTTGGGGTCCTCTTTCACATCCAGCAGCATGTCGGCGACCGCTAAAAACAAAGCAAAAGCGCCGCCGGAGACGCCAAGCAGGAGAGGCGCCGCGAAAATCCCGTCGCTTATAATCATTTCATCATCCCCGAAAAACCCGTAAAAATGAGAGCGAGACAGCCGGCTGTTATAAGAGCTATGCCCGCTCCCCGGAAAGGCGCGGGTATATCAGCGCTGTCAAGCCTCACCCTGATACCTGCCATTATAAGCAGGGCCATCAGAAATCCGCTGCCGGCGCCGAGGGCGTAAAAAAGGCTTTCTATGAAATCAAAATCTTTGAGCACCATGAAAAGTGTCACGCCGAGGATTGCGCAGTTGGTCGTGATCAGCGGAAGATAAATGCCCAGGCCCTTGTAGAGAGGAGGAATGAATCTCTTCATGAACATCTCAACAAACTGAACAAGAGTGGCTATAACAAGTATAAATGCCACATTTTGAAGGTACTGCAGATTGTAAGGCGTCAGTATTTTATGATAGATGCCCCATGTCGCCGCCGAGGCCAGGAGCATCACAAAAATCACGGCAAAACCCATGCCCGACGCTTTTTTCAGGTCCGTTGAAACACCGAGAAAAGGGCAGATGCCGAGAAAATAAGTGAGAATAAAATTGTTGACCACGGCCGCGCCGATGAAAATCAGTGCGTAATTCATTGTGAAATGGTGCCAGGGGTTGACTTTCGATACTTATTGAAACCCCACACTTGAGCAAGCGGCATAATATTAAGGACGTCCCCTTTTTTCCTGTCCGGCAGGCAGGCGTCCCCTTTTTTCTTTCAGCGCCTGATGCGCACCCACCAGCAAACCCAGTGTGATAAACGCTCCCGCCGGAAGTATCATCACGAGAAACTGCGGGAAAAAACCGGGCACCGCCTTCATGCCTAAAAAAGTGCCGCTCCCGAGAATCTCCCTGATAGAGCCGATCACAAACAGCACCAGCGTGAAACCCGTCCCCATGCCGAGAGCGTCAAGCATTGACGGCACAAGGCCGTGGCGCGAGGCAAAGGCTTCGGCGCGCCCGAGGATTATGCAGTTGACCACAATGAGAGGAATGAAGGGGCCCAGTGCCCGGCTCATCTCATAATAATTGGCCTTGAGAAAAATATCGGCTATGGTAACGAATGTCGCTATCACCACTATGTATGAGGCGATACGCACCTGATGGGGCACGATTTTCCTGATAAGAGAGATGATGCTGTTGCTTAAAAAGAGCACGAATATAACGCTCAGGCCCATGGTCAGGGCGTTTATGACATTCGTCGTCACCGCCAGCGTCGGGCACAAACCAAGCAGATAACAGAGTATGGGATTTTTCTCGAACAGGCCTTTAACGAACTCTTTCATCAGCGCAACACCGCTTTCATTTTAGCCATCTTCGCATTTATCATCGTCACCACCGCGCGGGATGATATGGTCGCCCCTGTCACGGCCTGTATATCGTATTTTTCGCGGGGGGCGGTCTTTACAATATTGAACGGGGGGGTTTTCCCGCTGAACTGTTTTAAAAATTTGTCATGAGTCACTTCCGCGCCCAGTCCCGGTGTCTCAAGGCATTTGAGTATTATGATACCCCTGATGCGCTCCATGTTTTTATCCACACCCACAACAGCTCTGATCTCGTCCTGAAAACCCATGATAGACGCCTCAAAAGCGTATCCGGCCTCACCGGCCTTCCAGTAATCTTCGCCAGCGCGCGAATGGGCGCTTATCTCTTCTCCCGGGAAAATCTCTTCAACGGCTTCTATTTTAGCCCGCCTTTCATTATCGTCAATCTTTTTGGAAGACTTTTCCCAGACGAATGACAGGATTAGCCCGCTGGCGAAACACAGACAAAGCAGGAACAGGCTTATCTTCAGTATTTTTTTCACCTATTACCCTCCTTCTTAACAGAGAGATCCTCTCCGAAAGAAGCTTTCGGCGGAATTTTTTCCAGCAGCGGAGCGAGGGCGTTCATAATGAGAATAGAGAACATAACGCCTTCGGGAAAACCGCTGAAGTATCTCAGCAGCATCGTGAAAAAACCGCATCCGGCGCCGAAAACAACCCTTCCCCTGAAATTGGCCGGAAGGGTCACAGGATCCGTGGCCATGAAAAAAGCTCCCAGCATCAGGCCGCCGGAAAATAAATGCAGCACGGGACTTCCATGAGACGCCCCGCCGATAAAATAGAACAGCGACGAAATTATCCCCACCGTCGCGAGATAGGAAAGCGGCACCCTGTAATCAATGATTTTGCGCGCGAGAAGGTACGCTCCGCCCAAAAGCAAAAGAAGCGCTGATGTCTCGCCCACACTGCCCGGACAGTTGCCTATAAGGAGTTTTCCCGTTTCCCATATTTCACCCGAAAATTTCCAGGCCCCCAGAGGCGTAGCCGTCGTGAGAGCGTCAAGAGGCGATATCCACGAGGTCATGGCGGCGGGGAAAGCTGCCATGAGAAAAGCCCTCCCCAGAAGTGCGGGGTTGAAAATGTTCTGCCCGAATCCGCCGTAAAAATGTTTGCCGAACACCATGCCGAAAATAATGCCGTAAGCGGCGTAGGAAAGAGGAAGCGAGGGAGGCAGAGTCATGGCAAAGAGCAGTCCCGACACAAGGGCGCTGCCGTCATTTATGAAAGTTTTTTTGCGGATCCTGATAAACGCGTATTCCGAAATGTATGCAAAAAAAACAGAGACGCCGTAAAGGAGCGCCGCGCGCCGGCCCCAGAGATAAAGCGAATAGGCCATGGCCGGGGCCATGGCGATGACGACATTCCGCATAACGGCCGGCACATCAGTGCCGGAAAAATCATGCGGTGAGAGCGATATTTTAAATTCTCTTTCCATTTTTGGCTTTTAGAAATGCGGCAAGCGTGCAAAGCGCCGCCGATATCGCGAAGATGATAGCAATAATCTGCATTATTGTTAAACCCATAAATCCGGCCACGGTGTCTCCCCTCAGAAATTCCATGGCAAACCTTATCATGCCGTAACCCGCCAGATAAGCCGCCAGGCGAAGGCCTGTTATTTTCATAGGCAGCCTAATGATGATAAGAAAAAGCAGGAAATTGAGGACACTCTCGTAGAGCTGAACCGGATGAAGCGCCACGCCAAGCGGCGCCAGAGAAGCCGGATTCGTAAAAGTGACCCCGGGCCAGCTCCCGCAGGAACTGCCGTAACAGCAGCCGGCCAGAACACAGCCTATCCTTCCTATGGCCTGCCCCAGTATCATTGGCGCGGCGAAATAATCGCAGAATTCGGCGAAAGGTATTTTTTCTTTCCGCGAAAAATAAAACAGAGCCAGCAAACCGCCGATGATCCCGCCTCCCACGGCCAGCCCCCCGCGCCAGACATAAAAGAACTCAAGAGGATTCGCTGTCAGGGTTCCGAAATCCCAGACAATAAAATGAAACAGGCGCGCGAAAGCAAAAGCGCAGACAAGAGAGTAAAAAACGATATCCTCAAGGCGGCGGGAAGCGATACGGCCGGCAAATTCTTTTTTGAGCACAAACCAGGCAGCGACGACGGCAAGAAAAACCATCAGGCCGTAAGAATACAGCGTTACAGGGCCTATGCTCAGTATGCGGGGAAACACGGAAGCTCCGGAAAAGATTTTTTCATGAGCTTAATATAACATATTCCCGCGCAATAAATAAAGACTTCAGCGTTCGCGCCAGATGTGACGAATGATATTTAGCAAAAAAGACAGAAAAGAGTAGATTCGGCTAAAAATACGAAAGGGGCAAAAACAGATGGAGGTATTCTATATAAACGCCGTCACAATATTTTGGTTAACGGGGTAAATTTTGTACAATATTCTTGGTGGGATAAACCTGGATACACTCGTCAGATTAGGGCGGAAGCTCAAATCTGATTTGAAAGGGTACGCTTAAACAGCTTTGAAGTTTCTCAGAAGTAAATGCGTTCGTCCGGAAATCTTCCAAAAGCTGTCTTGCGACATTACGGATGCTTCCGAAAGTTTTACGGATTTGTTTTTTGAGCAGACTGCCCTTTTCCATCAGTTGGTTGATGATATGGGCAATCTGAAGCAAGAGATAATAGTTTTTGCTTGCCGTCTCATTTCTGCTGTAAGAGTGTTCCAGGTTATATCCCCCTTTTTTCTGCGCGTTAAATCCTTCGTTTTCAATTTTCCACCTAAGCCTGCCTCCTTTTGCAATTTCTTTAAAATTGCACTCGTTTATTTTCAGATTCGTTACCCATGAAAATCTGGTATCAGTTAACGGTCCTTTCTTCCCCGGCTTGCGTTCATTGCATTCCATGATATTAATTTCCGGGCCGCGGTATTTTATCCCTGTTACCCAGTTAAATCTCTGAGTGATTTTCCCTGCTCTAACAGTCGCCGCGTTTTCCGGCTGCTCTTTTTTCTTCAAAGACTCGTACCACGCAAAAGTCTCAGGCATGCTGCCTTCCTTAAAAGTTATGATATACTTCCAGTCGTATTTATCGCAAATCTTAAACACGGGATCACAGGCATAAAGTGAATCAAGCAGCAAACATATTTTCAACTGCGGAAACGCCTTTTTCAGTTCGGGCGCCAATCTGTAAAAAGCTTTCAGTTCGCAGTCCTGTTTACGTTTCTTAACTGACATCTTTTGAGCCCCGGGAGTATTTTCTATCATCTCAGTTCCAATGCTTAAAACCAGCCCGTTTGCCGTCGCTATCTTAGCTTCTAAAGCATTGTGATAATAGTAGGTTTTCCCATTAACTTTTTTGGTTAAACAATGCGGGCAATGCCGTTTCTCACCGTAAGTTAAATGACCAGTGCCGTCTACGGGTATTAAATAATATTTCGCGAGCAAGCGATAATTTTCCAGTAACTTCATTCTTATTATACTGCGTATCATTTTCTGCCTTAACCATGATAGATTTTCAGGAGGTGACTGCTTTAATAGATTCTCTAATGTACCGTGATCAGCCACTCTCTCATTATTTTCGCCGGATAACAAATTTAAGTTTTCCCTAAACCCTTCCGTATTAAACTGAAAATTTATTTGTCTTCGCGAACCCAGCTTTAACAAAAATAATAATGTTCCCAGCCAGAACAAATGCGCGGTATTATAATCCGTCTTATTTACCTGCCTCGGATCTTCCATTGCATCTATCCATTCCGGCAGCTTCGGGAAAAATCTGCGCAGCGTCTTGTGAAATACTTCTATTACTTCCTGCCTCTCCTCTGCCTTCTTTCCTTTACATGCCGCTTTATTATTGATTTTTGGATTTCGCATATCTCCTCCACCAATCCCTTTATTACTTTCCACTCTCCTGACCATGACTTTACCTCCTCTACCATATCAACCGGTATATATATCCCTTTGGTTACTTTTTTCACTTTATACATCAGATAAAAAAGTTCATGCCTGTAACTGCTTTTCGCGCATTTACAGTTCTTGTTGCCGCAACGTTTTCTTACTGTTACTACACTTCCGCTTACAAAAGGCTTTGTCTTTCCCATTCGCTTCATCAGCGAATCTCTCTTCCTTTTCAGCCAGTTAATGTTTGCTTTAACCTCATAATTACCCATAATACCTCCTTTTTATATCCATTGTATCTATACTATGGATATTTGTCAAGTATTTTGAGTCCGCGAAGATTACTGCTCTTTTGATTTACTGTTTAGTTGTCGGTTATCGTCTTGAAAATAGGTGCGAAGAATATTTCATTCTTCAGGGCTGATTGCCTCACTAAAAATCTGGACAAAGAGGGGGGCGTTGCCTCACATAAAAATCTGGATGAAAAAAAGTAGAATTAGGCTGCCTTATGGGAAGAAAAAG
>Ga0210017_1000774_pt1 | contig 27718 bp, 26 predicted proteins | sample CryGeyCG2014_020_FD_183966 | JGI IMG/M metagenome (GOLD analysis project Ga0210017, IMG submission 183966) | Groundwater microbial communities from aquifer - Crystal Geyser CG08_land_8/20/14_0.20 (SPAdes) (version 2) | ecosystem: Environmental > Aquatic > Deep subsurface > Groundwater | place... | reverse complement strand
AAAATGTAAAAGGCGAAGAGGACTTCGTCCTCTTCTTCACCTTCGCTTTCGCTACGCGAAAGCTCGGTATATGATTAAATTTCAAAATATCACCAAAATCTACCCGCCCAATACCGTAGCTTTGAATGATGTATCTTTTGAGGTTGAACCAAAAGAATTTGTTTGCCTTGTCGGAAAATCCGGAGCCGGAAAGACGACCTTGCTTAAGCTTCTTTTGGCAGAAGAAAAACCAACCAGCGGCAGAATTTTTTTTGATGATCAGGATGTTCAAAAAATCAAGTCAGGACACCTGCCCCAATTAAGGAGAAAAATCGGAGCCGTATTCCAAGATTATAAACTGCTTCCTTCAAAAACTGCCTATGAAAACATAGCTTATGCTATGGAGGTGATAGGCGCTTCGGATTCGGAGATTGCCAGAGATGTGGCTGAAATATTGGATATTGTCGGATTAACAGAAAGGACCCATAATTTTCCGGTCCAGCTTTCCGGCGGGGAAAAACAGAGGGTGGTAATTGCCAGAGCTTTAATTCACAGACCGGAAGTTATTCTGGCTGACGAGCCGACGGGCAACCTTGATCCTTATCATGCCCTGGATATTATTCGCCTTTTGTTAAAAATCAATGAATTCGGCACAACTATAATTTTATCTACCCATAACAAAGAAATAATTAATTCCCTGGGGAAGAGAACAATTACTCTTCACGAAGGAAAGATGATTAGAGATGAGAAAATAGGCCGTTTCATTTTGTAAAAACTATGTTTACTTTAATTAAAAGAATATTTCGTTCGGGCTGGCAAAGTTTAACAAGAAACGGGGGAATGATTGCCGCCAATATTTTTATTATGACAATGGCCATCTCCGTTATAACTTCGCTTTTCCTTTTCAAAGATGTCAGTCAATTTCTGATTTCCAGCATTCAGGAAAAAGTTGATGTTTCGGTTTATTTCAAATATGAAACCGCAGAAGAAGATGTTTTAAAAGTTAAAGAAGAGATTAACAAAATTCCCGAAGTAAAAGAAGTAAATTATGTTCCAAAAGAAGAAGCCCTTAAAAGATTCACCGAAAAACACGGAGACAATCCGATTTTAATGGAATCTCTGGCGGAAGTCGGAATAAATCCCTTTTTAGCTTCTTTGGGCATTAAAGCCTTTCGGGCCCAGCAATACGAAGCGGTGGTCAGTTTTTTAGAGAAGCCTCAGTTTAATTCTCTGATTGAAAAAATTGACTATCATGAAAGAAAGCCGGTTATTGAGAGTATTTACAGTTTGACTTCAAACTTTGATAGAGCCGGCATTGTTTTTTCAATAATTTTGGCGCTTGTTGCCATTTTAGTTGCTTTTAACACCATTAGACTGTCAATTTATAACTCAAGAGAAGAAATAAAAATTCAAAGACTGGTTGGCGCTTCAAACTGGTTTATCAGGGGTCCTTTTTTGGTCCAGGGAGCAATTTGCGGATTTTTCGCCGCCTTAATTTGTCTTTCACTTTTCGCTTTATTAACCTGGGGACTCAATTCAAAAGCAGAGGTTTTATTTCCCGGACTTGGTCTTTTTGGTTTTTTTGTCAGCAGTTTCTGGTTAATTTTATTGATTCAATTACTGACCGGAATAATTTTGGGAATTATTTCCAGCTTAATCGCTGTTAAAAGATATCTTAGAGTTTAAAACTTGTGGTGAGCGTATCGAACCATTGCGGGGTCGTCTAACGGTAGGACACATTCCTCTGAAGAATGGTATCTTGGTTCGAGTCCAGGCCCCGCAGCAAATTATCGCCAAACAGGCGGTTTTTTGGTAGAATAGAAAAATAATAAATTAAATTGTAAATTTTATGAAAGTAATCGCTATTTGCGGTAGTCCAAGAAAAAATGGGAATACAGAAATTATGCTGAAAGAAGCGCTAAGGGGAGCGCAAAAAGATGGCGCTAAGACAGAATTGATACAGTTGGCAGGAAAGAATATTAAATATTGCTTGGGTTGCGATGGCTGCGAAGAAGGTTGCAAATATCCTTGTAAAATTAAAGATGATATGGATGAGATCTGCGAAAAAATGATTAAGGCCGACATTATAATTGTCGGTAGTCCTGTTTATTACTGTAATGTGTCAGGTTTGCTTAAAAACTTTATAGATAGGTGTACCTGTCTAACTCATCCAAAACTTAAATTGAAGGGCAAAGTTGGCGGAGCTATAACTGTTTCTGGTTTTTTCGTCGGTAATGCCGAAGCAGAATACCATATTTGGGATTTTCTGAGCTGGCAGGGGATAACATTGCCTGGAAGATGCACAGCTGAAGGTTTTGCCGTAAAGAGAGGAGAAATTTCAAAAAAGAAAAATGATTTAAAATCGGCAAGGGAATTAGGGAAAAGATTGGTAGATTTTTATAAAGAACATAGAAAATAGATTATGATGTCATCTAGGAAATCGCCAAAGGGGCGATTTTTTGGTAGAATAGAGGAAGATAATTAATTTAATAAAATTATGAAAATTGGTTTTCCCAATCATCCTAGAAAAAATATACTTGATGAGATTGAATGGGTTGGTAAAAATAAATTTGATTTCGTAGATTTATTTTTAGAAGAAGATATAGCTGTTCCTGAAAAAATTGATATTCACGAAGTTAAAAAATTAGTTCAAAAATATAAATTAGATGTTGTTGGCCACACCGCTTGGTATTTGCCAATTGGTTCTTCAATTAGAGCTTTAAGGGGAGCCGCTATCTCCGAAGCAGTTAGATATTTTGAAATTTTCAAGAAATTAGGTGTAAAGTTTGTGGCAATTCACGCTAATTGGCCTACCGAGATGTTTTCTTCAAAAGAAGGAATAAAATGGCAGATTGAAACATTAAAAAAACTTGTGAAGGAAGCAAAAAATTATAATTTAAATCTAATGTATGAACCAATTGATACACCGCAAGACAGCATTGAAAATGTTACCGCGATATTTAATAGTGTTCCAAATTTATTTTTACTCCTTGATATTGGTCACGCAAGTTTGAATGGAAGAAAACCGGAAGAATTTATTATAAGATTTTATAAAAAACTAAGGCATGTTCATTTGCATGATAATTTAGGGTGGGAAGATTTGCATTTGCCAATGGGGGTAGGAAGTATAAATTGGGGGAAAACATTAAAAATTTTAAAAAAATATTATAATGGAACAGTAACTTTAGAAATGTTTTCTAGAGACAAAGACTATGTTCTTTTAAGCAAAGAAAAATTAAGAAAATTATGGAATAAGCTATAATTTTAATTTAATGGCTACCATTGAAGATTTTGAAAAATTAGATATTAAAGTGGGGAAGATAATTGAAATAGAAGATTTCCCAGAAGCTAAAAAGCCTTCTTATAAGCTGAAGATTGATTTTGGACCCGAAATAGGTATTAAGAATTCATCTGTCCAAATAGTAAGTTTATATGCAAAAGAAGAGCTGAAAAATAAATTAGTCCTTGGCGTGGTTAATTTTCCGCCAAGAAAAATCGGCCCATTTCTTTCTGAAGTTTTGACTCTCGGTGTTCCTGATAAAGGTGGAGAGTGTGTGTTAATTGTTCCCGACAAAGAAATCGCTGAAATTGGCGGGAAACTCTATTAAACAGGTTCTAGCGTCGTTCAAGACCCGCAGCAATACCGGATTTTTAGAGTAGGCGTTCTCAAATTGGTAAAGTTAAAAATGTAATTCATTTTACAGACAGGAAGAAGGAGTAAAAATGCAAGGTCGGTTGCTTCATCCATAATAATTTAGTAAGAAAATTAAAAACATGACAAATTGGTATAATTTTTCGGAGGATCTGAATTTAGTACCTAGCACTGAAGGTGTGTACCTATTAGCGGATACCTATCACAATGTAGCGTATGCCGGTAGAGCAGATGATCTTAGAAAAAGACTATCTGAGCACCCAGATCCTCAAAATTCCTGCCTTCGGAGGAAAAATATAGAATACTTCGCTTTTGAAGAAAATTCCAATTCCGAGAGTAGAGAGACAGAACTTATAGATAAGTACGATCCGGAATGTAATCGTACTTAAACAAAATAGAGGCGAGAGTCGCCGTTTTATCAAACGGCTCTCCGTCCGAGTCGCGTCGGCGGGACACCTGTAGTTTTTAAGCTAAACTACCCACCAAACAGGTTCTAACGTCGTCCACGACCCGCAGCATCGCTGAGCGCGGTTCGAGAGACCGAGAAGTATCAGAAAAATCGCCCGTTCCCGGGTAGTTTTTATTTTTCCTTGACTTTTAATGTAATTTATGCTTTAATGCGAGAAACATAATGTATTTCTTAGAATATGTCTAAATTTTTCTTAAAACTTTCCATTTTCATTGTCATCATTCTTCTTTTTATTCCGCAATCGGCAGGCGCGGAAACGACACAGGGGATGAGTGAAGAAATTATGCAAATAAAGGTGCGTTTGCTTCAGATGCAGATAGAGCTTTTAAAAATTAAGCTCGCGCTTCTTACTGAAACTATTTTGATAAAACCTGATGTGTCGGTTTCCGAGACAAAGAAGTGTGCGCAACTTGAGATTTCGTGGGGCTCAGTTCAGGGAGCAACCGGATACCGTTTGTACCGAGATGGCAATATGATTTACGAAGGAAAAGACCGAAGTTTCGTGGATTCCGGACTTGTTTTGGGAGAGAAATATAGATATGTGGCGTACGGATTGTATCGCGGAGAAGAGGGGGACCCGTCCGAAGTTCAGGGAATAACCGCTCCGGATGTTTGTCCTCCCAAGACTCCAAGTCTGACTCTTGGAAGGAAGCCGTGCGGCGGCCAGATAACTGTGCGCTGGACCTCGGATTTGGAAGAGGTGGTCTACCAGCTGTTTCGAGGAAGCAAGGAAGTGTACAGCGGTTCTCTGTCTCAGTTTGTGGATTCCGGGCTTACGCCAGGCCGTACTTACGAATACGAAATCAGGGCAGGAAACAGAGGTGGCTGGAGCGATTTTTCAGATTCCGTATCCGCACAGGCCTCCAATGTGTGCGCTCCGTCCATTCCGGAAGTTTCTTCTGTAGTCCCTGAGACTTCCGGCGAGGGGATTCTTTCTGCCGAATTGAAGAGTTCTCCTTCTAACAATATTCGGGTGAGGCCGGAAGGGACAAATCAATCAGTGATGGCGATTAAGGTGGAAGCCACTCAGTCCGATATCACTATCGTGAGACTGGACTTGTTTTTCGATTCCCAGGTCTGGCGCTATCTGGACAAAATAAAAATTCAGTACGGCTGGCGCACCGTGGCAGAAAAGGAAGTGAACCGAGACTCTTTTACGCGAATCGGATCAGAGGATATCTATCGAATTCGATTCGCAGACTTTCAGTCACTTGTAAAAGAAGGGAGCTCGGGAACAATTACGGTTAAAGTTGACGCAAAAGAATTTGAAGAGGAAGACCTTCCTTATTACCTTACCGTATTCTTGGAAGATAATTCCATCCGCGGAGTTGATGGAATAGGTCTATCGCAATACGCCCCGCAGAACGGCGGAGGAAAAGAAGGGAATTTTGTGCGCACTTTCCGCATTGAGTAAGACCATTCCCGTATTGAGCTTGTTCTATCGCCGGGGATGGTTTTTTGATAGAATGAAAGAGAGCGAAGAAGATAAATCTTCTTCTTTCCCCTTCGCTACCGCTCGGGAAGTTGACGGGGTTGAAAAAAAAGTAATTTAGGGGTAAAATAAAATAATGCCAAAAGTTGTCAAAAAACAAAAAAAGAAGCCGGAATTAGAAACTCCAGCCGAAAAAACAGAGGAGATTAAAAAGACCAAAATCAGGGTAATTGGTATTGGCGGAGGGGGCGGTAACATTGTTTCTGAAATTGCTTCTAAAGTATCAAAAGCCAGTTTTGTTGTAGCCAACACGGATTCAAAATCATTAAAAAGTTGCAACAGAAAGGTGATAAAATTTCAATTCGGTCAGAATTTTACCCACGGTTTGGGTACCGGCATGAATCCCGAATTGGGAAGAGAGGCGGCTTTAAGCGAAAAAGAGAGAATAAAAAAACTTTTTGAAGGTCAGGATTTATGCATTTTAGTTACTTCTCTTGGCGGCGGAACAGGGTCAGGAGCTGTCTCTGTTTTTGCCAAGATTTCTAAAAATTTAGGCAACCTTACTTACGGAATTTTCACTTTACCGTTTAAGTTTGAAGGAGAAAAGAAAATGGAAATTGCCATTAACTCTTTAAAAGAAGCAAGGGGGCATTTTAACGCAATTACCATTATCCCCAACGAAAGAGTTTTTCAAACTATTAACAAAGATACTCCTCTCAAAGAGGCCTTATCCACCATTAATAAATTTTTATCTGAGAGTTTAGAAGGATTGATTGAAACAATTTATGAGCCGGGTTTAATAAACATTGATTTTGCCGATTTCAAAACCATATTAGAAGGCAGGGGAAGACTTGCCTATTTGAATACCATTGAGTCGCAGCGGAAAGAGGGGGCGATTAAAGATGTCGCGGCAGAAGTGCTTAATTCTCCTTTATATCCTTACACCATTCGAGGAGCAAAAGGAGTTTTATTTAACATTGCCGGAGAAAAAAATCTTTCTCTTGCCGATGTTAACCAAATATCAAAGGCAATTTCCGAACTGGTTAATCCCGAAGCAAAAATTATCTTCGGAATTTCTCAACACAAAAAGTATTCCAATATCATAAAAACTATTTTATTGGCTACGGGTTGCGGCGGAGGAGGAATTAAGGTTTCTTCCAAATCCGAAAAGAAAAAAAGAAGAAAGAGGAGAGAGGAAAAAGTTGAAAAGACCCCAGCGGTAGAACCTCGACAACCTCGGTTCACTACGGGGCAAGCAAAAGTTGAAATAAAAAAGAAGCAAGAAAAATCCGTCCCCAAAAAAGTGAAAATTAAGGCCATAAAAGAAGAAAAACCCCAAGAATCGGAAAGCAAAAAGGAGCAGACAGCGGCTTCGAATAATGAAGAAAGGGTAAGAAAAAACGCCCTTCAGATTAAAAAAGAAGCCGAGGAGTTGGAAAAAGAAATGATTGAAAAAGAAAAATTTTGGGAAACGCCGGCTTTTTTAAGGAAAAAATTAATAAAAGAAAGATGACCAAAAGGTCGAAGATTGAAATGAATTTTTAATTCATTGATAGTCAATAATTAATCTTAATAAGTGAGGAGGCGATGAGAATTTCATTCTCATCTTTATCTTCACTTCCATAAATGGAAGTTCGATGATAGAAGTAACCAAGGATATTTTAAAAAACATTTATAAACCAAGACCGGCCGATTCTAAAAAATATGACTGTGGACTTTTGTTGGTCATAGGCGGTTCGGATTTTTACTCTGGCTCGCCGGCTCTGTCAGCCATGGCTGCCTTCCGGTCCGGAGTTGATATGGTAAGAATTATTGCTCCAAGAAGAGCAGCCGACATCATCGCTTCTTTTTCGCCAAATTTAGCCGCTTATCCCTTAGATGATAAGTGGTTAACTAAACGACATCTGGCAACCTTAATCTCTATGACCGAATCGGCCAAAGAGGTCTCGAGAGGCAATACGGCCGTGGTTATTGGCGGAGGAATGGGCAGAACGGAAGAGACCCAGGAAGCAATTTTAGAATACCTTTCTCAAGTTCAGGTGCCGGTTGTAATAGACGCCGATGCCATTCATGCTGTGGGGAAAAACCCAGAGATAATTTCGGGCAAAAACTTTTTAGTTACTCCCCATACCTATGAATTTTTTGTATTAACGGGAAGAGAAGTTTATAAGCTGCCAGATAAAGAAAAGATAAAAGCGGTTCAAGAAGAAGCCCAGAGATTGCAAACAACAATTTTGCTTAAGGGAGCAGTTGATATAGTTTCCGACGGTAAAGAGGTTGGATTAATTAAGGGAGGCAGTTCTTATATGGCAAAGGGAGGAACCGGAGATGCTTTGGCTGGAATTTGTGGGGCTTTATTGGCAAGAGGTTGTGGTCCCTTTGAAGCTGCTTGCGCTGCTTCTTTTATTAATAAAAAAGCTGGTGAAATTGTAGCTGAAAAATTAAAAGATGGATTAACCGCCACTGATTTAATTGAAGCTATTCCAGAAATCATAAAATTTTAGAAATATGGTTTATGACCTCATAATAATTGGTGGGGGGCCGGCCGGTACGACGGCCGGAATTTATGCTGCCCGCCAAAAATTAGACACCCTTTTGATTACCAAATCCTTTGGCGGTCAGATAGCCAGAAAAGCTGTTGGCATTGAGAATTACCCCGGTTTTGAGGAAATTTCCGGATTAGATTTAATTAAGAAGTTTGAAAAACAATTAAGAAAATTTACCCGCCAAAGTTTTCCAAAAGAAAATTTAGGCGGGCAAGTTGATATTGAAAGAGATGGGGTAGGAAGCATAAAGAAAATCGGTAGAAATTTTTTAGTTTCCACCAAAACCAAACATCAATTTCAATCAAGAGCCGTAATTATTGCTTCTGGAGCCGACCCGCGGCCTCTGGAAATTCCCGGCGAAAAAAAATTTATTGGACGTGGAGTAAGTTACTGTTCGGTCTGCGACGGACCCTTATTCTCAAATAAAGAAGTGGCTGTTGTTGGAGGGGGGAATGCCGGTTTTGAAGCCGCTATATTTTTAGCCAATTGGGTCAAAAAAATTTATATTTTAGAGTCTGGGTCGGAAATTAGAGCAGACAAAGACAATCAGGAAAAAGCCCAGAAAACAGGAAAGGTAGAAGCAATTACCGGAATTACTTTAAAGAAAATTAAAGGAAAAAACTTTGTTAGTTTCATAGTTTTTGAGGATAAAAAATCAAAATCTTTAAAAAAACTGGCTGTGGAGGGAATTTTTGTGGAAATAGGTAGCCAGCCAGCTACTTCTTTTGTTAAAGGGTTGGTTGATTTTAATAAAAAAGACGAGATTCTTGTTGACCCTCAAACCAGCCAAACTAAAACTCCGGGGCTCTTTGCCGCCGGCGACGTTGATGATGTCCCATATAAACAAATTGTGATTGCGGCCGGTGAGGGAGCTAAAGCCGCTCTTTCTGTTTCTAATTATTTACAAAAAAATGGCCGAAATTAGAGGAATTGAAGCCAGAGAAATTTTAGATTCACGGGGAAATCCAACGGTTGAAGTGGAATTAACTACCGGTTTTGGCAAGTTTTTGGCTTCGGTTCCTTCCGGCGCCTCAAAAGGAAAATATGAAGCAGTGGAATTAAGAGACGAAGACGGCAGGGGAGTTTCTAAGGCAATTAAAAATATAGAAAAAATTATTTTTCCGGCGATAGAAAAAGAAGATTTAACTAACCAGAAAAGAGTTGATGAAATCTTGATAAAATTAGACGGTACGAAAAATAAATCGCGTTTGGGTGCAAACGCGATTTTAGCCGTTTCCATGGCAGTTTGCCGCGCCGGAGCCGAAGCGAAAAATCTTCCTTTATGGAAATGGATTTCAAAATTAGCCAAAACCAAACCTTCGCTCCCGACCCCTTGCATTTTGTTTATTGAAGGTGGGCTCCATGATGGAGGAGATTTAAACCTTCAGGAGTTTATGGCTTATTTCCCAGGTAAATCTTTTAAAGAAAGATTCAAGAAAGCGGTTAGTGTTTATAAAGAGCTGGGTCAAATTTTAAGCAAAAGATATGGAAAGAGAGCAACCAGATTGGGAATGGAAGGAGCTTTTATTCCGCCGATTAAAAATACCAAAGAAGTTTTAGATTTAGTAATGAAAATTGGAGGAAGAAATATAAACATTATCATTGATGCTGCCGCCTCCACTTTCTTTAAAAATGGTAAGTATAATTTTGAGAAAAAAAGATTGAGCCGGGGAGAACTTCTGGGTTTTTATTTGGAACTTTGTAAAAACTACCCCATAGCAGCTATTGAAGACCCTTTTGCTCAGGAGGATTGGCAAGGCTTTCAGAGCATCACAAAAAAATTAGGTAAAAAGATTACCATTATTGGAGATGATTTTTTGGTAACTAATCTTCAGAGAATAAAGGAAGTTACGAGAAAAAAAGCCTGCAACGGTTTAATTTTAAAACCCAATCAAGTAGGAACGGTTACTGAAACCATAACTGCCGCCAAATATGCCATGAAAAAGAAATGGAAAGTTTTTGTTAAACATAGAGGAGGGGAGACCAAAGATGATTTCATAGCTGATCTATCAGTAGGTTTGGGTACGGGTTTTATAATGGCCGGCGCTCCCTCAAAGCCAGAAAGAATGGCGAAATATAAAAGATTAGTTAAAATAGAAGAAGAACTAAAATAAAATTCTTATGGCGAAATTAATTTTATTAAGACATCTTGAGTCGCAATGGAATAAAGAAAATCGCTTTACCGGCTGGACCGACGTTCCTTTAAGCAAAGAGGGGATTGAAAGCGCAAAAGAAGTTGCCGGAAAACTTGCTCGTTTTAAGATTGATAAAGTTTATACTTCGCCGTTAATCAGAAATAAAGAAACCGTTTCTTTAATTACCCGAGCCGCAGCGAAGGGTGAAGAAGAAGATTTATCTTCTTCGACTAATCTTGGCAAAAAAGATGTACCAATTGTTATTGATAAAGCATTAGACGAAAGAAATTACGGCAAACTACAGGGCCTGAACAAAGACGAAGTTAAAAAGCAATATGGCGAGGAACAAGTTCATTTATGGCGGAGAAGCTGGAATCAGGCGCCGCCGAAAGGGGAGAGTTTGGAAGATGTTTTCAACAGAGTGGTACCTTTTTACCGGAGATATATTGAGAAAGACCTGAAAGAAGGGAAAAATGTTTTGATTGTCGCCAGCCACAATTCTTTAAGGGCTTTAGTGAAATACTTAGATAAAATATCCGATGAGGATATAATCGGCTTTGAAATGCCGACGGCCAGCATAAAAGAATACGATTTATAAAAGAAATAAAGTAAAATTTGAAAAGTATGGAAATTAATAAAATATATCAAGGCGATTGCTTTGAGTTAATAAAAAAGTTGCCAGCTGAATCCGTAGATTTAATAGTATGCGATGGTCCTTATGGTGTTACGCAAAATGGATGGGATAAAGTAGGAAATATACAAGAATATAATTTAAATTTAATAAAATTATTTTCAAGGATTTTAAAAAATGGTGGGGCATTATATTTATTTGGTAAATCTAATTGTATTGATTTTATTGATTATCGTCCTTATTTAACCTTGAATTCTAAAATCATATGGTATCAACCAAGTAGGTTGGCACAAGGAAAGTATAATTACACAAACAATTACGATTTGATTGCTTATCTTTCTAAGGGCAAAACGAAAAGATTTAACTTAGACGACATTCGAATCCCACAATTAGTAGAATTAGAGCATAGAAAAAGATGCGAAAACGTCCCGTCTGTCGTTAATGGTAAATTTCATAAAACCAAATTTAACGAAAAGGGTAAAAATCCTGGTGATGTTTGGGGTGATATAAAACAACTTACCTATAAATCAAAAGAACTTTTAGATAAAGATTTTCTACATACTATTCAGAAACCCATTAAATTGATTGAAAGGATTGTTAAAGCAAGCTCAAAAGAAGGAGATTTAATCCTAGACCCATTTATCGGAACAGGAACAACTGCTGTGGTATGTAAAGAACTAAAAAGAAATTTCATAGGATTTGAGACAGATCCTAAACTAGTTGCAATAGCTAATAAAAGGTTAAAGGAAATTGAATTGGGACAAAAATATCGTTTATTCTAAAATATAATAATATGAAGGAAAAAATTATTCACAAGATTATAATTCTTGCGAGAAAAGCACAAGCATTGGCATTAAAAATAGGTATTCCAAATCTTTTTCAACCAGGATTAGTAAAAGAATTGATAATTGCAGAAATGCTCGGCCACAGAAAAATCATTGCTAAAAGAGGTGCTGATGCGTGCGACAAAAATAATCCATCAATTATGTATGAATATCTTTCTTGCTATGAAGGCGGAACAGGGCAATTAGATAGAATGTTCAAAGAACCAATTGAAAAAAGAGCAGAATCATTACGCAGAATTTCCCGCAATAGAATGATTTATCTCGCAATTTTCTATAAGAATAATCCATTAGAAGTAAAAATTATTTATGAAATTAGGCCTTTAATTTTATCAAAAGAAGCCGAAAATCAATTAAACAGAAGTGGTAATAAAATTTCGCATGTTGGGTTTTCTGAAGATTGGGCAAAGAAAAACAGCAAAGTTATGTATGTGGACAAGAATATTCAAAAACATTAAATAGGTAATATACACATAGATTAATATAGGGTTGACAAGGATACTGTAAGGTATAAAATATAGATAGCTATCTATATTTTTTATTTCTATGTCTAAAATTAAAAAATGTCCCAATTGTCTTACGCTTCTCGGGGAAGGCACTCGGACAAGAATAATCCAACAACTTAAAAAAGAACCCAACAAGGTAAGCGAAATTGAGGCCAATTTTTCTTTGACCCAGCCAACTATTTCTTATCATTTAAAGGTTTTGAAAAAAATAGGGATGGTCTCAAGCAGAAAAAAAGGCCGCGAGATTTATTATTTTTTAAACAAAAGATATCCCTGTAAAAATTGTTTACTTTTTAAAATACCCTTTAAAGTATGATGAAAAGAATTTATTTTGATTACGCAGCTACCACGCCGGTTGACCCGAGAGTGATGGGCGCGATGTTGCCTTATTTTAATAAAAAATTCGGCAACACTATGTCTCTGCATAGTTTTGGCCAGGAGGCAAAACAGGCCTTAGAAGAAAGCAGAGAAAAAGTGGCTAATTTAATCGGCGCCAAAAGCGAGGAAATAATCTTTACCGGTTCAGCTACCGAAAGCAATAATTTAGCTTTAAAGGGTGTTGCCTTCGCCAATAAAAAAAGAGGAAACCATATCATAATTTCTCCAATTGAGCATCCTTGCATTATGGAATCAGCTGAATGGTTGAAATCCCAAGGTTTTGAAATAACCAGATTGCCGGTTGATAAATATGGGTTTATAAATCCCGAAGATCTAAGACAAGCGATTAGAAAAGAAACAATTTTGGTTTCCATAATTCATGCTTCTCACGAAATCGGCACTATTCAGCCAATTGAGAAAATCGGTAAAATCTGCCGGGAGAAAGGGGTATATTTTCACACCGATGCTGTCCAAAGTTTTGGCAAAATTTCCATAGATGTAAATAAAATGAACGTTGATTTATTGTCTGCTTCTTCCCATAAAATGTACGGACCCAAAGGGGCAGCTTTATTATTTGTCAGAAAAGGAGTAAAAATTGAGCCGATTTTACACGGCGGAGGCCAGGAACAAGGTTTTCGGTCTTCTACCGTCAATGTTCCGGCAATTGTGGGATTTGCCGAGGCCTGCGAGATAGCCCAAAAAGAAATGAAAAAAGAGGGTGAGAGATTGTCAAAATTAAGAGACAAGTTAATCAAAGGGGTTCTTCAAAAAATAAGAGGTTCTCATTTGAACGGTCATCCGACAAAAAGATTGCCCAATAATGCTAATTTTTGGTTTGAGTTTGTTGAGGGTGAGTCAATGGTTATTCAATTGGACTTGATGGGTATGGCCGCTTCTACCGGCTCTGCCTGTTCTTCGGTAAAACTTGAACCCAGTCACGTATTATTAGCAATAGGATTAAAACACGAACAAGCCCATGGTTCTTTAAGATTAACTCTGGGCAAATGGACAAAGGAGGAAGAAATAAGATATTTATTGAAGGTTCTGTCCGGAATAGTCAAAAATTTGAGAGAAATATCCCCCTTTAAAAAGAATTTTAAATTTTGATTATATGACTCTTTATTCAAAAGAAATAATGGAGCATTTTAAGAATCCAAAAAATGTTGGCAGGATGAAAAATCCCTCTGGTTTGGGTCAAGCCGGCAATAAAATTTGCGGCGATATTATGTATCTTTATTTGAAAATTGGGAAAAATAAAGCCGGCAAAGAGATAATTAAAGATGTGAAGTTTGAAACTTTTGGTTGTTTAGCTCCAAATGAAAAAATATTAACAGGCGAGGGAGATTGGCAAAAAATTTCTTTAATTCAAAAAGGACTTGACGTTTTAAATAGTAATGGCAGGAAAACGCAAGTAGTAAAAACTTTTATAAGACCGTATAGTGGGCCAATCCTAACAATAACTCCTTTTACTTCGCCGTTCAATAAATTCTCCGTGACACCCGAACATCCCATTTTATCTGTAAAACGAAATTGGTTAAAATCGGCTCGGAGAAGTAGTCGGCTATGCAATTGGTTGAGAATAAAAGAAGAAGAACTTACGTCAACCAAACCGCGATATGTTTTAGCGGGGAATCTTAAAAAAAGCGATTATCTTATTTTTACTCAAAACAAAAAAATAAAAGATTCAACGATATTTAATAAAGATATGATGAAGCTCCTCGGTTATTATCTAGCCGAAGGATATAGTTCTGCAAATAGCAGTACCCTCGCATTTGCGTTCAATAAAAACGAAAAGGAAAACATTTCCGAACTTAAACAGTCGCTTTTTAAAATTACAAACAAAAAACCCAAAGAAAGAATTAGAAAAAATGTTAATGAAATCTACATTTGCTCAAGAAAATGGGTTAAATTTTTTACATCTATTGCTAGCCGTTTAGCGCCATCTAAAAAACTTTCTAACGAGATTCTTCTTTTGCCATTTGCAAAACAATGGGAGATGATCAAAACATATATAAAAGGCGATGGTTATTTAGTTAGAAGACGGCCCAATAACGAAATAACTTATAGAGTTTCTACTGTTTCGCAAAATTTAGCAATTCAAACCCAAGAGATTTTGGCGAGAGGGGGCATATTTTCCGCTATAAAACAAGATACTAATATTGAACGGAAAAGCCATATTGAGGGCAGAAAAGTGGATAGTAAAGTGCTTTATACGGTTTCATTCCAACTAAAAAGAAAGCATAAATTTGTTCACCAAAATAGAGGATATTTTTTAGTTCCTATTAGAAAAATAACAAAAAGAAATTATTTAGGAAATGTTTACAATATCCAAGTAAAAAATAAACCAAGTTCCTATTTGGTAAAAGGATTCGCTGTTCATAATTGCACTGTTGCCATAGCCAACACGAGTTTGTTAACAACAATGGTAAAGAGAAAAACCTTGGAAGCGGCAGCGAAAATTACCAAAGACGACTTGATAAAAAAATTTGGCCAAGTGCCTTTGATAAAAATCCACTGTTCTTTATTGGCGGTTGACGCCTTGTCAGAAGCAATTTATGATTACTTTCTGAAAAATAAAAGGGAAATTTCAGAAGAACTCCAAAAGAAACACGAGAGGATTGTTAAAGAAAAAGAGGAAATTTCCCATCGCCACCAAGCATTAGTGGAGTTAGAAGAAAAACTGCATAAAAATGAAAAATAAAAATAAGAAAGTAATAGTGGCGATGTCGGGGGGAATTGATTCCTCTGTGGCGGCGGCGCTGTTAAAAAGGAAAGGATACGATGTTGTCGGGGTTTTTATGAAATTTTGGAAAGCACCGGATGAAAATGGTTTAGTTGGCGGCTGGAATAGATGTTGTTCGCCGGAATCAGAAGCAAGGGCGGGAAGGGTAGCCGCTAAATTAAAAATTCCTTTTTATGTTTTTAATTTTGAAAAAGAATTTAAAAAGAGAATTGTTGATTATTTTTTAAAAGAGCACAAAAAGGGGATTACCCCTAACCCCTGTGTTATTTGCAACAAGGAAATAAAGTTCGGCCTATTATTGGAAAGAGCGCTAAAGCTTAATACTGATTTTATCGCAACCGGACACTATGCAAGGAAACAGAAAATAGAAAATAGAGAACAGAAAATAGAATACAAATTATTGAGGGCGAAAGATAAAAATAAGGATCAATCTTATTTTTTGTGGATGTTGAATCAAAAACAATTAAAAAGAGTTTTATTTCCAATTGGAGATTATACTAGGAAAGAAGTTGAAAAATTAGCCCAAAAGTTTAAATTACCAGTTTTGGGTATTAAAAAATCAGTAGAGATTTGTTTTATTAGAACTACTGTAAATGATTTTTTGAGAAAATATCTTAAACCAAAACCCGGGAAAATTATTGATACTCAAGGTAAAATGATTGGCAAGCATGAAGGGCTATATTTTTATACCATCGGCCAAAGAAAGGGAATCGGGCTTCCCGGTGGCCCTCATTTTGTTTTAGATAAGGATATAAAGAAAAATGCTTTAATTGTGACCAAAGATGAAAAGGATTTATATAAAGAGGAGCTGATTGCCAAAGAAGTTAATTGGATAGCTGGGAAAGAACCCAAACTTCCTCTAAAAATTCAGGCAAAAATTCGCTATCGTCATAAATCCGCCACCGCAACAATTTATCCTAATATACGACAGACAACATACAAAATACGTTTTGAGCAAGCTCAAAGAGCCATCACCCCCGGCCAGTCCGTGGTTTTTTACAAAGGCCAAGAACTTTTGGGTGGGGGAGTTATTATCTAAAGGGAGAATTCTTGACAGGGTTCCTTGTTTTGTTAATATAGAGATACCTATACCTATGGTCGGGGTATAAGATTAAACAAGACTTTAAAATATGATCAGCGAAAAACAAAAAACTTTAATAAACTTTAAAAAAGCCCAAAGTTTGATTGCAAAAATTATTAAGATGATTGAGGAAGATAAATACTGCATTAATATTATGCAGCAAAATTTGGCTGTTTTGGGTTTATTAAAATCTGCTCACCAGATGTTAATGGAAAATCATCTTAATACTTGTTTCAAAAGGGCAATGTCTACGAGGAACGAAAAACGACACAAAATAATGATTGATGAAATTTTAAAAGTTACGAAACTTTTAAACAAATAATTTAAAAGATGAATAAACAAATAAAAGAACACACATTTTCCGTCAAGGGAATGCATTGCGCTTCCTGTGAAATTTTGATTGAAAAGAAATTACTGGAATTAAATAATATCAAATCGGTTGAGTCGTCGGCAAACAAGGGAGAGGTTTTAATTGAATATGAGAGGGAATCTCCGAGCGTTGAGGAATTAAATAAAATCTTTAAAAAAGAAAATTATATATTTTCCAATAAAAAAATTGAAATTCCAAATGGTTTGAATAGAAAAGAATTCCTGACAACTTTTGGTATTGGCCTAATAATTATCTTGGTCTTTCTGGGGTTGATTAAATTGGGTTTATCGGGATTAATTAATGTTACTTCTTCATCCTCTCTGATAACATTTTTTATTTTTGGGCTTTTAGCCGGTATCTCAACCTGTGCGGCGTTGATAGGGGGATTGATTCTTTCAATGTCAAAACAGTGGCTGGAGTTATATCCGGGCGACGAATCTATCTTTCGGAAACTCCAACCTCATTTAATGTTTAATGCGGGAAGAATTCTTTCCTATGCCGTTTTGGGCGCCATTCTTGGCGCGGTTGGAAACAGATTACAATTTTCCTTAAAACTCACTTCAATTTTGGTTATCGCTGTTTCTGTAATGATGATATTTTTGGCGCTACAAATGTTAGGACTGAAGGCTTTTCGGAGATTTCAGTTTACAATGCCAAAATTTATTACGAGACATATTGCTGACGAGTCGAATTTTAAGGGTCGTTATACGCCCTTTCTAATGGGAGCATTTACTTTCTTTTTACCCTGCGGATTTACGATAACTGCCCAAGGATTGGCTCTAATATCAGGAAGTCCCATTCAGGGCGGCTTAATTATGTTACTCTTTGCTTTGGGCACTTTGCCTATGCTTTTAGCGATCGGAATTTCCAGCGTGAGTTTTTCTAAAAGACCTCATCTGTCTTTCAGATTCCTAAAAGTTGCTGGTTTTCTTGTTCTATTTTTTGCCCTCTATAACATTAATTCTCAATTCAATGTTTTAGGTCTTTCCAGTTTTAATGATGTAGGAAATAAAATTATCCAACCCCCTAATGTAAAAGAAGAGGGATTTACTCCAATTGTTAATGGAAAACAAATTTTAAAAATGGAGGCCTCAAGTTCTGGATACAGCCCAAATTATTTTAAAGTAAAAGCAGGGATTTTGGTAAGATGGGAAATCAAAGACATTGGCACAAGCGGTTGCACCAATGCCGTTATCTCCCGCAGTTTATTTGATGGCCCGATTAATTTGACGCCCGGCCAAACAAGCATTAAAGAATTTACGCCCACAAAACCGGGAAAATACAAATTTAGTTGTTGGATGGGAATGGTTTCCGGCACCATCGAAGTGGTGGACAAAAACAGCAATGCGGCAAATTCCTCGGTAAATTCATACGTTGCTCCGTCGGGAGTAGCGGGTTCTTGCGGCGGCGAAGGAGGTAGTTGTGGCTGCGGGTGCGGCAGAAGATAAAGAAATTAAATTTTTAAAAATATTAAGGATTTTTATGGTTAAAATAATCTTAAAAATCTCTGGCATGGATTGTGTTTCTTGCGCAGCCAATATCGAGCACACCCTGAAAAAAGAAAAAGGCATTAATTCTGTTAATGTTAATTTTGCTACGGAAAAGACATATTTGGAGTTTGATTCGGCGGAAATAAGCATCGCCCGGATTAAAAAAATTATTGAAAATTTGGGATATAAGGCGGAAGAGGAAGGTTCTGAATCAGAATCCCTTGAAACAAAGGTCCAGCACATGGACCATCACGAATTCGAAAAAATAGAAACGCTTAAAAAACGCTTTATCTTGGCTTTTGTTTTCGGCTCGCCGATTATTTACATGGTAATGGGAGGGTTGATCGGCTTGCCCATGCCCGTAATTTTCGAAAATTACGGGATTCAAATTCAATTTGTTCTGGCAACCGCCGTAATTCTGTCTTGTTTTAATATATGGGTAGCGGGTTTCAAAAGTTTGCTGCGTTTCGCTCCGAACATGGATTCTTTGATTTTTATCGGCACGGCCACCGCCTATTTCTACAGTTTGATAATTTCAATTATTTTTTTGCTGAATCCTTCAAAAATGCCCTCCGGCTTGTATTACGAAAGCGCGGTTTTTATCCTTATCTTTATTTCGCTCGGAAAATACCTGGAAGCGGTTACCAAGGGAAAGACGAGCGAAGCGATTAAAAAATTGATCGGGCTTCAGCCCAAAGAGGCGACAGTTATCAAAGACGGCGAAGAGTTTAAGATTCCCATTTCGGAGGTGAAAATCGGGGGCATCATCAAAGTTCTGCCCGGGGAGAAGATTCCGGTTGACGGCGTTGTCATCGACGGATATTCCGGCGTTGATGAAAAAGCGATCACCGGCGAAAGCATCCCGGTTGAAAAGAAAAAAGACGATGAAGTCATCGGCGCAACGATAAATAAAACAGGCGTCCTGAAATTCAGGGCAACGCGCGTCGGGAAAGACACGATGCTGGCCCAGATTATAAAAATAGTAGAGGAAGCCATGGGTTCCAAAGCGCCGATCCAGCTTTTAGCCGACAAAGTTTCGTTTTATTTCGTTCCGGCGGTTATCGGCATAGCCGTTTTAGCTTTTATTGTTTGGGTCCTTTTGGGGCAATCTTTTGTTTTCGCTTTGACGGTTTTCGTGGCAGTTTTAATCATTGCCTGTCCCTGCGCTTTGGGATTGGCTACGCCGACCGCGGTGATGATGGGGACGGGTCTGGCGGCCAAAAACGGGATTTTGATAAAAAGCGGCAAAGCATTGGAGGTGGCCCGCAGAATTAACATGGTGATCTTTGATAAAACCGGCACCTTAACGAAGGGAGAGCCGGTCGTAACGGACGTAGTGGAAATTAAAAATGCAGAATTCAGAACTCTTCAGATTGCCGCTTCAATCGAAAGAAATTCCGAGCATCCATTGGCCCAATCCATTGTTCAGAAGGCAAAAGAAGAAAAATTGGAATTATTTGAAGTTCAGAATTTTCAAGCCGTTCCCGGAAAAGGGGTTCAGGCCTCTTTTCAAGATAAAAAGATTTTATTGGGGACAAGAAAATTAATGGCTGATAATCAGATCAGTCCGGCCGTATTGGAAGAAAAAATAATCGGCCTGGAAAACCAGGGAAAAACAGTAATGATTTTATCTTTTGGCGGCGAAATTATCGGCTTAATTGCCGTAGCCGACACTCTGAAAGAATATTCGAAAGAGGCGGTAAAGATGCTTCGTAGAATGGGGAAAAAATCAGCCATCATCACCGGCGACAATGAGAGAGTGGGGCGGGCGATAGCCAAGGAAGTCGGCATTGACAGGGTTTTGGCAGAGGTGCTTCCCCAGGAAAAATCCGCCGAAATTAAAAAACTGCAGCAGGAAGGCAACGTTGTGGCGATGGTCGGAGACGGCATCAATGACGCGCCGGCTCTGGCTCAGGCCGATTTGGGCATCGCTTTGGGCTCCGGTACCGACGTAGCGATGGAAACGGGCGAGATAGTTTTAATAAAAGATGATCTTCGGGACGTGATTACGGCCATTGATTTGAGTAATTATACCCTGAATAAAATCAAGCAAAATCTTTTCTGGGCGTTTTTTTATAATATTGTCGGCATTCCCGTTGCGGCGGGGATTTTATACCCCTTTACCGGCTGGCTCTTGAATCCGATGATCGCCGCCGCCGCCATGGCTTTCTCGTCGGTAAGTGTTGTTTCCAATTCTCTTTTAATGAAGAAATACAGGTTCAAAATTTAACTTCCTAGTTGATTTTGAGCTTCTTTTTTGATTAAATATAATATAATGATGAGAAAACTGACTTTTATATTTATAACCTTCCTTTTTTTATTTGGCAGTTTTAATTTTGCTTTTTCTCAAACAGAAAAGGCTCAAATTTATTTTTTCTACAGTGCCATTTGCCCCCATTGCGCAAAAGAAGAAAAGTTTTTGAAAGAATTAAAAGGTAAATACCCAGAAATTGAGATTGAAGAATACGAAGTTATTTCCAATCAGGGAAATCAGAAAATTTTAAATGACTTTTACGAAAAATACAAAGTACCAGCCGGAGAGCGGGGATGGGTACCGGTTACTTTCACTCCGACCAAATACTTCGTCGGCTTTAACGAGCAAATCGCTGGTGATATTGAAAATTGCTTAAAAGAATGTTTGGGCGCAGGGAAAGTGGTCCCTCAAAAAATTAAAATTCCCATATTCGGCGAAATCGATATCTCAAAAATGTCTTTGCCGGCTTTAGCCGTAACTTTAGGAGCCATGGATGGATTGAATCCCTGCGCCATGTGGATTCTTCTATTTTTGATTGCTCTTTTAATAAATACTCGTTCAAGAAAGAGAATGTGGTTAATTGGCGGAACTTTTGTTGTTGCCTCCGGCACTGTTTATTATCTAATTTTGACTGCCTGGTTAAATTTATTTTTAGCCATAGCTTATGTAAATTTGACTAGAATTTTAATCGGAGTTTTTGCTTTGGGAGTGGGCATTTGGCAAATTAAAAACTTCATCACTTTCAGGCCGGGAGTTTGCAAGATTACTAATGGCAAGGCTTCTCTTCAAGACAGAATAAAAAATGGCTTAAAAAATCATGCAGAAAAATTAGCTTTATCGCCCTTTACTTTAGGAATTTTAGGTGGAGTTATTGTCTTAGCCTTTGGAATAAATTTAGTTGAATTTTTCTGTTCAGCCGGCCTACCAGCTACCTTTACTCGAATTTTAGCCTTGAATCCTCTCAGTACTTTCAGTTACTATTTTTATCTTTTCCTTTATACTTTTGTGTTTATGCTCGATGATTTAATTGTCTTTTCTTTGGCAGCTATTACTTTAAGTAGAATTAGCATTACTGAAAAATATAATTATTGGTCAACTTTAATTGGGGGGTTATTAATTTTTGTTTTGGGAATTTTGTTAATCTTTAAACCAGAGCTTTTAATGTTTGGATAAATTTTGGAATTTTGGCAACAATGATAGGCTCTATTATTGCTGTTGGAGCCAATGAAATTATTCTGATGTCTATTGTCTTAACCGATGAAAATTTTGAAGAGGAAATTCTTGGCGCAAAGAGACCGGTTTTAGTTGATTTTTGGATGCAGGGTTGCGGTCCCTGTTTTTTACTTTCGCCGATTTTGGAAAAATTAGCCCAAGAATTTGAGGAAAAAATAGTTCTGGCAAAGGTAAATCTTGATGCAGCTCCTCTAACGGTTCAAAAATACGGCATTAACGTAGCTCCGACAGTAATCCTTTTTAAAGAAGGAAAACTGGCAAGCGGGTTTATCGGATTAAAACCGGAAGAAACAATAAGAACGTGGCTTGAAGAAAATTTATTAATTCAAGGATATGAAGAATACGCCAAAAAGAACGGATTTTCTTTGAATCCTAATAGAAAGATGGTAGAAGGGATTGTCAAAGGTTTATTGGAAAGAGAGAAAAAATTCGGAGAAAGATACTGTCCCTGTCGGAGAATTACCAACAATCGGGAAGAAGACAAAAAAATCATCTGTCCCTGCGCTTATCATTTTCAAGAGCTTGAAAAAGAAGGCAGATGCCTTTGTGGACTATTTGTAAAAAACATAATAAAATAATTATATAAAGTCGTAAATTTTTAAAACTAAACAAATTAACAAAATATTATGCTTGATTTAAAAAATAAGGTGGCAATTATTACCGGAGCCAGAAGAGGAATGGGTAGAGCTCATGCTTTGGCTTTAGCTAAGGCTGACGCCAAAGTAGTAGTTTCTGACATCTCCCAGGAAGATTGTGAAATTGTGGTTGGGGAGATTAAAAAAGCCGGCGGCGAAGCATTGGCAGTTAAATGCGATGTGTCAAAAAAACAAGAGGTAGATAATATGGTTAAGGCAGCCGTAGGCAAATGGGGAAGGGTTGATATTCTGGTTAACAATGCCGGAATTTGTCAATTTAAACCTTTCTTGGAAATAACCGAAGAAGAATGGGATAGGACCATTGATATAAATTTAAAAGGATATTTTCTCTGCGCTCAGGCCGCTAGCCGAGAAATGGTAAAGCAAAAATCAGGGGCGATTGTCAACATTGCTTCAATTGCTATGGGACAGATGGGAGTTGGCTTTGCAACTCTTGCTCATTATTCTGCTTCAAAGGGCGGGATTGTGGCAATGACCGAGACAATGGCTATAGAGTTAGGACCCTACAATATCAGAGTAAACGCTATTGCTCCTGGCGTCATTGACACACCAATGGTTGATCCATTAAAAAGCGACCCCAAAACAATGGAAGGGACGTTGACCCGGGTTCCTCTACATAGAATGGGGAAACCGGAAGAAGTGTCCAATCTGGTCTTATTTTTAGCTTCCGACGCCTCTTCCTATATGACCGGCTCTACCGTCGTGATTGATGGTGGCTGGTTAGCGGTATAATTTAATGTCCGAAATCACCAAAGAAACAACCTTATCCGAAATTTTAAGCAGTCCCGAAGCTGAGAGAATTCTGGCAAAGTATAATTTGCCGTGTTTGAGTTGTCCGTTTGCTGAAATGGAAATGAAAAATTTAAAGCTTGGCGAGATTTGTAAGATGTATAACATTAGCCTTAAGGCTTTACTTGCGGAACTAAATAAGTTATAATTGTTCTATATGATAGAAAAAATTACTAAAAATTTAATACCAATTTCTATTGTCATAGTCGGTTTGTTGATTGCCGGAGCTTTTGTCTATATGAATTGGGGCAAAATCGAAAAAGTAATTTCGGGAAGCTCTTCTTCCCAACAGATAGCCGAAGAGGCAATAAAATATATTAATGATAATCTTTTAGTTGAGGGAATGGTCGCTTCTTTGGTTGATGTTTCGGACGCCGGAGACGTTTATAAAATTCGTCTGAAAATTGGAGAACAAGAGTACGAATCTTACGTGTCTAAAGATGGAGTATTTTTATTTCCCGAAGGAGGAATTAATATGAAAGAAAAAATAACGGCAGAAAACGAAGAAAATTCAATTGCTAATTCCGTTGAGGTTCCGAAGAGCGATAATCCTGACGTTAAACTCTTCGTGATGAGTTTTTGTCCTTACGGCAATCAGGCCGAAAATACGATGTTGCCAGTTTATAATCTTTTAAAAGATAAAGTTAACTGGAGCATTCATTATATTGTAAGTGTTAATAACGGCATCGTGAGCTCATTGCACGGTCAAACGGAGGTTGACCAGGACCAAAGGGAAGCTTGCGTTCTGCAAAAATCAGGACTGGACAAATGGTGGCAGTTTGCAACTTATGTGAATGACAATTGCGGGAGCGACGGTTCATGCTGGCAGGATGCAGCCAAAAATGCAGGAGTGGATGTTTCAGCTATAAATAATTGCGTTTCTTCAGAAGGACTTTCCTTGATGATAGACGAGGCGGCTGCTTCCAATGAGGCCGGCGCAAGCGGGAGTCCGACATTGATAATTAACGGCGTACAAAGCACTGCGGTTTACCAGTATGGAAGACCGCAGGCGTATCTTGACGCAATATGTTCGGCATTTAATTCCGCTCCCGCAGAATGCTCGCAACCGCTCGCTGCCCTAAACACCAATTCTTCTAACGGCGGCAGTTGCGGACAATAAATGTATGCCAGTGGTTAAAGTTTATATTACGCCAAGCTGCCCTTATTGTTTTACCCTGAAAGAATTCTTAAAAGAACGCAACGTAAGTTTTGAAGACATAGATGTTTCTCGGGATGAAAAAGCTCGCGATTTTATAATTAAAAAAACCGGCAAAATGGAAGCGCCGGTAGTTGAGATTGACGGTGAAATTGTGGCAGGATTTGACAAAGAGAAAATTGTTAAGCTTTTAAACATAAAAGAATAATATGATTAAACTTGCCATCAATGGATTTGGTCGGATAGGCCGGCCAACTTTTAGGAAAATTTTAGACGATCATCCTGATTTAGACATTGTGGCGATTAACGATTTAACCGATACTAAAACCCTGGCCCATCTTTTAAAATACGATTCTTTGTACGGAATTTATAATAAAACCATAAGAGCTACCCAAAATGAACTTTTAATTGACGGCACTTCTAAAGGGAAGAAAGTCAAAGTTTTTCAGGAAACTGATCCTTCAAAATTACCCTGGAAAGATTTGGGAATAGATATTGTTTTGGAGTGCTCGGGCGCCTTCACCGATTACGAAGGAGCCAGAAAGCACATTGGGGCCGGAGCAAAAAAAGTGATAATTTCCGCTCCCTCCAAAAATCCGGAGAAAATTCCTTCGTACATTTTAGGAGTTAATGAAGAAAAATTTGATAGCAAAAAAAATGAGGTGGTAGATATGGGTTCTTGCACCACCAATTGTTTAGCCCCTGTTGCTAAAGTTTTGCATCAGAATTTTAAAATTATCAAAGGCTTTATGACAACGGTTCACAGTTATACCAATGACCAGCGAATTTTGGACCTGAGCCATAAAGATTTAAGAAGGGCAAGGGCAGCTGGCTTAAATATTATTCCCACAACTACCGGGGCAGCCAAAGCGATTGGCAATGTCATCCCCGAATTAAAAGGTAAATTAGACGGCATTGCTTTAAGGGTTCCCACAGCTACGGTTTCGGTGTTAGATTTAATTTGTCAGGTGGAAAAAGAAACCTCAAGCGAAGAAGTGAATTATACATTCAAAAAGGCCTCTCAGCAAAAAGAACTAAGAGGAATTTTGGGGATAGAAGACGCTCCCTTAGTTTCTTCCGATTATATAGGAAATTCTTTCTCGGCAGTGGTGGATGCCGGATTAACAATGGCGCAGGATAATTTGGTAAAAGTAGTTACTTGGTATGACAACGAATGGGCCTACGCGTGCAGATTGGCCGAATTTGCCGAATACATTGGTAAAAAAATTTAAGATTTACAGAGAATAGTTCTCTGTATTTAATCGGGGCTTTGCCCCGATTTTTATTTTAAGGTATTATGGAATAATATGCAAAAGATTGGAAAATTGTACTATCCAACCAAAGAATTTAAAAAGAAAGCTTGGATAAACGACGAAAAAATTTATAAAGAGGCGGGCAAGGACCCGATTAAATTTTGGACCAATTTGGCCAAAGAGCTTTTTTGGTTTGAGCCCTGGAAAGAAGCATTTTTGCATCAGCCCCCGTATTTCCAGTGGTTTTCAGGCGGAAAGATAAACATTACCTCAAATATTTTTGAGAAAAATCAGGCGGGTTTTGAAAAAATAAAAAACAAAACGGCCCTAATCTGGGCGCCCGAACCCGTTGAAGAAAAATCCATAATTTTAACTTACGGAAAACTGTTCTCCGCAGTCTGCCGGCTTGCCAACGCTTTAAAAGAATTGGGAGTAAGAAAAGGGGACAGGGTGGGAATTTATCTGCCGATGATTCCGGAGGTGCTCATTTCAATGCTGGCTTGCGCCAGAATCGGAGCGGTGCACAGCGTGGTTTTTTCCGCTTTTTCTCCGCAAGCTTTGAGAGTCCGGCTTCAGGATACCGAAGCCAAAATTTTGATAACCGCCGACGGCTATTATAGAAGAGGGCAAGTCATTAATTTGAAACAAAATGCCGATGAGGGCATAAAAGAAACCAGCGTAGAAAAATTAATCATAGTCAAAAGAGCGGGGAATGAAATCGGTTGGCAGGATGGTCGGGATGTCTGGTATAATGATCTAGTTGAAAATGAAAAAGATTTTTGCGAGGCGGAGGCAATGGATTCGGAAGATTTGCTGTTTATTCTCTACACTTCGGGTTCGACCGGGAAACCGAAAGGTTGCGTGCACGTTTGCGGGGGCTATACTTTACAGACGAAATTTACCGGAAAATGGATATTTGATTTTCACGAAGAAGATATTTTTTGGTGCACTTCCGACCCGGGCTGGATAACGGGGCACACTTACACCATATATTCTCCTTTGATAAACGGAATTACGACCTTGATGTTTGAAGGCGCGCCAGATTTTCCGGCTCCCGACAGGTGGGCGGAAATCATTGAAAAATACAAGGTAACGATTTTCTATACCGCCCCGACCGCCATCAGAATGTTTGAAAAATACGGCGCGGAAATTCTTAAAAAATATCAATTTGACAGTTTGCGGCTTTTGGGAACGGTCGGAGAGCCGATTGATGAATCGGCCTGGCAATGGTATTTCAAAGAAGTCGGGAGGGAAAAATGTCCGATTGTTGACACCTGGTGGCAGACGGAATCGGGAGGAATTTTAATCACTTCCTTGCCGGGGATGGGACCATTTAAACCTTCTTTTGTCGGGCTTCCTTTTCCCGGAATAAAAGCTGATATTTTAGACGAGAACGGGAAATCCTGCCCTGCGGGACAGGAAGGAAATCTGGTGATATTAAGCCCTTATGCCCCCGGGCTATTAAGAGGAATTTACAAAAATCCGGAAAAGTACCTGGAAACCTATTGGAGTCAATATGGGAAAGAAATTTACTTTTCTTCCGACGCTGCTTTCAGAGACGAAAACGGCTTAATCAGGATTATCGGCAGAGTGGACGACGTAATCAAAGTCGCCGGCCACAGGGTTAGTACCGGAGAATTGGAAAACGCCATAAATCTGCACCCGGAAATTTCCGAATCTGCGGTTGTTGGGATTCCGGATGAAATCAAAGGAGAGGTACCGGTCGCGTTTGTGGTCTGGAATGAGAGATCCGCCTCCGCCGAGGCTTCGGCGGACAAAGTAAAAAAAGAAGTTGTGAGCCAGATTAAAAAAGAAATAGGGCCCATCGCCCTGCCAAAAGAAGTTTATTTGGTTGAGGACTTGCCGAAAACCCGTTCGGGGAAGATAATGAGAAGAATCTTGAAGAGACTGTTTACTGGCGAAGAATTGGGGGATCTGTCAACATTGGCGAATCCCGAAATCGTAGATAAAATTCAACAAACAATCAAAAATGTCCAAAAAATATAAAAAATTAATCCTTTGGTTCAGAGAAATATCCATAAAAGACGTGGCTTTGGTTGGAGGAAAAAATGCTTCCCTGGGCGAAATGTTTTCTCAATTGGCAAAAAAGGGGATTAATATCC
>Ga0210017_1000767_pt1 | contig 27757 bp, 21 predicted proteins | sample CryGeyCG2014_020_FD_183966 | JGI IMG/M metagenome (GOLD analysis project Ga0210017, IMG submission 183966) | Groundwater microbial communities from aquifer - Crystal Geyser CG08_land_8/20/14_0.20 (SPAdes) (version 2) | ecosystem: Environmental > Aquatic > Deep subsurface > Groundwater | place... | reverse complement strand
GACTTTTTCTATTTTTGGTGATATAATTCTATCATTCATAACCTGCCTGACGGCAGTCAGGTAGCCTCCTTTGTGTTTTCACCTTTTGGGTGAAGAGTTAATATGCTATATTATAACACAAGGGAGGCAAAATTGCAAGCTATATCTTCACTTTGCGAGATTTTTTATTTTTCAAAGAACAAACTTAACGCATAATCTGGGATAATTTTTTCATTGGTGTTCCCTCCTTTCTACCAAACCTATACTAAAAGAAGAATCTTTCTATTCCATAATTCATGGCCCTTCTACTTCTCTCAGCCCTGTGTCGTTGTACACAGGGCAAAACTAAACATAGTTCCTGAATTTTGAATAAAAAAATCCCTCAGGATGCAGTCTGCATCTGAGGGATACTAAGTTGTTAAGAATGTTAGTGACTTTGTTTAGATATCCATTTTGCTCAAAATCTGGGAACCACCAAAATATAGAGAAAGAAGAAAACATATTCTTACTCCCTTTTGATTATTTAATTCCAGAATTGAAACAACATTAAGTTAGGAGAAACTATATTGCCTGCCTACCCTGCCTGACGGCAGGCAGGCGACAGGTAGAAAAGACTGTTATGTTTAGGCTATCTTCGATGTAAATTCCTTAGTTGCAGTATAATCCAAAAATGGTGATTTGTCAAGAAAAAAGTGATGAATCTCTGTAAGTTATGAAAGTCAAGAGTTTGGGTGTTATTGAATGGTAGCACTATTGTATAGTGCTCCATAAAATGTATCAAAGTTTAATTCAAATGTTGGGACCTGAGCCCTATCCCACTTTAGGAGCCCTGGAATCATTAAAAAGTAGCCTGCCCCCTTCTAAGTCCTAATGCCAAGCCTTATTTTTCAGATTCCAGCCTGACCCCAATTTTATTGACCCCAATTTTATGGTCCGATGTCTGCAGTCTATGGTCTTTAGTCTGATGTCTGTTACGCCTGACTTCAAACTCCTACTATAGAGTCGGTTCCACGATTTTTCCCATAAAGAGTATCGTCTGGGACTTATTTTCTCGAATCACAAATACAAATGGCCGATCCACTCGCATATAAAAACCAGAAACTGATACAAATCCCATCTCAACAGAAGTAACTGCTGCAGCTTCAGTTCCCTCTTCGTTTACCTTAACAAATGTTTTGTGCTTTACCTTGTCAATCCATATACCCCCGGGTTTATACATCCTGGTAAAGTCAGCCCGATAAGGATCGAAAGCGATTTCCATCCCTAATGCCTTCAAAACATCGTTTAATTTTATCCCATATTCGAGTGTAAACTTTGGGATATAGATATCTCCTGAATCCTTTGAGAAACTATTTATCCAATTATCCCAATTCTCCTCTGTAAATTCTGCAATCAAGGAATCGATGTCCTTTTGTGGGTGCGGCAGAAAAATTGTCATGCTGAAGTCTCCATCGCCGTAGGGTAAATCAATGGCTTGAAAATCTGGATTTGAGAAATAATTGTATTCACTTCTCTGCTCCATCATCTTGCAAGGCTTTCTTGAGCCATCAGGCAAGTAAAACCAATCATCCTTTGTTAGCTTTTCATCAAACTCATAAGTCCAGGTGCCTTTAAAATAGATGGCATTAATGAGAAACATCACTATCAAAGGATCAATGGGCTTATCAACGATTTCTTTGATTTTTCCATTGGTGTTTTCTTCAACCCATCCATTTATTGTATCTGCGGCATTCGGGTCGTTAAAATCCAATCCCCGCACTAAGGCATTGAAATATGTCTTACATAGATTGATGAATTCTTCTTCAAAAGAGAATTCCTGGCGATACCAGATCGAATTCGCTATCTGAAACTGAACCTTCGGGTCAAGCCCTGTTAATAATTCTATCAAGCTTTTGTAGGACTCATTTACCTCTTGAATCGTCAAACCAGAAAGTTCGAGGGTTGCTTGCATCGCCTCTTGGGTACTTCCATTAGCACCGTTGTAGGTCATTCCCAATGCCATGGAAACACTCAATGGAGAGATAAAGACATTCTTGTCCTTTTCTTCTTTGATAATCTCCTTGAAAAGCTTGAACCCGAATTTGTTATCAGACTTGACCAATTGTTTTTCGGCGAGTGTAAGTTCACGCGAAATCGGTGAGACGGGATTCTCTGTGCATTGCGTAAGTCCAATGCAAAGTAAGAGCACAAGGCTAAAATTCAATATTTTATACATAATATACCTCCTTGTATAAAATCAAATATCAAAATTACAAATAGATCTGTTCTGCACCCTAATAGGCACAGAGCAAAACTAAACATACCTTTCTACCTATCGGTAGACAGGCTGAATTTTGAATAAAAAAATCCCTCAGAATGTAGATTACACTCGAGGGATAACAAGTTGTTAAGAATGTTAGTGACTTTATTTAGATAACCATTTTGCTCAAGATCTGGGAACCACCAGAATATAGAGAAAGGAGAAAACATATTCTTACTCCCTTTTGATTATTTAGTTCCAGAATTGCAACAATAATAAGGTAGGAGAAACTATATTAAAAGACTGTTATGTTTAGGCCAGCTTCAAGGCGAGTCTCTCTATTATAAATATCTTAACCGAAGAATGCCAATTTGTCAAGAAAAAAATTCAAATTTGCACCTGAATCTGCAGTTTTCTCCACAATTCAATTCTATAAAGGTTTCTTAATGAAAACCATGCATTTTATATCAATTTTTTACTAAAAGAAAAGCGAAAAATCAGGATTTTTAGAGGGTAGGGAAAGATGAGGTCAGACTGAATAGGGCCATAGGGTCGTGAATATTCCTATAACAATTCCTCAGGGATAGAGTAATAACTTTCTTCCCTTGCATCTCCACAATTGGCAACCTCAAATATTTTCTTCAAATACGATTTTAGCATTTTATTCTGGTACTAAGATATCAATGTTTTATACTATTTCGTTTTCTTTAAGCGCTGAATTATATTCTCTACAAACTTCTTACCATCTACAAGTATTTCCTCGGCTTCTTCCTTGGATATCACAAATTTATATTCATAATCTCCTATCTGCCTCTTCTCAAACGCTCTATTGAGTTCTCTGCCCATTTCCTTTTGGAAAATACCTGTCTTGATAAAATGCTCTCCGAATGAAGAGATCACACCTTTATGAGATGAAAACGACAGGTTTTTTGTAAGCAACACCGCTTGAGCAGAATAGAACATAGCATAGTACGCTCTTGAGACGGAGGACTCATAATCCCGTTCTTTGAGAAGTATTTCAGCACTTCTAAGATACTTCAATGCCCGTTGGATAAGGGATTCTATTTCTTTCATGCAGGTACCCCCTCTCTTCGTATATTTATTAATAATGGGCTGTTAGTTGCAGAATAATCTTCCCCTGAGACAGGATAAACCGATATTAACACACCATATTTTAGATTTATTTCAGTGATTATATCTATCATCCTGTCTATCTCCTTTCCAGGAACGACCTTCCCTTCAAGGATAATAACCATGTCTATGTCTGATTCTTCTGTTGCCTCCCCCCTTGCCCATGAACCATAGAGAATAACATCTTTCAACCTCTTGCTGTATAAGTCTTCAATTTGTTCTCTGAATTCCTTAAGTATCTCCTTTATCTTCATAATACTCCCTTCTTTGTTTGTGATTTAATCATTGTGTCTCCAATATGTCTCTTCCCTTTGCATGTTGCCCATCGTTTTATTTTAAGATGGCTATTTACTTCTGTTTACCAGCCTGTTTTCTATTTTACCATCAATTTTACTAAATGTCAAGAACTTTTTTAGGAAAGGTTCTGAAAGAGGAGGTAACGGAAGGAGGGTTCAAATTATACATCAGTATGAGATAAATTGTAGGCACTCCGCCGTGGCGGGGTGCAATTCTACTATAGGAGATAAGATCCGAAAGCATAGGATGAACTTGCACTTATATCAAAAGGATGTCGCAAGGTTCGTAGGTGTATCTACCTGTACTATCATGTACTGGGAAACAAATAGGTTTAAACCATACAAGTCCCGCATGCCAGTAATACAGAAATTCCTCAGTGTAAAAGAGCAGGGTCAGATTCTAAAATAACTGAATTGATATTAAAGACCACAGCAACTTAGGGTCAGATAGTTATTTGTACTGCAAAAACGATTGTTTAAACAATTGTTATAAAGGACATTTTTTCTTGACAAACCGCCTTTGATATGTGTTATATGAATTCGACAACATTTATTAAATTTCTCATATCTTTTTCTTCACAGCAATTTCAATCTTTCCAATAAATATCATTGAACGATCCATATCTTTTGTAGCTTGCCTGAGCATAAATTCAATATCTGGCTTAATTTTCCCCTTAAACGATAGTTCACCGTTTGTGTAAATTTCAATATCCTTGTCTATATCAAACTGGTCACGGCTTATGAAGACAGTATATGCACCTATATTCTTGACCTTCACATCAATACGGTTTCCTGTAACCTCTGCTTCGATTCTCCCTGAAAGTTTTTCACGACTAAATGCTGGCTCTGGCTCCGGTTTTTCAAATTTCCCCTCGAAGGTTAACCGTTTATTGTTTCTTATTATTATGAGACTAATTTGATCTCCAGGTCTCTTTTCAGAAATAATCTCTCTTAATGTAGAAGGTTTGTCTGTCTCTTTATCATCTAAACCTATAATCACATCTCCTGATTTAAGATTAAGCCTTTCAGCAAGTGTGTTCTCCCTAATCTTCTTAATCCTTACTCCTTTTCCTTTAAACCCATAGTCAATATCTACTCCTATTGTCACTCTCTTATATGTAGTTATCGGATTCAAATCGTCAAATTCTACATTATTGCTGATGTCCTCAATTTTTTCTATTTTCAACCAATCAATTCGACCCAGGTCTGGAGAGGATGTTTCCCATTTTAATCTTGATGAGAACGGCTCTCTCTCAGTATTTCTCATGAATTCAAGTATAAGCGGTTTTTCTTTATCCCGATATCCAAAAGGAGGTAAATGTCCAAACTCTTGATAGGTTTTAAAAGTTACTTCTCCAGCAATCTGACATATTTTCTCTATGTAAGGTGTCACTTCATCTATTGGGTAAAGATAATCTTTTCCTGTATTGACAATGTATAGAGGTCTATTATAAAGATTTGGAAGATAAATTGGATTTCCACCCGCTTGTGCCACCCCAATATGTCCATTTAGAGATATAAAACCTGCAAATGGGGTAGAATAGTTAAGTGCCATATAATAAGCCCCAGAGCCACCGTCGGAGAAACCTGAGAGAAATACCCTGTTTTCATCGATATTGTACCTTCGCTTTACATTTTCCAAAATTTTTAGTATGTGTTGTGCCCCAATTTCATTCCACCATGTAGCTCCTGCTCTACCCATTGGAAGAACGTAGATAAATTCCTCTTTCTTTGCTTCATCAACCCAAAAAGAGCGTTTTTCAATGAACTCATCTTTGGGAATAAGTTCATCTCTACTTACAAGTCCATGAAGATAAAAGAATACCATATATTTTTTATTAGGATTGTAGTCTTCTGGGATATAAATATGATAGGGTCTGTTTATACCATCGATGCACAAGTTTTCATAAATGTTCCAACCCACTGGCACATCCTTGGGATATTTCCTGCCAGCTTTGAGAAGGCTCTCTGCTTTCTCAACATTGGGATTTAGAGCTGTGATTGTATTAATAACTTTTTCTTGTTCCGCTTCTGTGCTCACCGAGAAAAGAGAATCTAAAAGTTTTTCCAAGCTCTCTGATTCTCTCTGCGCATATATTGCTTGGACACTTAAAAACAATATACAGAGTAAAAAAATACGTGCTCTCACAAGTCGCCTCCTTTTGTTTTATGCTTTGCTATTCTTTCTATGTTGCTGAATTCCATATAACGGTGTATATACGAATAAGTTCGCATATCCCTCCAATTCGGGGGTATATCCGATATACTTCGCCTGCCTGCCGCAGGCAGGGATATGCATTCCTGTAACCTAACCTCTCCAGTTATTTTGCTACCTCTCTTCTCTTCCAATCTGCCTAACGGGCAATTCCCCTTTTTTCTATTTCCGCTTTGCCTCTTACCTGTCGCCTGCCTGCCGGTAGGCAGGGTAGACAGGAAAGGGGTAATAACATTATCTTACCCCTTTCCATACCCTCTATGAGCCTCTATTCGCAAGTTTTTTTTATCTCAACCCTTATTTTGCCTTGTTTTCCCTTGTTTTGTGTTTTTAGCCTCGTTTTTAAATCCCGCCACAATATACTTGATAACTATATATTTAATAAAACAGTAAAATACCCAAATACCACCACCCCACAATGAAGCCACTATCAAATTGTCAATAATGCTTTCCCACGGACTTGTGACACAGAATCCAATAAAAAGACATAACCAAACGCAAATTGATATAACAACCGTCAATCTAAAAAACCCTCTTTCAATTCTTGATTTAAAGTTCATCTTTCCCTCCTTTTCTTTTGCATTAACATGGTTAACGCACTCCACAGCACGATTTGAAATCTCCGCCATTGACGGGACAAGCGTGCCTACATTTACCACTAACAACCATCTTTAGTTCTACAAATATTTCTCAAACTCCTTCATATTTAAGCCAACATTTTTAAGAATCTTGCGAAGCACTCCTTTACTCACATCCTTTCCCTTGTGAATTGGGGGTCGGCTTTTTCAAGAGGAACTGGCTCCCCAACAGATTTTCTTGCCTCTATATGAAGCCTTACAGCGTCTTTAATATTAGCAATAGCCTCTTCATAAGTATCTCCCTGAGTATAACAGCCTTGTAAAGCAGGACAAGAGGCAATATAAATTCCATCTTCGTCTTGCTCCACAACTATAGTATATTTGTATCTGCACATTACTCTTACCTCCTCAATTAATTCTTATTATATCTACCTGTCGGTAGACAGGTCTACCTGTCGCCTGCCTGCCGGTAGGCAGGGTAGACAGGAAATTCAGAAAAGTCAAATACTTTTTTATTACGCAAGAGCACAGTTGATTTTCAGAACACTCCTTATCTTTTTCTACTTCCTTTCTACCTGTCGGTAGACAGGGAGCCTGCTATTATGCCTTCCTTTCTACCTGTCTCGTTAAGCCTTTTCTCAAGGCTCTCGATCGCTTTTCGCGACAGAGGGGAGGGGACCCCTTTCCCATATAACCAATATTCTACCGACTTATAGTGAACCCCCAGCTCAGTGGATAGTTCTTGGATAGTAAAGCCTCCCTTTTCCTTAATCTGCCTTATCTTCTCTGGCCAATTTATATCTCCTCTATTCTTCATACGATAATATTATACTACAATATTATCACCTTGTCAAGAAAAAAAATCAAATCGCTTTCCGAACCAGCCGTTTTTCCAAAATCCAACTCTACGCAAGGTTTTTAGAAGGGAAACGAAGGGTCAGGGCTTCAAATTTCATATTGTTGCGAAATCCTTTTTACAGTCCTCAGATACGGCTGTATACTTTCCCCTCGACATCACATAATAGAAGGCATCCTCAAGCTCTATACGCAAAGGTCTTGCCACAATCTAATTATATCATAAACTGAAGGAAAAATCAAGTACATATATTTACTATATGGATTGTAATTCTACTTGACAAATTAATAAAATTGTGTTATAATATATCGGTTAAATTTCCTTAATAATAACCGTCATATCGGTTAAAATATGAATAAAGAGCGGATATTCGAGGTTCTTGGGGATTGGAACTTCTGGAGAAGGAAGCCTGAAATTGGGGTTATTAGGGAGTATTATCTTCAGAAGTTTGCTAGTGCCTTAAAAAGTGATATGGTTTTGGCTATCGTGGGTGTGAGAAGGGCAGGAAAATCTACACTGATGAGGCAGTATGCAAAAAGATTGATAGAGAACGATGTTGATAAAAAGAACACATTATTTGTCAATTTTGAAGATCCGAGATTTTCAGGAAATCTTTCACTTGACTTGATGCAAGGGATATACGAAACATATCTTGAATATTTAAAACCAGATACAAAACCCTATGTCTTCCTCGATGAGGTTCAGAATATAAAAGGCTGGGAAAGATTTGTGAGGGGTTTGCATGAGCGCAAAGCTGCAAAAATTATAATCTCAGGCTCCTCTGCGAGCCTTCTCTCTCGTGAATTTGGAACTGTACTCACAGGACGATGTTTAATAATAGATGTTCTTCCTTTAAGTTTTACCGAGTTTTTGAGATTTAATAACCTGATAATAGAGGACCGTGTCAGTCTTCTCACAAATAAGGTAAAAATAAGAGGACTTTTAATGGATTATCTGGAATGGGGTGGATTTCCCGATGTAGTTCTGAGTGTTAATAAGAAAGAGATTCTTTTAAGATACTTTGAAGATATAATTTTGAGGGATGTTGCCATAAGACACAATATAAGAAATATAGAGAAACTGCGCTCCCTCGGAGTATATTATATCACAAATATATCTTCACCAACTACATATAACCGTGTAAGAAAATTCCTATCACTACCTGTAGATACTGTTGAGAGGTTCTCTTCTTATCTTATGGAGGCTTATCTTCTCTTCTTTTTGAAAAGGTTTTCATATTCTCTGAAGGTGCAGGAGAAGAGCCCAAGGAAGGTTTACTCTATAGATAATGGTCTCAGGAATGTTGTAGGCTTCAGGTTTAGCGAAGATATTGGCAAACTTGCAGAAAATATTGTTTTCCTTGAACTGAAGAATAGAAACAGAGAGGTTTATTACTTTAGGGACAACTCCCAAAAGGAGGTTGATTTTGTAATCAAAGAGGGTATGAAGGTTAGTGAGCTGATTCAGGTTGTGTGGGATGTAGAAACGGCAGAAAAAAGAGAAGTGACTGCCCTATTAAAGGCTATGGAAGGATTCGGTCTCAAACAAGGTATTGTAATAACAGAAGATTACGAGACGGAAAAGGCATTTGATGACAAGAGGATAAATTTTATTCCGTTGTGGAAGTGGCTATTAACATAAATCCGAATGTAATCAAGTAAGGATCTCCCAATTCTCAGCCCGACCCCCATTTCCGTCAAAGTTTTGTTATAACCCTTTATATAATAGGTGATGGGGGGTCAGGCTAAAAAATAGAAATAACTATTTAATACTTACACCATCCAATATTTTCTATCAAGGGTTCTATACTGAATTGCCTCTGAGATGTGGGGTGGTTGTATATTCGTTGAATCCTCTATATCTGCTATTGTTCTTGAGACCTTCAGAATCCTATCATATGCCCTTGCAGATAGACCAAACTTTGATATCGCCGCCCTCAGGAGTTCGTCACAGGAAGCATCAATCTCACAATACTTTCTAATATCCTTTGATGAGAGTTGTGCATTACAATACATACCTTTTCTATCTTTATATCTTTCAAGTTGTCTCTTTCTCGCCTTATTAACTCTCTTTCTTATTACCTCGCTTTTCTCTCCAGATGAACGTTCTTTGAGTTCATCGTATGTGAGGGCTGGCACCTCTATGTGTATATCTATCCTGTCCAAAAGGGGTCCTGATATCTTTGATACATACTTTTGAATCATTCCCGGTGTGCAGGTGCAGTTGTGGTGAGGATCTCCAAAATATCCACACGGACAGGGGTTCATTGCAGCCACGAGCATAAATCTCGACGGGAATGTTAGTGATATAGCCGCCCTTGATATCGTAACTTTCTCATCCTCTATCGGTTGTCTCATAACCTCCAGTACATTCTTGTTGAATTCAGGCAGTTCGTCAAGGAAAAGTACACCATTGTGTGCCAACGAGACCTCTCCCGGTCTTGGGTGCTGTCCACCGCCAATGAGACCTGCATCTGATACTGTATGATGTGGGCTTCTGAATGGCCTTGTAGCAACTATTGCTTTCCCCCCAAGAAGCCCCACAACCGAGTGTATCTTTGTTGTCTCAAGTGCCTCTGAAAGTGTGAGCTCTGGTAATATTGTAGGCAGTCTCCTTGCGAGCATTGTCTTACCCGAACCAGGTGGGCCTATCATAAGCAGATTATGTCCCCCTGCAGCAGCAACCTCAAGGGCGCGTTTAGCACCCTCCTGCCCCTTTACATCGGAGAAGTCCTCTATATACTGCGATGCCTTTTCCCACACCTCGTCAAGGTTTACCCGGCAGGGTTGGATCTCTATTTCATCGTTCAAGAATTGAACAGCTTCCCTCAGCGACTTTACTGGATAGACATTGATATCCTGAGTTATGGCTGCCTCTCTTGCATTTTCCTCTGGCAGAAGCATCTTTGTGAAGTTATTCTCCTTGCAGGAAAGAGCTATGGGAAGCGCACCTCGTATCCCCCTCAGTGTGCCATCAAGAGAGAGTTCTCCTGCTATTATGGTTTCTTCGAGTTTATCCTTCTTTACGGTACCATTTGCAGCGAGAATGCCAAGAGCGATAGGAAGATCAAATCCAGAACCTTCTTTCTTCATATCCGCAGGGGCAAGGTTCACGGTTATTCTCTTCAGTGGGACTTCAAATCCTGAGTTCTTTATAGCAGTCCCTACCCTATCTTTTGACTCTTTCACTGCTGCATCTGGCAGACCGACGGTTGAAAATGTAGGAATACCCCTTGCAAGGTCAACTTCTACCAGAACAAGGTATGCATTTATTCCCAGAACTGCTTCAGAATTTACACCTGCTACCATATCAACTGATTAAACGAATTAAATAGAGTCAGCGGATTAAGCAGATTAAACGGACATGTTAAAGTTATTGAGTTATTAGGTCATTAAGATTGTAGGCACAAATTCAATTTGTGCTATTGCCTGTCTAGCGACAGGTAGATCTGCACGGTTTGAAACCCTGACTGCCGTCAGGCAGGCGTGCCTACATATTTTTTTGACGCAGATTTACACTGATACAGATTTTAGATTGTAGTATTATCGCGACTAGGAAGTCGCTCCCACAATAATCTAATGACCTAATTACCTAATGACTTAATTACAGTCTTTATCTGTGTCTGCGCTAATCTGCGTGCATCTGCAGTTAATTTATGTACCCTTTTTGCTTCACCAGGCAGAAAACTCGCTATGGACCCACTCTCGGTCCTTATTATAATCTCCCCATCTTCGCCCAAGTTAATAAATTCACCTCTTACAACCCCGTTCTCAGTTTCTATCTCAACATATCTATCCATAAAAGACAGGTATTCTCTCACACAATCCATTATGTTTTCCCTCGTTAGGTTACTCTCGAAAATAGAAAGAAATAAGGAGAGTATTGCCTCTCTACTGGCTGGTATTCCAGTTTCTATCCTTACAGATGTTGCACTCTCAAGGGGAAGTACAGTTTCGTTGACATTCATTCCAACTCCAATGATTGCAAGTTCCCTCTCTGTCTCAATCAGTATGCCGCATATCTTTTTGTTGCCTATTACAATATCATTTGGCCACTCAATCTCTGCCCGAAGTCCGCATTCTTCCTCAAGTGTTTTAGCAACAGACAACGCAGTCCTCATAGACAGAAGCGGAATCTTCTCTGTAATGAAAGAAAATGTAAGTGATTCTCCCTTGTGAGAAGACCATACCCTTCTAAACCTTCCTCTCCCTCTATATTGCTCATCCGCTACAATTACATATCCTGGCCTTCCTACTCCATTTTTGATGAGCTCTTTAGCACGGTCCTGTGTGGATGGTAGCCTTTTATAGAAGAGAAATTTCTCCTTTGTAAAGAGCCTACTCCCATATATTCTATCAATATCCATCATGAAAAAAATCAAAATGCAAAAACCAATCACACATCTAACAAACTAACCAACTATCCAACCAACTATCCAACTAACTAACCAACTATCATCTATATTCTATCACTCTTATCTCAATATTTCCAACAAGGTCCATTATCTTTGCCCAATCCTTGAGTCCACCCTCTTCAAGTGTAATATGTGTGGCGTCTGCTATTATCTGATTGAATGTCGGATCCACCTCGACCCATCTTCCCACCCATACTTTATTCCACGCATGATAATAGAAATAGCCGTTCATACATACTAAACCAACACATATGTCAGTGGGAATTCCTGCTGCTCTTGAGAGGGCACAGAAAAGGGTACTATGTTCATTACAATCACCTTTGAGGGTTTCAAGAACATCCAGAGCACTCGGGATTGTTGCAGATGGAAAATCTTCCACATTCTGCGATGTCCAGTTCACGAGTTCTTTTACTTTTTCCCAATTATTTCTTGTGCCCTTTATTATTCTTGCAGATTTGTTTCTTATTCTCCTGTCCTCCACCTGAATAAGTGGAGTGTCCTCAAGGTATCTCTTTAGCTCTTCAGGAACCGGCCGAGGCTTGACTCTACTGCACCCGGAGCCTGGTGGAGATTTTGGTATCAACTTCTCATCTGGGCCAATACTTTTCACTGTGAGTGTATCACCTGAAAGTTCCTGCTTGCCTGTCTTTTTGAATCTTCCCTTCACAATTGCCTTGAGATAAATTACACTCCTCGGATTTTTTACCTCCATACCAGCGGGTATGGCAAACATTGTGAGTATCTCTGGAGATGTCTCTCCAAACTCCAATGCCTTTTTCTTATTCTCTTTGACCATCAGAACACCCATAGGTTCCTCTGACCGTAGTATCTCCCCATTCTTTCCCACCCAGGTTGTTGATTTCGCCCCCAGCAATTCTGTCTCGATCTTTATAGAATCACCTGTCTCCTTTATTATACTTACCTTTACCTGATTGACTGCAAATATGGTGGGGTCAAACACAGAAAGCAACAGATTCTTTCTTAAGGTAGAGACAAGAAAAGGAATTGACTGGGACACATATACATCCCCATCAAGTTTTATTCTCTCACCTCTCTCTCTACTTCCTGTCTTCACGCTATATATAAGTTCTTGCTCTTTTACCTCTCCGTTGGATGAGATTTTCTGTGTCTCCGATTCGAGTTCAAATGAGAATTTTTTAAGTCGGTATTCCCTATCAAGTTCATACACCGATGATGTCTCCATACTCCTCTTCGTTCCCATCATACCTAGTCTTATAAACACTATCTCCTTCAAAATATACCCGCTTTCTGTGGGTTTCATATCTATTATTGTATAGCCGATCTTCTCACCACCAAGATACATTCCTGAGAAGTATGTTGCCATTATCATAAATTGCAAGAATAGAGACATTATTTCTCCTTTTGCAGCCACGGATTGCACGGATAAGATTAAATCAATGTGAAAAAGATTATAAATTAAATCAGTGGAATCTGTGGCTTTCTATCTATTTATTCTGCACTGTTCACAGTAATTGCAAAATCAGGACATTTATATTCACAAACAAGGCATCCCGTGCAGTCATCTTCTTTCACTGGCTCTGCCATCCTGTCTTTTCCTATTGCAAGGACATTACGAGGACAGAAGGCAACACAAAGGTTGCATCCCTTACACCAATCTTTATTTATTTTTATAGTATATTTCTTCACTATGGCAATTTAAAGAAGTATTGTTCGCACGGTTAAAACCGTGCCCTACAGTCCATTCTTCACCACAAAGGGCACAAAGAGATTACAGATTTTAGATTTTCTTTGTGAACTTTCTACCTGTCGGTAGACAGGTGTGGTTAGAATCAGTCCTTCAAAGAAGTTCCTTAAAAAGTTCTCCTACCTCCTCGGGTTCGGATGCAACCCTAATCCCTACGCTCTCAAACTTCTCTATCTTCTCCTTTGCAGTTCCAGCCCCTCCAGAGATTATCGCACCAGCATGCCCCATCCGCTTACCGGGAGGTGCAGTCTTTCCTGCCACGAAGGCAACAACAGGCTTGCTTACATTATCTCTTATGAAATCCGCTGCATCCTCCTCATCATGTCCTCCGATTTCTCCGACCAAAAGAATTGCTTCTGTCTCGGAGTCTTCTTCAAATAGCTTAAGACCGTCTATAAACTTGAGCCCAATGAGGGGGTCTCCACCTATACCTATGCAGGTTGACTCTCCAAATCCCGATTTTGTTATATGCGAAACGAGTTCGTATGTGAGGGTTCCACTTCTTGATATAACTCCGATATTACCCTTTCTAAAAATGTTTGAGGGAAGAATACCTACCTTGCTTTTGCCCGGTGATATAAGCCCGGGAGAATTTGGGCCTATAAGCATAACCCCCCTTTCTCTGTAAAACTTTAATACCCTTGACATGTCAAGCACAGGTATACCTTCGCTTATGCACACAACAATCTTTACTCCTGAATCTCCTGCCTCAAAGAGGGCATCTACCGCAAATTTAGCAGGAACAAATATTATGCTTGTATTCGCCCCTTCTTTCTTTACAGCATCTTTCACCATATCATACACAGGAATATCCAAGAAGTTTTTCTCCCCTTTACCGGGTGTCACTCCACATACCACCTTCGTACCATATTCAACCATTTTCTCTGTATGAAATGAACCATCCCTTCCAGTTATCCCCTGGACACACACCCTTGTATCTTTATCAACAAGGATGCTCACATAACCCCCATAGTAATACCAGAATGCAAAAATTCTAAATCATAATTCCTAAATCCTAAACAATTTCTAATGCCCCAAATTATAAATTCCAAACTTGTTTAGTACATTGGAGAATTGGGATTTAGATATTGTTTAGAGTTTCGAATTTAGAATTTAGGATTTTAATCCTTGATATGTAATTTTTTTCTTCTAACCGGCCTTCGACAATTCTATTGCCTTTATTGCTCCTTCCCTCATAGATGGAACAGGAACTATTGGAGAACCCTTAAGTATCTTCTTTGCCTTATTCTCGTTTGTCCCTGTGAGTCTTGCCACCATAGGAAGTTCTATCTTCATCTTCGTTGTAGCTTGAATTATGCCCTTTGCAACATCATCACACCTTGTAATACCACCAAAGATATTAAAAAATATTACCCTTACATTTCTATCTGTAAGAAGGATCTCCAGTGCCTTCTCCACCTTCTCGGGCGAAGAACTGCCACCAATGTCAAGAAAGTTTGCAGGTTCTCCACCATACTTCTTTATAAGGTCCATAGTTGCCATTGCAAGACCAGCACCATTGACAACACACCCTATATCTCCGAACAGGGGTATATACGAAAGACCCGCCTCCTTTGCTGCCAGTTCCTTTTCCTCCCCGGGATCAGGGTCTCTCAAGCTCTCAATCTCAGGATGTTTTGAGATTGCATTATCGTCAAGTACTACCTTTGCATCTGTAACCCAGAGCCTTTCTTCTCCATCGAGTGCGAGTGGATTTATCTCAGCAATCTGGGCATCGCATTCTGCAAACAGTTTATAAAGTGCTATTACTATATTTACACTCTGGAGTGCAAGTGTCTTGCCGTCAAAGAGTGAGAGTGTTATCTCCTTTGCCTGATGGGGAAACAACCCATACACGGGATCAACCCATAGCTTGGTTATTGCCTCGGGTTTCTCTCTTGCAACCTCTTCAATATCCATTCCACCTTCTCTCGACGCCATAACGAGAGGAAACTTCTTATCCCTGTCCATTATTACCGCCAGATAGTATTCCTTTTTTATATCCACCGCCTTTGCTATCAATACCTTCTTCACAGGGAGGTTTTTAATCTTCATAGCAAGTATACTCGTGCTATAGTTCTTTACCTCATCAACTGTTTCTGCATACTTAACGCCACCTGCCTTTCCCCTTCCACCTGTATGGACCTGCGCTTTTACCATAACAGGACCATTATACTCCATTGCAATCTTCTCTGCCTCTTCTGGGGTTGTGGCGACTTTACCCTTCTGGACAGGAAGACCGTACTTCCTCATTATCTCCTTAGCCTGGTATTCATGCAGATTCATCTATTCTCCCATCAAGGAAAAAAGAAAATCAGACACAGATTAACGCAGATTTATAAATCAAGAAAAGCAGTGGCAAGTTTATCCCGTCTTTCCTGACATAAGCGCAACAATTCCCGGGAGTTTTTTACCAGCAAGGAATTCAAGCGACGCCCCTCCACCCGTTGATATGTGGGTAAAACCCTCTTCAAGACCGACTTTGTTTATTGCAGATGCTGTATCCCCTCCTCCTGCTATTACTATTGCTCCTCTTTCTTTTGCATTCTTCAAAGCAAAGGTAATTTGTCTTGTGCTGTTTGAAAATTTATCAATCTCAAATACACCGGGAGGGCCATTCCACAGAATAGTTTTTGCAGATTCTATCTCTCTTTTGTAACGTTCTATGGTTGAGGGTCCCGTATCAACTCCTATCCAGCCGTCGGGTATCTCCTCTACAACCTTCACTTCAGCATCTTCAGCAATCCTGTTTGCAACAATACAGTCGGATGGAAGTAACAATTTATCCCCTGCCTTGTCCAGTATCTTCCTGGCAACATCCAGCTTGTCCTTCTCCAGTATAGAATTTCCTATTCCCTTGCCTAAACTCCGGAAAAAGGTATAAGTCATTCCACCACTTATTAGTAATTTATCACACTTCGGCAGAAGATTTTCTATCACATCTATCTTTGTTGATACCTTTGCTCCACCGAGTATTACTAAGAAGGGGTGGGGTGGTGATTCACACACTTTACTGAGCCACTTGATCTCCTTTTCCATCAAAAATCCGGGCATTTTTGTCTTCATATAATATGTTACCCCTACTGTTGATGCATGCGCACGATGTGCTGTGGCGAAGGCATCATTCACATAAACATCGGCAGACCCTGCAAGTTTTCTTGCAAATTCCGGATCGTTCCCCTCCTCCTCTCTGTAAAATCTTAGGTTTTCAAGAAGAATGGCTTCACCGTCTCTGAGACCCCCAATTGCATTTTCCACCTCAGCTCCGATACAATCAGGAATAAATTTAACAGGTCTTGAAATTAAAGAAGATAATCGTTGAGCCACGGGTGCAAGACTCATATCCTTGACCTTTTCACCCTTTGGCCTTCCAAGATGGGAGATAATTATAAGCCTTCCCCCTTTATCAAGTATATACTTTATGGTTTCAAGCGACGCCTGAATTCTCGTATCATCGGCGATCTCGCCTTTCTTTAATGGGACATTGAAATCAACTCGCAGAAGAACCTTTTTACCTTTGAAGTCAATATTTTTAAGCGACAACATAATTCCCCCTTAGATGACAGAGAACACCACTAATTTTCGATTGACTATTGACGATTGACAATTTAAAATTTTCTTTGTGAACTTTCTACCTGTCGGTAGACAGGTGTGGTTAGAATCAGTGTTGTTATTTGCACGGTTGAAACCGTGCCCTACAGATTTCCCGGTTGTGCGATTTGTAGGCACAAATTCAATTTGTGCCAGCACGATTTGAAATCGTGCCTACAGTCCATTTTTCACAGCCTTTCGCCTATATAATGAACAAGATCTACAACCCTTGATGCATATCCATATTCATTGTCATACCATGCGAGCACCTTTACGAGATTGCCAATGGTCTTTGTTTCATACGGATCGAATATCATAGAGTGGGAGTTGCCTATGATATCACAGGAGACAACTTCATCTTTCAGATATTCAATATATCGTGGGTTTCTTTCGGATGCCCTCTTGAAGGCGTTATTTACCTCTTCCTTCGATGTTTCCTTTTTTACAGTACATACAAAGTCAACAAGGGAGGCATCAATGGTTGGAACCCTGACAGAAATAGCATCCAATGTTCCTTTCAATTCAGGGATGATTATCTCAATTGCCTTTGCTGCACCTGTAGTAGTGGGAATTATAGAGTGGGCAGCAGCTCTTGCCCTTCTTAGGTCCTTGTGTGGCGCATCTATAAGCCTCTGGTCTGCTGTGTATGAATGGATTGTTGTCATAAATCCTCTTTCTATCCCGAATATCTCGTGCAATATCTTCACCATGGGCGCAAAACAGTTCGTAGTGCAGGATGCATTATCAATAACATCATGTTTCAATGGATCATAAATTCCCTCATTCACACCCATGACAATTGCACAGTCAGCGGGTGTCCCTTTTGCGGGGGCAGTAATTATAACTTTTTTTGCACCCGTCTCAAGATGTAGAGCTGCCTTATCCCTCGAGCAGAATTTTCCTGTTGCTTCTACTACTATATCGGCTCCAAGGTCTTTCCATGGAAGTTTGTTAGGTTCTTTCTCCGTAAATGTGGGAATTTTCTTTCCATCTACAACTACCGTCCCATCGCTTCCCTGCACATCCATATCAAGTACACCATAGGTAGAGTCATATTTGAATAGATGTGCCAGTATCTTTGCATCTACTATATCATTTATCCCTACAATCTCTATCTCTTTATCCTTCATTGCAATCCTATTAACAAGCCTTCCTATGCGTCCGAAGCCATTTATTCCAATCTTTACTGCCATATTATCCCCTTGTAATTATACTTCATATAAAATATTTAGACGATGGCTTTTATTATAACATAAGTGGGTAGAAAAGTCAAGTAAAAAAACAAACTATTGACTGACCACCCAGCGGTTAATTTTTGCTTGACAAAAAGGGATTTTTATGGTATAATACATGCACATTTTATATAAAATTTTTAAAAAGCAAGGAGTAGTAATGGCTGTCCCAAAGAGAAGAAACTCAAAGACCAGAGGGCGTAAGAGGAGAACGCACTGGAAGCAAAAAATGCCCCAACTAATAAGATGCCCGAACTGCCATCAACTTATACCTCCCCATACAGTATGCAGTAAATGCCATTACTATATGGGAAAGGAAAGAACTCTTTAGCAACAATATATCAAAAAGGAGGAATGTTGAGAAGTATAAACACTGAAGATATAAGAACAATAGGAATCTTCGGACAATCGTCCACAGGAAAGACTTCTCTTGGGGAGGCACTTCTATACCAGGCGAAGGTAACCAAAAGACTTGGAGCAGTAGATGACGGCACTTCAATTCTCTCTTCATCTCCACTGGAGGTGGAGAAAAAAATCACCATAAACCTCTCTATTGCTTCCTTTGATTATGAAGGGGCGTTTTTGAATATATTAGATACCCCGGGATACGACGATTTCTATGGCGAGGTTCTCAGCGGAATAAGAGCGTCAGATATTGCTATAATAGTTATAGACCCCTTGCAAGATCTGGGTATTGTCACAGAAAAGGCATTCTCAGACATAAAAAAGCATAATATTCCCATCCTCTTCTATCTATCGAAGATAAAAGAGAAAGAAGTGAATATAGATACCGCACTTTCAAGAATGAAATCAGCCTTTGGGAGTATTGTGCCTGTGACTATTGTTGAAGGAGACGATGTAAGCCAGGTTCTTGACAGTGATTCTCGTTATCACAAGGATCTGGTGGAAGCAATAGCAGAAACCGACGATACACTGTTGGAGAGGTATCTGTCAGACGAAGAATTGAAACGAGAGGAGTTAGAGACAGTATTTTATAAAGGGTTGTCATGCGGAAAGATAATGCCGGTCTATATGGGAGATTCACTGAAAGCAATCGGAATCCAGACATTGCTTTCTTCTACAATCGGAATCTCTATAAAAAGGGAACAAGATAAGTTCCTCGCCTTCGTATTCAAAACATCTGTAGATCCTCATCTTGGAGATATAAGATATACCAAGATATTGAATGGGGAATTAACACCCGGAAGCACACTGTATAACTGTACACAAAATGTAAATGAAAGAATAAACCAGTTATATCTTATGAAGGGCAAGGAAAGGGAGGAGGTTGATAAACTACCTCAGGGAGGAATTGGAGGCCTTGCCAAGTTGAAGAATACCCATACAGGGGATACCCTGAGAAGCAAAAAAGGAGAACCTTTACCTGGAATAGATTTCCTACCTTCTCTTGTCTCTGTGGCAATAGTCCCCAAAGAAAAGAAAGATGAAGAAAAACTTATGGAGGGGCTTTCCAGATTGCATGAGGAAGACCCGTCGTTTACTTACTACTACGATACAGAGACCAGACAGACCATTATAAAGGGAAAAGGAGAGCTCCACATAGACATAATTATAGCCGAACTAAAGAGAAAATATGGAGTTGAGTTAAGCACAGAAAGGCCCAGAATCCATTACAGGGAGACGATAAAACGCCCAGCGGAAGCACAGGGTAAGTTTAAACGACAAACCGGTGGACACGGGCAATACGGTGACTGCTGGCTTAAGATAGAACCCTTGGAAAGGGGACAGGGATTTGAGTTTGTGAATGCAATTGTTGGTGGTGCAATTCCGTCAAAATACCTTCCTTCTATTGAGAAAGGGGTGAAGGGAGCAATGACGGAAGGAGTACTTGCTGTCTATCCGGTAGTGGATGTACGGGTAACCTGTTACGACGGGAGCTTCCACACAGTTGATTCCTCAGATATAGCATTTAAAATAGCAGGTTCGCTTGCATTCAAAAACGCCTGTGAAAAAGTAGATATGACAATACTTGAGCCGATTATGCGTGTTGAGATCGTGGTACCCGAGGAATATCTGGGTGATGTTATGGGAGATCTTAATGCGAGAAGAGGAAAGATTCTGGGTACAGAAGCAGTCGGAAGGTTCCAACAGATAAAGGCACATATACCAGAAGCTGAAATGTTTGGCTATTCAGCATCCCTTCGCTCTATGACTCAGGGTAGAGGCACATTCACACAAGAGTTTTCCCACTACGAAGAGGTACCGAGAGAACTGCATGAGAAGATAAAAGCACAAGCAAAGAGTAAGCGACAAAACTAAGTCCCCATCTGCCATTCCTCCAGGTATGCCTTCTGTTCTTCTGTGAGGGTATCCATTCGCTTGCCCATACTTTTAAGTTTCATCTCAGCAATCTCACTATCTATCTCTTTTGGCAGTCTGTGCACAGAGGCAGGCAGTTTATTGTTTATTATATACTCTGCTGCAAGTGCCTGATTCGCAAATGACATATCCATAACCTCTGGGGGGTGCCCCTCTGCACATGACAGATTTACAAGCCTACCCTTTGCAAGCAGATATATCTTTCTGCCATCCTTTATCGTATACTCGTCCACAAGATTCCTCACTTCTCTTAAGCCCTCTGACATCTCTTCAAGTGCCTTTGCATTTATCTCGACATCAAAGTGACCAGAGTTTGCAAGTATTATTCCATCCTTTGCAGCTTCAAAATGGGCCCTATCTATCACATTTATATCACCTGTCACTGTAACCATAATGTCCGCTTCTTTTATAGCCTCTACTCCCGGCATCACTAAAAAACCATCCATTAATGCCTCAATAGCCTTTACGGGGTCAACCTCACATACAATGACCCGAGCACCCATACCATCAGCCCTTTTTGCAATTCCCTTGCCACACCATCCATAGCCACACACACAGAATGTCTTACCTGCTACAAGTGTATTCGTCGCCCTTAATATTCCATCTATGGTTGACTGCCCCGTTCCGTATCTATTATCAAAGAGATGTTTGGTAAGGGAATCGTTCACAGCAATAACAGGATACCTCAAAACTCCCTTCTTTGCCATACTTCTAAGCCTTATCACCCCTGTCGTTGTCTCCTCCGTCCCCCCCAGAATGGCGGGAATGAGTTTCTTCCTCTTTGAGTGAATGGTGGAAATAAGGTCTGCACCGTCATCCATCGTTATATGTGGCCTAAAGTCCAGACAGGAGTTTATATGTTTGTAGTATGTCTCGTTGTCCTCCCCCGTTATTGCAAATACAGCAATACCATAATCCATAACAAGCGATGCTGCAACATCGTCCTGTGTTGAAAGAGGATTTGAGGCACACAGTCTTACCTCTGCCCCACCTGTGGCAAGGGTCCTTACGAGATTTGCGGTTTCTGTTGTTACATGTAGACAAGCGGAGATTCTTTTCCCGAGAAGAGGACGCTCTTTCTTGAATCGCTTTTCTATAAGCGAGAGAACAGGCATATTCCTTTCTGCCCACTCTATTCGCCTCTTTCCCTCTTTACTCAAACCTTTATCCCTTATATCGCACTCCATAACACCTCCCGGTAAATCGTTATCAGATAACTAGGTCATTAGGTTATTGAGTTATTAGGTCATTGGGTAATTAAACTATCGGGTTATTAGGTAATCTATCCTTTATCCTCTTTACAAAGCTACAATCTAAAATCTGTAATCTAAAATCTTAATTTTTAATCGTCAATCGTCAATTGTAAACCATCATAGAATCTTTTTATCATCTCTTTTAATGCTTCTATCCCCTCCCCATTTGCCGCCGATGTGAAAACAGAATTTGGGAATCTTCTTTTCAGATATCCAACCTCATCCTGTGCCAGATCAATCTTATTAAATACATATATAGATTGCTCTTTTGCCACACTGAGTGCCTCAAGTATCTCATTGCCTGCACTTATCTGAAGCTCAACATAAGGGTGCGAAACATCCACTACATGTAGTCTTAAATCTGCAATTACTGCCTCCTCAAGTGTGGAGTGAAACGAAGAGATAAGCCCGTGTGGAAGCCTTCTTATAAAACCCACAGTATCAGTAATGAGATACTTCATCCCATCATCCAGTATAAACACCCTTGTAGTAGCATCAAGCGTGGAGAAAAGCTGATTGTCTATTTTTAATCCTGCATGGGTCAGGACATTCATAATGCTTGTTTTGCCTGCATTCGTGTATCCTACAATGGCAATTCTCCTTTGCCCCTTCCTTCTCTTTGATTGCACCTCCCTCGCTTTCTCTATCTTCTTTAATTCCTTCTTTAAAGTTCTTACTCTTGCCCTTATCCTTCTTCGGTCTGTCTCAAGTTTTGTTTCACCGGGGCCCCTCGTGCCTATTCCACCTCCAAGTCTTGAAAGCGCAATTCCCTTGCCTGTTAATCTCGGGAGTCTATACAAGAGTTGCATGAGTTCTACCTCAATCTGTGCACTCTTTGTATGTGCATGTTGGGCAAATATATCAAGTATAAGTTCTGTGCGGTCAATGACTTTTCTGCCTGTTATGGATTCAAGATTTGCAACTTGTGAAGGTGAGAGTTCCTCGTCAAATATCAGGGTATCTATATTCAGCGAGGAAGAAATTGCTCTCAACTCCTGTGCCTTTCCCTTACCAATAAATGACATCGAATTGGGTCTCTGAAGATTCTGGAGAATTTTCTCAACAACGATAACTCCCGCAGTCTTTGAGAGATTTTTAAGTTCCTCCAATGAATCTATCTTTTCCCACTTCTCTTCATAAGGAAAATGAACACCTACGAGCAGTACCTTCTCCTTTGCTTCTTGCGTAAGATACATAATGAAAATTTTTTGATTGTAAGCAGAATTAGCCAACCTATGTTCAGGAACAATACCGTAGGGCAAGGCTTCAGCCTTGCTTTTTTATTTGTAAGAAGCTCGCCATGTACTTTATATGAGGAGTTTCAAGAGGAGTGACTTCTGAGCATGCAGGCGATTCTCTGACTGATCAAATACTATTGAATGGGGACCATCTATGACATCGCCTGTTATCTCCTCGCCTCTATGTGCAGGAAGACAGTGCATAATTAGATAATCCTTTTTTGCATTCTTCAAGAGTTCTCTATTTATCTGAAATCCCTTGAACCTTTCGAGCCTCTTTTCCCTTTCAGTTTCCTGCCCCATACTCGTCCATACATCTGTATATATGATATCGGCTTTTTTTACAGCATCCTTCGGATCATTCATAATTTTTATTTTTGATTTTTTATTTTTAATTTTTAATCTTGGCTCATATCCCTTCGGAGTGGCAATGCTCATAGAGAAACCAAGGGTTTTGGATGCAAGAATGAGGGAATTGCAGACATTGTTTCCATCACCCACCCATGCAAGTTTAAGACCCGAAAAATCCCCCCTCTTTTCCCATATTGTAAACATATCAGCCAACACCTGACAGGGGTGTTCAAGATCTGAAAGTCCATTTATAACAGGGATATTCGCATATTGCGCAAGTTCTGTGATAGTCGTATGCTCGAATGTTCTCGCCATAATACCAGCTGCCCATCTTGACAGATTTCTTGCCACATCAGGAACAGATTCTCTTTTTCCGAGTCCTATATCCTGGGGTGCAAGATAGATGGCATGACCACCGAGTTCAAACATTCCCGTCTCAAGTGTAAATCTGGTTCTGAGGGAGGGCTTTTCAAAAATGAGGGCGAGCACTTTGCCCGTAAGTGCAGATGAAATCCTGTGTTTCTTCAGTTTCTTTGACAGTTCGAACAACTCATTTAGATCGCTGGCTGTCATATCAGCAAATGATAATATATCCCTCTTCATACATCCCCCACTCTTACCTGTTCCTTGTTATACGCCTCGATACCTTTGCCAAGTATGTATATTGCATCTTTGATATCTTCCTCTTTCAACACAAATGCAATTCTTGCCTCGTTTGTGCCAAGTCCCGGTGTAACATAAAATCCTGCACCGGGTGCGAGCATAACGGTTTTCTTGTCCACATTGAAACGCTCCAGCATGTATACTACAAACTTCTCTGAGTTATCAATGGGCAGCGTAATCATCGCATAGAAGGCGCCCTCTGGATTGTTCACGCTGACATTCGGTAATTTGCACAGTTCACCTATCGCTACATTCCTTCGGTGTTCGTATTCTCTCGTCATAACATTTATAAAGTTGTCTATATACTTGAAGCCCCCGAGGGCACCGTATTGCTCTATGGTTGCGGGACACAATCTGGACTGGGCAAATCTTATAAGTAACGGGAGCATCTCCTTGTCTTTACACGCAATAAATCCTATTCTTGCCCCGCAGGCGCTCATTCTCTTTGATATGGAGTCCACAAGTATAGTGCGCTCGGGCGCAACAGCAAGCGCGCTTGTGTGTTTCATCCCATCAAATACAAACTCTCTATAAACTTCATCTGATACGAGATACAGGTTATGTTTTTGGGCGATATCTGCAAGCATCTCCATCTCATCCTGTGTATATACTGTTCCAGTAGGGTTATTGGGCGAACAGACCAAAATTGCCCTCGTTCTATTCCCAATCTTCTCTATGATTTTCTCCTTCTTCGGAAGATGGTAATCTTCTCTCGGGTCTGTTGTTACGGGGATGAGCTTTACACCGGATACAACAGCAAGTCCATTATAGTTTGCATAGAACGGTTCAAAGGTGAGAATCTCGTCTTCTGGATTACACAGAAGAAGCATTGAGAAGAGTATTGCCTCACTTCCACCCTGGGTGATTAACACCTCCTCAGGTGAAACCTCAAGATCATACCTTTTGAAGTAATCCGCTATTGCTACTCTCAATTCCTTTATCCCCTCTGATGGTCCATAAGGAAGCACAGGATTGCTGAATCCCCTTATTCCTTCCAACAACTCTTTTGGTGTTGGAACATCAGGTTGTCCTATATTCAGGTGATAGACCCTTATACCTCTCTCTTTTGCCCTATTTGCATAAGGCAAGAGATTCCTTATGGGAGATGCAGGCATAATCATCGCACGATTACTAATCATATAGGTTCCTTTAAAGCCACTCGGCATTATCAAAAATCTAACCACACCTGCCTACCGCAGGCAGGGAGAGCACAGAGGAATCAATTCAAAATTATCAATCAGCAATGCAAAACTATCAATTTGCGAAAAATCATTTTAAATTGCTAACTGCTAATTTTGCATTGTTTCTTTTTCTCTGTGTCCTCCCTGCCCCGCCAGAGGCGGGGTGTGGTTGATTTCTTACTTCGTCCCCAACGGGAGTTGAACCCGTGTTACCACCTTGAAAGAGTGGTGTCCTAACCACTAGACCATGGGGACGGATGTAGGCCGTACGGGATTCGAACCCGCGACTCCTGGATTAAAAATCCAGTACTCTACCAACTGAGTTAACGGCCCGTTCTTATTATAACACAAACCAGTATAAAAGTCAAGGAAAAAAATACAACCACATGTCTGAACACCTCACATGGTATCCACCCCTTAACATTGTAGGGCAAGGCTTCAGCCTTGCAAAGCAAACCTAAAGGTTTGCCCTACATAACCCTGGCCGATGCAATTTTTCTTAACTCACAAATCAAACTCTCTCCCATCCATTTTAACCCTACTAACTGGATGCCATGTGCTACCCTAAATATACAAAAAAAATTTTGCAACTACGGATTGAACGCCTGCCTGCCGGTAGGCAGGGTAGACAGGAATTCCCTGTCCTAAAAAAGAAAAAAATCTCTTCCTATTTTTTAGTTTCCCTGTTAAACAGGAATTCGTAGTTTGTCAAGAAAAAAGACACCACGAATTACACAAATCAATCGAATGCACACAAATAATATAAAAACATCTCAAAAATAAAAGAAATTCGTGCAATTTGTTAACCTGCCCTGTTAGATATGGAGTTATCTAACAGGGTAAATGATATTCGTGTTTTATACTTTCCCACGCCATCAAGAAAATTTTATCGGGTTAGAAATTAAAAGTGGATGATCAGTGGGCATGGTTATAGACGCAATTTAACATCTCTACCTGTCGCCTGCCTGCCGTCAGGCAGGGTAGACAGGAATTGATTTGTTGAAGCGAAGCGTAAATCCCTCATTTGTGGGAAGATGGAGAAAGAGATTGTGAGGGTGTAAGATTCCTGAACTTCCTAATTTAGAAAATAAGATTTTGTCCCATCGGATAACACATATCTACCTGTCGGCAGATAGGTTAAAGGCGATTTGTCAAAGTATTTTTTACTTGACAGAGAGCACTTTTTGTAGTATAATTTTAGAAAAGGTAAAGAAGACGAAGTAGGATTAAATTTTCCTTGATTTTTGATGTTTTGGTTCTAGTGTTTGCTTGACAAATTGCCTATCTGTTTTATATTATATAGACTATATCCGACACTGTCAGATACAAACGAGTTATACGCCATTGGTCGCTTTGAAAAAGTGACAAGAATATGAAAAAGATAAAGTATCAGCAAAAAGGATACAAGCCATTACTGGTGAGAGAAGAGGCATTGGTGGACTACAAAGTCCATCAAAGCATAGTGAATAACAATCTTATGGGTATCAAGAAAGATTACGGAATGTTTTTCACTCCTGAACGGATTGTTGATTTTATGGTTAACTTGATTGATGTTACCAAATACACGGACAAAAAAGATATTACTGTCCTAGAACCCGCCTGTGGTTTGGCACAGTTTTTAATCGGAATAAAAAGGAATCAACCTGCGCTTTTTGAGCAAGCAAAACTCTTTGGGGTAGAAATTAATCAAGATATCATCAATTATTTAACTACTTTAAATATTGATAGTAATATTAAGCTAATCAGAGCTGACTATCTTTTATGGCAGCCAAGGTTATCTTTCGATTTAGTCATTGGCAATCCGCCTTATGGCATTCCCAGTCTCTCCAAACATTACACCATAAAAATAGACCCTGCTACTAAGGAAAAATATAAGAGTCTATATGAGACTTGGTATGGAAAATATAATGTTTACGGTGCCTTTATAGAGAAATCTATTAAATTACTTCAACATGAAGGACAATTGATTTTTATCGTCCCTCCTACATTTATGATTTTGGATGAGTTTAAAAAACTGAGAACTTTTTTATCCCAAAATGGTGGAACCGCTATAATTTATTTGGGACCAGATGTGTTTAAGCCCGAAGCAGATGTTTCGTCAGTGGTTTTAAATTTTCTTAAATCCGATAAGTTTGCCTCTAGATTGGAACTTTTAGAATACCGGAATAATAAGATTAATACGATAAAAGTCAACTCTCACTGGCAGGGTGAAGTAGTCAGGTTTGAAACAGATTATACACATACCATAGAAAGCATTTGTTCTTATCGGCTAGGTGATATTTATAAAATCAGGATTTCTCCCCGAACGCCTGAGATTAAACACAATCCGTATATCACAAAAAAAGCATTGTTAAACGGAAATAATTATTTACCGCTTCTAAATGGACGAAACCTTAAATGTCATAGAATTATTTATGACAACCTAACAGATTATTGGATCAAGAAATTAGATGCTAAAAAACTGCGCGGGTATT
>Ga0210017_1000766_pt1 | contig 27761 bp, 25 predicted proteins | sample CryGeyCG2014_020_FD_183966 | JGI IMG/M metagenome (GOLD analysis project Ga0210017, IMG submission 183966) | Groundwater microbial communities from aquifer - Crystal Geyser CG08_land_8/20/14_0.20 (SPAdes) (version 2) | ecosystem: Environmental > Aquatic > Deep subsurface > Groundwater | place... | reverse complement strand
AGCACAACAAGACCGTACTTGCGGCTGTATTCGGATACCCAGCGCAAATAACACTCCCTGTCATTATCGCCGTTGAAAATATTCTGACGATAATTACCTCGCTGGGTTATATGATGCGGAAGCCCAAGCCCCACGACTCTTGCCAATCTCGGCATAGTTAAATAATACGATTCTCGCTTGCGGTGTGTCAACAGATAAATAGGGCGCTGTCCCCTATTTACCCGAGTATTTCTCTGGGGGCAAAACTATTTATCCATGAGGCATGCAACGGATAAGGGCATCTCACCACAAGGGAACAATGTTTCCGTGTTTTTCTCATCAAAATTTTCAATTCCGAAAGCGTCCGTCGTTAAAACATGGGAACATCTGTTTGGATTAGAACTTTTTATAATTTCTCCTTTTCTGTGAAGGGTCAAAGCTAAATCAAGCCTGTAGGGCTTCTCACCTCTAAACGCCCACCCATTCAATAACGCAATCTCGAAAGCTTTATATTTTTCTTTTATTTCTTCTTTTTTGGAATTATTTGGAGTGTCGGTCCAACCGGGACTTGGCGACATAACGACATCCTGGATTTCTTTTGCCTTATCTTTGTCGCGTTTAGCGAGTTGGGAAACAATTGCAATTACTTCGCCCTGCCCGTTTTCCATATACCCCATCAACACGGAATCAACCATTCCATCGCCGTTAAAATCGCCAAAAACGGCAGATGGCGATTGAAGTTTTCCAAAACTGGATGAATCGATTATTCCCTCGCTAAAACTTTCAATGTCACAAATTCTGAAAACGGAATTACGTCTTTCTTCATATTTTCCCAACGCCTCAGCCATTTCAGAACTCAAACTGACTTTATAAGCGATTTCTGTTTTTTTGCCGACAACATAACTGTCATTATTTTCCCGTTTTTTTTCAGACTTATTATCGCTTCGCTCCAATTTACCAGACATCCCGAATGCCTGTGTAAAAGAGTTTGGTGAGAACGCAATTAAAATGAATAAGAAAAGAAAAAAATTACCTGTTGTTTTTTTCATTTTTAAACTCTTACAGAAAGCGGGCGCATTCCGTCAAATCAGGCGCCACATCAGGAGGATTTTCGGTAACCCCCTCTTGGATGGGAAATCTCAGATGAAAATGCGGTGCGGTGGATTTAAGCCAATTTTCCACCGGAAGCAGATCTATAAGAGTCCCGTCCTTCCTCTCCGGTTTTACCTCGACCCCAAAATTGCAGGCAATTTCCACTAATTTTTTCCACTGCATATCCGGCATTGCGACATAGGCAGTTGAAGACACCCAGATTATCCTTCTCACATCCACCTGATTCCCGTATCTGTGTTCGTGGTGACCGTTAGGCTCAGGGCTCCAATCAGCTTTCAAATCAAACAACCCGCCCCGAATAAGGCTCATATCGTTTATTGATAACGCCGGGAAAAGCGGGGCAGCTGAAAATTCGAAATAATAATTCCAGGCTATTTGTTTTAGGGAAGTCACAGTCGACCGACGACCGAAATGATTTATCGGATGAAAGGAAGTATCGCCGATTAAATCATAATAAGTGACTCCGGCATGCAGGCTGTCCTGATATGCCGGCGGCAGGGACATTAAGCCGCCTATTTTTATATCCACCGTGTCATAAAGCTGCCCCCCGCAATCCCCCCATCCGGAAATGGTATGTTCTGCTTTTGTGGCAAAAGCGGGAGCTTTATAATAAACAGGGATGTCGGTATTCACGGGAAGATCATAAAAACACCGGGGAGAGGGGGCCGGATTGTTATCCCAATCACTATACGGCGGAATGTTTTCGGTATGCTGATGTCCTCCGTATGAGGGATAAAACTTGTAATCTATACAAAAATTCCAGGTTCCACCGTCCGCGTCGCATCTTACCTTGTCATAAAACGGCTCATTAGGTTTGAATGTATAATAACCTTTACCGTCGACTTCTTCAGGCAAGACCTCGACTTCCTGCCCGTTTTCCGCGATTTTAAAAACTTTTTTACTCATTCCGGAAGTGGTTTTAAAAACCGGCGAAATATCCTGATTATCCGGGAATTGTTCGCTTAATGTCTTAACTTGCCCGGAAACCTGAATTTTACCGTCAAAATCTATATTCCCTTTTTCGGCGAAAAGAACGGTGTTTACCGGTATTAAAAGGAAAAACGCAATATATATCTTGGATTTCATCCCCCCCTCCCTAAAACTATATTAAATTGTTGTAAAAAAAAAGGCTGGAGTCAAGTAAAATACCCGCGCATTTAAAAGAAATCGGATAGGGCTCCAAAACTGGATGACCGCACCAAAACAGGGATGGTTTTTACTTCTTCCCTTCCGGCTTTTTCGTCTCCGGTCCGTCCCACTCCCCACAACGAAGTAGCCGCTCTTTATGCGGTAGCCCAATTAGACGTCCCATTTCCTATAAATCCTGAGGTCGGGGACAGCCGCTCTTTATGCGGCGGGACTGTCCCTTACCTTATTAATTTTTAGGAAGAGGGACGCCCTTTATCGTCCACGGTTTGCCGTTTATCCGGCCGCTTACCAAAACCCTCACCCCGTGAGCCGGCACGCTAATCCCCCCGCCATTTATCTCTATGGTGTTCCCGGTATAAAGCTCGGTGTAAGTCCCGGCGGGGACCTTCTCCGCGCCGAAAGAAGCCTCACTCAAACCCTTGTTCAGAAAAACATAAGCCGTCTCGCCGCGGTAAACCCTTTTAAAAGCGTACTGGTCCTTCGAAACATAAAGCGAGCTTTGCTTCCCTTTCTGAAGAACGGGGCTGGCCCGCCTTATCGCGTTAAGCTTTTTGAGATGATGATAAACCGGATCGCTTTTCGCCTTGCTTATCCCCTCGGCGCCCAGCATCTTCCTGTTATCGGGGTCGTTGCCCCCCGCCATCTGTATCTCGGTGCCGTAATACACGCAGGGAATGCCTCTCGCCGTGAAATAGAAATTAAGGGCGTCGAAATACTGCTCCGTCGTCGCCGCACTTCCGTCCCAGCCCGGCCCGTTGAACCTGGGCTTGTCGTGATTGTCCAGGTAGGTCACCAGATAGGTGGCGTCCTTGTATTTAGGGTCGTTCTTCAGGATTTCCCCGGCCTTGGAGTAATCTCCCCCTTTGAAAACCGGTTCCAGTTGGCCCCAGGTCCCCATGGAAGAGGACGGCATATCCAGAACGCTCATCCCGCTGTTCATCGGGTCCCCGCCGCCCAGGTGCGTATAGCCGGCCAGCAAGTTGTAATCGCCGTTGGTCCAGACCTCGCCGAACATAAAAAAATTGTTTTTATTTTTATGAAGTCCCGCGGTGAAATCCTTCCAGAACTCCGGTTTCATCCAGGCCACGGTATCCAGCCGGAAAGCGTCCACGCCCATATCCTGGTAGCTTTTATAAATCCCCAAAAACCATTTCAAAACTTCCGGGTTGCTCTCGTTGAAATCCAGCAGGTCGGCTATGGCCGGCCCGGTGTGGTTGAACCATTTCTCCTTGTCGTTCAGGTAGTCGTAGGTTTTCCCGAGGCCGGAAACCTGTCCCTTCCGGTCATACCACTTCACCGAAGGATTCACCCAGGCTCCATGGGCGTGATTGGTCACTATATCCTGGATTATTTTCAGGCCCCTGGAATGGACCGCGTCTATAAGGTCCTTGTAGGAAGCGCCCGGAGATTCCAGGTGCGGATCTATTTTGGAAAAATCCCAGGCCCAGTAGCCGTGATATCCCGAAGCGTCATAGGAGGTATTCAGGTTCTGGTAACGGCCGGGCGGCTGTGCCACCGGCGGGGTTATCCAGACGGCGGTAAAACCCATTTCCTTTATATGGTCAAGGTTGGCTATAAGTCCCTTAAAATCCCCGCCCTGATAATATTTCAGGTTCCCCTGCATGTATTCGTCGCCGTACACGTCGTTGTTCGAGGCGTCGCCGTCGGCGTATCTGTCCGTCATGAGAAAGTATATGGTTTCCTCGCGGAAATCGCCGCCCGGAGTTTTCTGTTTTCTCTCCCCGGAAGCGGGAGGAAGCCCCGAGGCCGGGGCCGAGGATTTACCTACCTCGCCGGCGGGGCATAAGCTAGCGAAGAATAAAAATAAAAAGGGAAAAAGAAACGTTTTTTTCATAAAACCCCTGTGGAACGGCAATATTTCAGTTATTATACTAAGGTTTTAACCAGGACGACAGGATTTTTTCGGCTCGCGCGGTAAAAGCGGGAACCGCTTTTTTTATTACCGGCGTCAATTTTTCCCCAAAAACTTCAGGCGGTTCTATCTCTATGGCGAGCATGCGGATATCCGGAAGCGGGATCTTGAGTTCCCTGGCAAGCTGAAGCACGTCGGGGAGGCCGGTGAAATGCATGGAAGGGACCGTTATTTTCTTGAAGTCTTTCTCGCCGAACTCGCGTACCTTTCCGGCCGGAGAGTCCCCCATAGTAACCGTGTCTATGATAAGGGCGTGATCGTAGTCTTTAAGGAGGTCCAGCAAGGCAAGCCCCGATTCGCGCGACTTGACGAAGTCTATACCGGCGCGGAACTTTTTTTCGAGCCTTTCCGCCGCCGCGAAAGCCGCGCCGTCGTCTCCGAGTATGTCGTTGCCCAGCGCCAGAAGAAGTATCTTAGGCTTTTTCTTTTTCATTTATTCCAGAAAAGACGGGCGGAGAACGTGAAAACGTATTTTTAAAAAATAAAACCAAAACAGAATAAAACTTCCCCTTTTATCCCTTATCCCTAATCCTTTATCCCTGTTCTACCGTCTCATCTCCCCTATCACGCGGCCCGAGCGGTCGCGGAACTTCACGATAAGAGGCATCTGGCCGGGCAAAGAGTGGGTCGCGCAGCCGAAACACGGGTCATAGGCTCTGAAAGCCATTTCTATTTTATTGAGGAGCCCGTCCGAGACTTCCCCGTTGCGGATAAGGGCCCGGGCCGCCTTGTCCACGCTCATCGCTATACGCGCCGCGTTATTCTGCGTGGCCACGATAAGATTGGCTTTTTTGATAAGACCGTCCGGGCCGGTCTCGTAATGATGGAACAAAGTTCCCCGGGGAGCTTCCACCACCCCGATACCGGTTTCGGGCGTTTTAGAAGGGATAACCCTCAGGTCCTTGCCGGTTATCCCGGGGTCGTTGAACAACTCTACCATTCTTTCGGCCGCGTAGATCATTTCCACCACCCGGGCCCAGTGATTCGCCAGAGTATGATGCACCGGCTTGCCCCCCAGCGTCCTGAACATCTCTTCGTAGGCCTTTTGAGCCTGAGGAGTGGCCATGCCGTCGGAAGCGTTAAGCCTGGCCAAGGGGGCCACCGAATAAATTCCGCTGCCGGCGCCGTCCTTGAAACCTTTCCAGCCTAGCGGCTTCAGGTAACAGAATTTCATGTAAGTCCAGGGTTCCACGTGTTCGGCCACGTAATCCAGGTACTTCTCGGCCGGGAATTTAGCGTATTCCTTCCCGTCCGGATCCACCACGCGGATCTTTCCTTCGTAGAAATTCACTTTATTTTTCTCGTCCACCATGCCCATATAGTAGGTCTTGTGCGTGAAGGCGTCGGAAGTTATGAGGTCCACGTAATCCTTGTTCTTGAGAACTATATTCCTGAAAGTCTCGAGCGTGAACAGGGAAAAGTCGAGGTTATCCCTGGCGAGCTCTTTGAATTTCGGAAGATCCTCGGGCGATATCCCTTTGGCTACGCCGCCGGGCAGGCCCATGACCGGATGTATTATTTTTCCGCCTATCTGGGTGATGAATTCCCTGTTCCTTCTGCGTACGGAAATAAGCTTCTTGCCTATCTCCACGCCGACTTTCTCTATGACGCCTACCACGTTCCTCGCCGCCTTGGGGGCGTCGGGCCCCACGATAAAATCCGGACCGCCGAGTATATAGACATGAAGCGCGTGGTCCTCGAACATGAACGCGTTATAAACGGCCTCTCTTATTTTTTTAGCCGTCGGGGTCGGCTCCACCTTGTAAAGACTGTCCAAAGCCTTGGTTCCCGCCATATGGTGAGCCGTAGGACACACGCCGCAGATGCGTGAGGTTATCTGGGGCATATCCTCGGCGGGCCGTCCCACGCAAAAGGTCTCGAAACCTCTGAGCTCGGGGATCTGAAGATAAGCTTTTTCCACGTTGCCGCTTCCGTCCAGGAATATTTCTATCCTGCCGTGTCCTTCGAGCCGGGTTATCGGCTCGATAGAAATTTTTCTTTTTTCCTGCGCTGTTTTCATAAATTTTCTCTCCTTCTGCCTTATGCCTTCTGCCTTACGCCTTTGCCCGGAACGCGGTCGGCCTTTCCTCTAAGCCTGCATTTCGCGAGCCCGTATCTGTAAAAAGTTCCGACCGGATCGGGGATACCGGCCAGCGTCTTGTCTATTTCGGCGTCTTCCTTTCCCGCGGCCGAAGAGGCCACGCAGGAAAGCATCTTGGCTCCCTGGTCCTTTACCCGGGAGGTGGGGCCGAAACAGCCGGTGCAGGGCATATTCCCCTTTATACAAAGGGCCTCGCAGCCGCCCCTCGTCGCCGGGCCCATACAGATGAAACCCTGGGCGAGCATGCATTTTTCCGGGTCTATTACCGCGCCGGACGGCATTTTAAATTCGCTTATCGCCAGGTCCGCGGGCTTGGAATCCTTTCTCGGACATTCTTCGCAAAGAGCGGTGTCCGGAGCCAGCGTCGAGCCGGCCGGCGGGAGTTTCCCCGTAAGCAAAGCGGTTACCGCTTCTTTTATAAGCTTCGGAGTCGGAGGACAGCCCGGCAGGTAATAATCCACCTTTATAACCTCGTCGAGAGGCCGCACCATTTCGCGGAACGCCGGAAGTTCCAGCGAATGGCCTTCGTCGCCTTTAGATTCGAGCTGCGGCCTGGTCTTAAGCTCGTTAATCACGCTGGGAGCCTGTTCGTAAACGTAAGAGAGAATACGCTCTTTTTCGAACTGGTTGGCGAGGGAAGGAATGCCTCCGGTACAGGCGCAGGAACCGAAAGAAATAACGGCGCCGCTTTTTTTGCGAAGCAGTCTTACGAATTCCTCCTGTTCCGAGGTCCTTATCGCCCCGTTGATAAGGGAGGCGGCTATCGAGCCGTCGGGCATGGCCTCGATATCGGCTTTTTTAAAGTCCATCGCCACCGGCCACAAAACTATGTCCACCGCGCTGACGACGGAAAGTATGTCTTCCGCCAGGTCGACTACGGCTTCTTCGCAGCCTCCGCAAGAGGCGCACCAGTAAAAAGCTATTTTGGGTTTATCAGCCATGATGAGCAGCTCCTTCTTTTTCTTCTTTTGCGCATATTTTTTCCTCAAGGACGGAAATCTCACTGTCCCAGTCGGCGAAACGGCCCGGCAGATTCAGCGGACCCAGCTTCCTGACTTTTTCCACCATCTCGTCAATAACGAGCTTCACCTTTTCCCCTTCCGCGCCCGAGATCCATTCCAGGCGGAACCTGTCCTCTTCCACGCACATATCCTTCAAAAACCTTTTGAGGAGCTTCGCGCGGCGCAGGGCCTTGTAATTGCCTTCCGAATAATGACAGTCGCCGGGATGGCAGCCGCCCATAAGCACGCCGTCCGCTCCTTTGGCGAAGGCTTCGAGAATGAATTGCGGGTCGACCCTTCCGGAACACATCACTCTTATCACGCGCGCGTTAGGGGCGTATTTCATCCTGGAAACTCCGGCCAGGTCCGCGGCCGTGTAAGTGCACCAGTTGCAGAAGAAAGCCACTATCCTGGGCTGCCATTCGTCCCTTTTCCTTGTTTTTATAAGGGTAGGGACTGTCCCGTCTACATGGGTTAAGGGGAGTGGGACGCCGCCCCGTTTCTGTTCTTTAGTCATTGGTCAAAACCCCCTCAATTTCGCTGAATATCTGCTCGTCTTCGAAAAGGTTCTGTTTTATGGAACCCGACGGGCAGGCGGCCACGCAGGTGCCGCAGCCTTTGCATAAAGTTTCGTTGATGACCGCCTTCTTTTTGACTTCGTCGAAAGAGACGGCGGTATAAGGACAGAGCGGCACGCAGGATTTGCAGCCGCTGCAGGTGTCTTCCACCACGAAAGCGGTATCCGGCTCCAGCTCTATATAAGCCTTGTCTATGAGCGCCAGCGCCTCGGCGGCCGCGGCACCGGCCTGGGCCACGGTGTCCGGGATATCCTTAGGGCCCTGGCAGCAGCCGGCTATGAAGATGCCGTCGGTAAAAGTATTTACGGGGGCGAGCTTGGGATGCCTCTCCTGAAAAAAACCTTCCGGGGACCGGCCTATATTGAACAGCCTCGCCACGGTCTGAGAATCTTTTTTCGGGGTGAGTCCCGTCGAGAGGACCACCATGTCCACCGGCACTCTCCTGACGAAGCCGGCGAGAGTGTCTTCCGCTCTCAGAATAAGTTTCCCCTCTTCTTCCGGCGACATGGCAAAATCGCTCACCTCGGAGACCCGGCCCCTGACGAAATGCACGCCTTCCTCGAGCAGCCTGTCGTAAAATTCCTCGTACATCTTTCCAGGCGTCCTCATGTCTATGTAGAAATTGTAGACTTCGGCCCCGGTATGCTCCTTTATCAGATGCGCCAGCTTGAGGGAATACATACAGCAGACCCTGGAACACCATTTATTGGTCTTGGCGTCGCGGGAACCCACGCAGTGGATGATGCCCACGGATTTCGGCTTCCGCCCGTCCCTGAGGACTATCTCGCCGTTAGTCGGGCCGGAGGCGTTCACGAGGCGCTCTATCTCCAGGGAAGTGTAGACTCCGGGATGGACTCCGTAGCCGTAATACGGGTCCTTCGCGGCGTCGAAAACCTCGAAGCCGGTGGCCAGCAGCAAAGTGCCGACCTGTATCTCCTTTATTTCTTCTTTCTGGTTGAAATCTATGGCCTTGCGGTCGCAGGCTTCGGCGCAGCTCTGCTTGCACTTGCCCGTTTTAAAGTGCAGGCAGGTTTCCGCGTCTATCAGGGCCACGTGAGGCGTGGCCTGCGGGAAAGGCATATACACGGGTTTGCGTTTGCCCAGACCCATGTTGAATTCATCCGCGAATTTCGGTTCCTTGAAAACGCAGTTGTCGATGCAGTCGTTGCAGCCCACGCATAGCTCTTCTTTGACGTAGCGGGGCTTGCGCTTTACGGTAACTTTGAAATTGCCGGCGGAGCCTTCGGTCTTGGCCACTTCGGAATAGGTCCACAGCGTGATGTTCGGATGGGATTTGACCGCGGACATTTTCGGCGTCAGGATACAGGCCGCGCAATCCAGCGTCGGAAAGGTCTTGTCGAACATGGCCATATGCCCGCCGATTGAAGGCTCGCGCTCCACGAGATAAACCTTCTTTCCCGCGTTGGCCATAGTCAGGGCCGCCTGTATCCCCGCTATTCCGGCGCCTACCACGAGCACGTCGGGATGGTACGGAACTTTTTTCTTTTCCAGGAATTTATGGAATTTAACCCTGCGCACGGCGGCGCTGCAGAGATCCTTCGCTTTGCGGGTGGCGCCGGGCTTGTCGGTATGCACCCAGGCCACATGCTCCCTGATATTGACCATCTGGAAATAAAAAGGGTTAAGGCCGGCCTTTTCGAGGGCCTTTCTGAAAGTGTTCTCGTGCAGCAGGGGAGAGCAGGACGCCACCACTATCCTGTTCAGCTTATGCTCCGTTATGTCTTTCCCCAGCAATTCCTGGCCCGGGTCCGAACACATGTACTTGTAATCTCTGGCGACTATCACCCCGGGCATCTTCGCCACGTAATCGCGCACGGCGGGAACATCGAGAGCCCCGGCGATATTCGTGCCGCAATGGCAGATGTAAAAGCCGATGCGGGCCGGGGCTTTGTCGGAAATTTTATCGTTTAAGTTCATTTTTCAGCTCCAGTTCATAAAAGTTTAGAGTTTAGAGTTTTTTATCCCTTATAATTTATCCCTGTTTTATCGGCGTCTTATCGCGAAATTTCGAGTATCTTTTCCGCGGACGCGAGGCAGCGGTTTATGCCGAGCTTCTCCGGGCTTATGCCGAAGGCGAGGCCCAGCGCCTGGGTAAAATACAGGACCGGCATTTCCGTTTTCCCGTATTTTTTAGAGATCCGGTCCTGATAGCCGTCCAGATTGAACTGGCACAGGGGACAGGGAGTGACCATAGCGTCGGCCCCGCGCTTTACGGCTTCTTTCAGCAGGGAGCAGGCCAGTTCCAGCGCGGCTTCCGGCACGGTGCCGGTAATGCTACCCCCGCAGCATTTGGTTTTCATGGAATAGGGGACCGGCTTCGCGCCGGCCGCTTCCATGAGTTTATCCATGCTCACCGGGCGGACCGGGTCGTCGAAATCGCTGTAGGGCCGCGTAATCTGGCAGCCGTAATAAGCGGCGAGTTTGAGCCCGAGCGGCTTTTTAACCAGCTTCTTTACCTTGTCGACTCCCACATCGTTCAGGATCACGTCGAGAGGATGTCTTACCTTTATTCTGCCGGAATATTTCAGCCCTGCGCTTCCCAGAGCGGAATCCACTTTGGCTCGAAGCTCCGGGTAATCGTTTAAAACGTGATTGGTTTTGTTAAGGGAAAGGTAGCAGGCGCTGCAGGGCGCGATTATATCCATCCCTCCCTGCCTTTCCGCCAGCGCGAAATTGCGGCCGGCGAGCGCCAGGGATTTAACCTCGTCCACGCCCATGTAAGGAGTCGAGCCGCAGCAGTTCCAGTCCTCTATCTCCTCCAGCTCCACACCCAGGGCTTTGGAAACCTCGAGCCACGATTCTTCGTAGGCTCTGCCCGTGCCTTTAAGGGAACATCCGGGGTAGTAAAGATATTTCATGATCAAATCCTCCTTATTTTCCGTCCACCGCGTTCAGGATCGTTTTTATCTCGGAACGGTTTTTGACCGAATCCGGGAAAAAGGACATCCTGCCCGCGCGAAGCAGGCCCAGCCCGAGCCGGCTCATCCCCAGGAATTTGAACCAGTTGGTCTTAAGGAACAACATCGTGACGAGGTAATTTTCGGTGACCCTTCCCCTCGAAAAGATCATATTGGCGAATTCTTTGGCCATTACCGCGGTCGGGAACCGCGCCGGGTACGTCCCTTCCCGTATGGCCCGCCTTTTCAGCGCGTACATTATATCGGTTATCTTTATTTCTTTGGGGCACTGGGCTCTGCAGGCATAACAGCTCGCGCAAAGCCAGATGGTAAAACTGCCCAGGACTTCCTTTTTAAAACCTTCCCGCGCCAGGTTTATTATACGCCGCGGAGTATAATCCATATAGGAGGACAGCTGGCACGCCGAACTGCAGGCGCCGCACTGTATGCAGCGCCTTATATCCTCCCCCCCGGCCACGGACCTCACCCAACGGGCGAATTCGGGATCCCGCCGGGATTCGCGTTTCACCTTTTCTTCAATTCGCATAAGTTCTCCCTCTCCGGCCTTTTTCACGCCGGTTCTTTCTCGTTTTTATCCAGGATATCATTGAAAACCTCACTCGACGAATTTGACGTCGAGATAATGGGCCGAGCAGGAAATGCACGGGTCATAGGCCCTCACCAGCATTTCCATTTTTAGCCTGATGTCTTCCTTCCCCTCGTCTATTATCTCGGGCAGAAGTTTCATCATATCGTACTCTATATTGTTTATGTTCTGGTTGGTCGGTATGATGCAGTTGGCGTTTTTTATAAGCCCCTTCTCGTCTATTTCGTAATTATGGAACAAAATACCCCGCGGCACTTCCACGGCCGCCACGCCGTTCCCGGCTTTGACCGGTATATGGCCTTTCTCATTCACGCCCACCACCAGTTCTTCGGAATAGTTTATTCCCTTCTTCCTGAGGTCCCTCAGGATATCGAGGGCGTGCTCGTAGCAGTGGACGACTTCCACCACCTGAGCCACGGTATTCATGTAGGGATTGTAATCGGGAGCTTTAAAACCCAGATCTTTAGCGGCCTTTTTGGCTTTGGGATGCAGCTTATTGGAGTTCAAATTGAACCTGGCCAGCGCGCCCACCATATAGGATTCCCTGGAAAGCTTGGTGAATTTGGCCGAAGATCTGGGATCCACGAACTCGTTCGTGGCTTCCCTGTAATCCTTCTTCGCGAACCTTCTTCCGTCGGTGGAGCCGATGTCCCCCGAAAGCAACGGATATTCCTCATCGTCCGAGACCAACCCGAGATACTCGGTTTCCCTGTAAAATTCGGGAAATTTAAGTTTGGAGGCCAGTGCCACAGTTTCTTCCATGTCTTTTCTTATTCCCTCGAACAAATCTATCATGGCGTCCAGGTCTTTGGGCCTGGGAAGCTTTGTGAACCCGCCTACTATGGAGGAAATGGGATGCACATGCCTGCCGACCAGTATGTCGCAAACGTCATTGCAGGTCTTCTTCATCCTCAAAGCCCTTCTTACCACCGCGTTATGGGTTTTTATGAGCGGAACGAAAGAAGGCGCCCCCAGAGCGTCCGGGGCGGCCAGCAGATAAATATGCAGGAGATGGCTGTCCAGGAATTCGTAGTCCAGCAGCACCTTCCTGAGCTTTATCGTCTGTTCGCTGGGTTTAAAACCCAGGGCGTCCTCCGCTCCCTGTATGGAAGCCAGCGTGTGACCGCAGGAACAAATGCCGCAGATCCTGGAAGTTATATGCTGGGCCTCGAAAATGGACCTGTCCCTCAGCATACCCTCGAAAAACCTGGGAGATTCCACCACATGGAATTCACATTTCTCTATGTTCCCGCTCTTTACGTCGACCACTATATTCCCGTGCCCTTCCACCCGGGTCACATATTCCACTTTTATGTCGAGATCTTTATTTTTTGGGCTCATTGGTAGCCTCCTTCGCTTTGTTGTACATATCAAACTTGTTTTTCATCAGGACGGGATCAAGGCGGTATTTTTCTATGATATTCTTAGCGGCGTTCTTGGCCGGATTTTTCACCAGGCCCCTGCAACCGTAACAAATGTTTCCATTATTGGGACACCAGGAATTGCAACCCGCCTTGGTCCAGGGGCCGAGGCAAACCACTCCCTTTTCGTATAGACAGCCGTTTTCGTTCAGCTTACACTCGGAACAAACGGGCTTATCCGGAACCGAATAAGGGATTCCCCTTAAAGCGCATTTAAGGACCTCGACTACCTCCGGCAGATAAACGGGGCAGCCGTGAACGTAATAATCCACCTTTACCACCTGGTCCACCGCCTTTGTGGGCGTGGAATCGAAATATGTGTACCCGGCCCCGTAAACGTATTTCCTTATCTCGTCGAGTTCGAAGGAATTTTTCATCCCGTTTACGCCGCCCAGTGTGGCGCAGGATCCGTAGGCAATGAGAACTTTGGACCTGCTCCTTATCTTCTTTATCCGCTCCTCGGCATGATGGTCCGTTATGGAGCCCTCTATCATGGCCACGTCGTAGTCCTTGTCCCATTTCTCGCTCATGACTTCCCTGAACTCCACCACGTCTATCACTCCGAGGAGGTCCAGGAGGTCTTCCCCCATATTCGCTATCTGAAGCTGACAGCCTTCGCAACAGGCGAAATCAAAAAAGGCCACTTTAGGTTTATTCGAGATTTTCTTTTCGTTCTTTGGCATTTTTTTCTCCTTTGATTAAAGCTTTTTAGCGTCTTTGACTTCGTCGTAAGTGAAGGTCGGACCGTCCTTGCAGCAATAATAATTTTTAGGATGGTCTATCTGGCAGTGCCCGCATTTACCCATTCCGCACTTCATATGCCTTTCCAGAGACAGCACGATATGCCTTTCCGAGATGTTTTTTTTGAGGAGTTCGTTTATGACGAACTTGTACATTATGGGCGGGCCCACCACCACCGCGTAGGTCCTTTCCGGATTCAGGTTTATACCGGGGATAAGGCTGGTTATCAGGCCCACATTACCCTTCCACTCGGGGGCGCCCCTGTCGACGGTACAGGCGAAATTGACGTCCAGCCTTTTCTGCCATTCGCTTATTTCATTGCCGAACAACATGTCTTTCGGGGATCTGGAACCGAGAAGTATATCCACTTTCCCGAATTCGCGCCTGTTATCCATCACGTAATTTATGAGGGAGCGAAGGGGAGCGAGGCCGAGGCCTCCGGCCACGAAAAGAAGGTCGTTCCCCACCATGGTCTTAACCGGGAAAGGTTTTCCAAAAGGGCCTCTTACCGCTATATTGTCGCCCTTGTCCAGTTTATGCATCTCCCTGGTGACCCGGCCGGCGGCCCTTACGGTAAGTTCGAAACTGCCCTTTTTGGTGGGAGAGGAACAAATGGAAATAGGGGCTTCGCCCACCCCGAAAAGTTCCACCTGCACGAACTGTCCGGGTTCATGGTCCAGTTCTCCGTCCTCAAGCCGTATGTCGAACCACTTTTCGGAGACCGTCATCTGCCTGGCGTTTATTATTTTAGCTTTTCTCGACTTCCAGTTTGAATTTTTTATTTCCATTTTTCGCCTCCACGCTCAAAATTTGGATTCTTCCGCCACTTCTTTCAGGATCTCCTTGAGATTTATGCCGGCCATACAGGTCCTCGAGCAGCGCCCGCAACCGGTGCAGAAAAACCTGTTAAACTTGTCCACGGGGAATTTGAATTTCCTGTAAACCCTGTGCCTCTGCCTCATGGATCTTTCCCCCCTGAAATTTTCCCCGCCGGCCACGGCGGCGAAGGTCTCGAACTGGCAGGAATCCCAGGTCCTGACCCTCGAACCGGTTTTCAGGTCCAGGTTTATAAAATCCTCCATGTCGAAACAATAGCAGGTCGGGCAGACATTCGTGCAGTTGCCGCAGGAAAGGCATTTTTCCGCCACCTTTTCCCAGACCTTGCTGTTATAGGATTTGTCAAAAATCTCCGGAAGCTTTTTGGGGTCTATATCGACCTCGTTTTTGAAAATCTTTCTTTTTTCTTCCCTTATCTTGTCCATGGCGGCTAAGTCCCTGCCCTCCGCTTTGTCGAGACCGACGCTTTCCACGAAATCCTCTCCCTTCTGGGTATTGACGTTTATCACATACCTGTCCCCCACATCCGTGAAGAAAAGGTCGTAACCGCCGTTCGGAAGATGGGAATTGACCAGGGCGCAGCTGGCGTATTCGTCGCAGTATTTGTTGCATTCCACGCCTATTATAAAAAGTTTTTCTTTCCTTAAGAGGTAATTGTAGTCCCTGGGCCTTTCGTTAAAAACGATATTGAGACACTGTATGCCGGCAAGGTCGCAGGTATGAACTCCCATGATGGCCAGTTCCTCGCATTCCAGGGCGGCCTGAGCCGACGGGGTTTTCCCGCCCAGATCGAAATCTATCATCTTCTCCTTGTTGGGCATGAAATACTTCTTGGGCGGAAGTATCGTGGGGATATAATCAAGGCTTAGCTGGGAGGCGCTGGTGACTTCCTCAAACGCGTAATTATTGTGACCCTTTGCCACCGGACCCACCGCCTTCATTTTTTTGGAAAGGCTTCTTACGAAGCATTCCAGCTGATCTTTTTCCAGTATATGATATTTCACTTTCGCGACCTCCGTTACCAAGTTGATTCCCCCGAATAAAGCGGAATCTCACAAATCCATAGCTAAATTTTATTAAATTTGCCGGAGCATTTTACCTGTCTGAGACCGGCCAAGCGGCGATTATTAGAAAAACTTATAACCCGTAAGCCGGACGGGGGAACAAAAAGACGGCGGCGTATCCGCCTCCCTCCCCGCCGAATAAGAAAATTTAATACTCTTTCGGCGTCAATTTGCTAAAATTTAGATATGACGAATTTAGAACTGGTGCGGGCCATAGCCAACGAGGAACAAGCCGATATTTCGCTTTACGCCGGGGAAAGTTCTCTTTTCTTAAAAAAAATAAAGGGAGGAGCCGATATCGCCGGGACTTTCAAGGCTTTCGCCCTGGACGAACAGGCTCATCTGAACGCCCTTTCCGCGGCGGCCGGGCTGAAATTGAATCCCAAGCCCAGGAGCATACCCCCTTTTTCTTCCCTGAGAAAAACGCTGAGAATGCACCTGGCCAGGGAAAACGCCGGCATAAAGCTTTACGAAGCTCTCCTGAACTACTGCGAAAAAGAAAGCGAAAAGACCGCCATAAAGCGGATACTGCTGCAGGAAGCCCATCACCTCAAGGTAATAAAGAAATATCTTCTTCTCATAGGATGAATATGGAAATAGTTTTTTTCAGACATGGTAACGCTCTTTCCCTCTCCGAGGCGGGAGTTTCATCGGACGCCGAAAGACCGCTTTCCGAAAAAGGCGAGGAAGAAGTAACGGCTTCGGCCGCAAATCTGGAAAGAGAAAATTTCGCCCCCGAAATAATAATTTCCAGCCCGCTCAAAAGGGCCGGACAGACGGCGGCGATAATTTCCCGGCGTTTCAAGACGGAAGAGGTCCGCTTTCTGAATTCCCTGGCCAGTTCCTCGGATATAGGCTCGATTCTCAAATCCGTAATAGAACTCTCCGCCGGCAAAAACGCCTTAATAGTCGGGCATCAGCCCACTCTTAACATCCTCGCCAGGCTCATAAGCGGCGAAGAGGAACTGGACCTGCGCACCGCGGGGTACGCCCTGATAGAACTCGAAGCTCCCGACAAACCCGCCGGCAAATTAAAATCCAATTTCAACTTGTAGGAGAGATTTTGAAACTCAAAACGGCCGCCCTGTTTTCCATAATTATTTTTTCCGCCCTGAACGCTTTCTCCCTCGAGATAAAAGTCAGGCTCTTCTCCAACAAAAGCCTTAAAACGGTTTCGCTTAAAGCCTCCGGCGGAAATTTTAAAATAGGCAAAGCCTCACCCCGGGAAATCCGGCTCACGGCGGAAGACGGGGAAATCCGGGTGAGGCACGATTCCGTTTCCAAAAAACTCAAAAAAGCGGAGATACGCTCCCAGTGCGCCTTTTCGCTTAAAGCCGGGGGAAGGGAAAGGATCTATTACGGTAAACTTCTCGTGGAAAACGAGGGAGGACGGCTCAAAATAGTGAACGAGATCTCCCTCGAAACCTACCTTTTGAGCGTAGTGGCGGCCGAGAGCAGGGACCTGGCCAATTACCAGGCCTATAAAGCCCAGGCCGTAGTTGCCAGGACATACACTCTTGCCAATATAAACAGGCACAAGCCGAGAGGTTACAATCTTTGCGACACCACGCACTGCCAGCTGTATAACGGCTTTTCCGACATAAAAAAAGAAATTAAAAAAGCCGTGAAAGAAACCGAAGGAGAGATCCTGGTCTACCGCGGAAAACCGGCCTGGACTTTTTACCATTCGATATGCGGAGGCGTCACCGAGGACGTTTCTAATTTGTGGCAATACGAAAAAAAACCTTACCTTAAATCTGTGACGGACGGGGAGAACGGCAAGGCTTACTGCTCCGGCGCCTACGGCTTCAAGTGGCGCACCAAAATAGGGCTCAAAACCTTCGAAAAATTTCTCAGGAGAAAAATAATCTCCCCCAAAGAAATTTTTAAAGAGGCAAAAATCGTTTCGCTGAGCCCCTCGGGAAGAGTCATGGAAATGGAGCTGGTCACCGATGGAAAAGGCAAAAAGATTTCCGGGGTGGACTTTTACCATATAACGGGCCGGGACCTCGGGTGGAACGCTATAAGGAGCACCAAGTTCAGGATTTACCTGGAAAAAAAATATATCGTTTTTGAAGGTTACGGTTACGGGCACGGGGTGGGACTCTGCCAGCACGGCTCCGACGGCATGGCCAAACTCGGCTACGACTACCGCGCCATACTCAATCATTACTACAAGAACGTAAAAATGATAAAATTAAAACAGTTGTAAGAAGTTTGCCCGGGAAGCATGACAGTAAGGAGGACTAGAGGATTAGGAGAATAGAGGATAGTTTATCGTAAAGAGTAAAGCGTAAAGAGTAAAGCGTAAAAAGTAATATGGAAATCCCTTACAAACGCTTTCCGTTTTACGTTTCCCGCTTCACGCTAATTCCTTAATCCTCCAATCATCTGCCTTATGACTCTTTTAGAATACATTTTTCTCGGTCTCATACAAGGCGTGGGAGAATTCCTCCCCATCTCCAGTTCCGCGCATCTGGTTATCTTCCCCTATTTTTTAGGCAGGGAATATCAGGGGCTTCAGTTTGACGTCATGCTGCACCTGGGCACTCTGCTGGCCATAATAATCTTTTTCTTCAGGGACTGGATCAAAATACTGAAGGACGCGGTTCAAAAACCGGGAACTTCCGAAGGGAATTTTCTGTGGCTTCTCGTCCTGGCCACCGTCCCGGCCGGGGTAATAGGCCTCGCATTCGAAAAACAGGCGGAAGAAATTTTCAGGAACCCGTTTTTGGTAGCGGCCAATCTGATCTTCTTCTCCTTCGTGATCCTCTGGGCAGACAAAAAAGCGAAAAACTCAAGGGATGCTTCCTCCTTTTCCGCGAAAGACGCCCTTTTGCTGGGCCTGGCGCAGAGCATAGCCATACTGCCGGGGGCTTCCAGGTCCGGCATGACGATAATGGCCGCTCTTTTCCTCGGCTATAAAAGATTCGACGCCGCCCGTATTTCCTTCCTTATGGCGACTCCGGTGATTTTGGGGGCGGGTCTGCTGGAAGCGGGAAAACTGGATCTTTCGGCTCTGGATTCCGGACTGGCCGCGGCTTTTATAAGCTCTTTATTTTTCGGGATCTTTTCGATCAAATTCCTGATGGACTACCTGAAAGACAAAAACCTGACCCCGTTCATAATTTACAGGATCGCGCTCGGCGCGGGCGTATTCTGGAAATATATCTCGGACAGAACCTGAAATTACCAGTTTCATATTCTCACCCGGGAATATTCTAACCTGAAAAATTCAGTTCCCCGCGCTTTTACCGATTAAAGCCGGGAACATTTTTGTTCCTGTTTTTCACCCTTTCAGGGCGGCCACCCCTATAGAGAAGCATCCACGCCCCGCGTCCCACTCCCCGCAACGAAGCAGCCGCTCTTTACCCCACAAGTAGGGGCCGCTCTTTATGCGGTGCGGTAGCCCATACAGACGTCCCATTCCACATAACCCATTTAGACGGGACAGTCGCTCTTTATGCGACGGGACAGCCCCCATTTATGGGGCGTATCCGGATGGCCGGGTTTACCCTGCCACCTGTTCAGCGGCTCAAGGCCGCTCCTTTCAGTATGACCGGGTGGCAGCCGCGGCGGTGAATCCTTCAGCAACTGAAGGATTCAGGCTGATATTTTTTAACCTCCGGAAAAAGCCCGCCCGGCGCGCCCTTCAATAATGCTAAAATATATCCCGGGACCCGATTTATATGGAAGAAAATAAAAAATTCCTGAATCTGAACAAAAGACAGGTTTTCAATATTTTTTTCGTAAGCATACTGCTCATCCTCCTCTATCACCTGGTAAGGATATTTTCGCCGTTTATAGCCCCGATTTTCCTGGCAATAAGCTTCGCCATAATTTTTCATCCCCTTAACTTTTTTCTGAGAAAAAAGGATTTTAACCCAAGTCTCGCGGCCGGATTGACCACCATGAGCGTTTTTCTCACGGTGATAATCCCGATGCTCCTCTTCGGCTGGCTTCTTTTCAAGGAAACGCGCGACATTTACCCCAGAACGGTGGCCTACCTCAACCAGAATACCGGCATCAATCTGACCATCCGGCTTCCCAAAATCCTTCCGGTCTCGGAGTTCGACCTGAAGGAAATAGCCCTCAAGAACGTGGAAGACATTCAGGACAAGATCATAAAATCCGGAACCAGGATACTCAGGAACATCTTTTTCATCATAGTGGATTTCTTCGTGATGATAATAACGCTCTTTTTCATCTTCCGCGACGGGGATAAGCTCCTCAAATGGATAATAGAGATAACCCCGATGGACCCGGACCACAAATACCGCATACTGAACCAGTTTTACCTGACCGTGATAGCCGTGGTGAAAGGCCTGCTCCTTACGGCCGCGATACAGGGCATGGCGGGAGGAATAGGCTACTACATAGCCGGCGCGCCCTCGCCCGTACTCCTGGGAATGTTCACCTCCTTCTCGGCCATAATACCCTTTATAGGCACCTCCACCGTATGGATCCCCCTTTCGCTGGGCATGTTCATCTTTGAAAGCCACATTTCGGGCATATTCATCTTTCTCTGGGGTTCTCTGGTAGTGGGCCTGCTGGATAATGTTTTAAGGCCTATTCTGATAGGCCGGGAAGCGAAACTGCCGGTTTTTCTGCTCTTTATAGGGATTTTCGGAGGACTGAGGATTTACGGACCGCTGGGCCTCTTTATAGGCCCCATACTTATTTCCATGGTAATGACTTTCCTGCAGATCTACGGGGAACACATCGCCAAAACCAAATTCAACTGACGTCCCTGCTTTCGCTCTCGGAACACAGATTCCTTATCTGGCAAACCGCGCATTTGCCTTTCGCCCCGAATTCCCGGTTCATTATTTTCTCCCCCGTTACGGCCAGATATTCCGATATGACCGTTTCAGACCCGCCTTCATAAGGAACCGTTATTTTTTTGTCTATCGAAACCAGGTAGAAACTGAGATAATCCGGGCTCATCCTGCAGCTGTTCTTAAGGCCCAGCGCGTAAATGGCCAGCTGACGGTCGTTTTTAAGGCTTTCCTCGGTCCTCTCCTCGAGCCCCGTTTTATACTCTATAAGCTCGATCTTCCCGTCCTTGAGCCTGTCCACCCTGTCTATGGTGCCTTTTATCCTGAATTTTCCGGCTTCGAAGTCGAAATTCTTTTCATAAAGCGCTATTTTGGCCTCGCTTTCCTGTTCCCTGAGCCAGAAATTCTCCAGGAGCTTTCTTCCCCGGCCGTAAAACTCCATCATCTCCCCCGGAGATTTATAGCCCTCGTGTTTCCAGGCCTCCTCGTAATAAATGAAAAGACTTTCCAGATCGCCTTTGAAAGCGGCGTATTTTTCCAGGGTCCTGTGAATGCTTATCCCGAAGGAAGAGTAGGCGTTGTGCGGAGCGTATTTCCCGTCCAGGTAAACGTATTTATAAAGGAAAGGGCAGAAAGAATAGGCGTTTATCTTGGAATAATTCAATTCAAACAGTTCTGTCATCGGCTCACGCCTGCGGCGGCAGAGGGGACGCCGCCGGTTTTCTGGGCTTTATGAAATCTATGTTGGTATCCCCGTATTTCTGCGTCCTGTATACGACCAGGCTTTCTGGAACCTGTACTATTTCTTTCCCGTGATGCTGGGCCACGATAAAGCCGTATTCCGAAAGGAGTCCTTCCTCGGCCACCATTTTTATGGTCTGGGAGGAATAGGAAAGAGGATTGTTCTCCCTGTCCCTGTAAGGCGGGCCCATATAAACGATATCGTAGCCCTCGGGACTGTAATATTTAAGCCAGATAAGACCTTTAAGGATATCCCCCTTTGCGACCACGGCGTTCTCCTTTAATTCCAGATTTTCCAGGTTTTTCTTTATGATGTCGAGGCATCTCCTGTCGCTGTCCACGAAAACCACTTTGCCCGCGCCCCTTGAGAGGGCTTCCAGGCCCACGGCCCCGACCCCGGCGTAAAGGTCCAGAAAAAGAGACCCGGTTATATTAGGCCTTATTATGTCGAAAACGGATTTCCGCATTCTCACCGAAATGGGTTTGACGTGGTGGGACGCAGGGAGGGAAAGTATCCTTCTGTTTTTTTTGGCGCCGGCTATTATTCGTATCATCCGAACACCCGCTTGCCCCGGCGAAGCGGGGCCTTCTTTATCTTTAAATCCAGCCGCCCGCTTTCAGCGGTCAAACGTATGGCTGGATAAGCGGGTGTCTGGATCATAATGATTAAACCTTTTTGTAACAAATTTATAATTTTCTACAATATATACTGTATATTATAGAATTAATTCACCTGTCTTTTGCAGCATAAGGAAACTATGGCGAACCCCGATATAATCATTGTCGACGACGATCCGATGGTGGGAGAGCTCTCGCGGGACCTCCTTACCGACGCCGGCTGGAACGTAATGCTGGTGCAGGATTCCCTCCAGGCCATAGAAATCATAAGGCAGAACATGCCCCGCCTGGTCATAAGCGACATAATGATGCCCGGAATAACGGGAATGGACATCTGTAAACACATAAAGACCGATCCCGACATGAAGAGAATAAAAGTAATGATAGTTTCCGGCAAATCTTATGACGTGGAAAAGCAGCGCGCTTTCCAACTGGGAGCGGACTTTTTTCTCCAGAAGCCTTACAACGTGGAAACCTTTTCCGAAACCGTAAAATCCATACTCGAAGGGGTGGCGCAGAACTCTCCCCCTCCCGCCGCGCCGATAAGGGCTTCCCTGGAAACCGACGACGAGAAGGAACCGCAGCTCAACGACCTGGCTAAAGACCAGCTGCGCCTCACCATTTACGGCGCCAAAGCTCTGCCGTCCGTTTTCCCGAATTCCCCCTCGAAGTACGGAAGACAGACCATGTGCGCTTCCCTGGAAACTCACGAAAACATTTTCATCTTCGACGCCGGCACGGGGATAGTGGAGCTGGGAAAGGAGATAGTGAGCAAAAAAAGATATTACAAAGATATCTGGCTCTTCCTGAGCCATTTCCACCTGGAAAACATTATGGGGCTTCCTCATTTCGAGCCCATCCACGACCCCAGGTTCTCCATACACATAGTGGGACCCAACGATCCGGAAAAGACCCTTAAAGAGGTCGTAAGAAGCAATTTTTACAGTTCCTTTTCCCCCGTGAGGTCGGCGCCTAAAGCCAAAATAGACCTTTACGAAATACTGGAAGACAATTACGAGCTCATGCCGGGCCTTAAACTGAGCACCATGTATTCCAACCACCCGACCACGACCATGCTTTACTTCATGGAATTTAACGGCTTCAAAGTAGGTTACGCCCCGGACAGTGAAATTTGGGGCGACGCCACGGCTCTTCAGGATTACGACGAAAGGCTGGGGAAATTCACCAACGGCTTCAACGTTTTAATTCATGACACCTATTACAACGACGAGGATTACGAGAAACTGGCGAAAAAGGGCCATTCCGGACTTACCATAACCACCGAATTCGCCATAAAAAACGAAATTCAAAATCTTGTACTTTTTAACCTGAACCCGGAATACTCCGACGAGACGCTGGAAGGGATGGCGGCAAAGGCCGCTTCGGTGATCCAAAAAGAGAACGCCCCCCTCAAATCCATACTGGCGCAGGAAAGACAGCAATTCATATATAAGATATAAACCGAAAAGAGATTAAGAGATTGAGCAATTAAGAAATTAAGGTTTAAGGGAACCGGTATTTAGCCTGATTACTTAATCCCTGTTTTCTTAATATCTATCTATCAGCTATGACCCTGGGTAAGATTAACTTCCCTCTGGGGGATGGCGCCGAATCTTTCCTCGTATCTTTTGATGTTTTCCATGAGGGCCATCAGGAATCTTTTTGTGTGTACCGGGCTGGAAATAATCCTGGATCTCAGCTTGGCTTTAGGCTGGTTGGGCTGTAAAAACAGGAAATCCATTATAAATTCCGTTTCGCTGTGGGTTACGCCGGCCAGGTTGGCGTAAGCGCCCTGCGCCGTCTGCTCGTCCATCTGGACCTCGAGTTGGAGTTGATTCGCGTCGTTTTTCTTTTCCGTCATAAATTCCTCCGAAAACGTAAAGTGTAAAGGGTAAAACGTAAAGGGTTCAGCGAACTTCGTTCGGAATCTTAACGGCCGGGAGCCCCGCTTCCTTGCCGCAGTAAAACTCTTTACCCTTAACGCTTTACGATTGTATTTTAAAGTATAATATATTTTATATGAAAAACATAATTCTGGCGCTCATTTTCGTTCTTTTTTCAGGCGTCCTTAACTCCCAGGAAAAAACCGACGCCCTCAAGGGCAAACCCAGCCTGGTAAAAAAATATTATCTCCTTTCCTTCAAAAAAAACAAAAAATGGGCGGACGGCAAAATCCAGAGCGAATTCGACACCCACTTCAACCGCGACGGCCGCGTGGTGAAGGAAATAGAAAAAAACGATAAAAACGTGGTAGCGCAGAAAAATTACATCTACAGGAATGAAACGGAAACGGCTAAATTCTGCTCCGAAATCGCCAAAAACATGAACAAAAGCACTTCTTTCACCGATATCCAGACCACCCCCCTGGGGGTTTTCTGCAAAAAAGAACTGAATGCCGGAACTTCCATAAAAATACAGTTCAATCTCACCCCCCAGGAAAAAACCCAGAAGCCTTTTCGCACCTTTTTCTACGTCAAAAAATCCAAACAAACCGAAGAGACCGTTTTCGACTCTGAAAACAACTTCGAATACAAAACCGTGCGCAAATACGACAAAAAAGGGAACCCCCTGGAAAAAACCAAATACGACATGGATTCGCGGCAGATGGAAAAAGAGGTTTACAAATACTCTTTTTCCCCCCTCAGCGTTACCAGGAAATATTTCGATTCCAACGATATCCTGAAAAAGGAAATTCTGGAAGAATACCGCATGGATAACACTCTCAGGAAAGTGACGGAAACGACATATGACGATTTGGAACAGGTTTTTTCCAGGACCGAAACCGGATACGACACTTCGGGTTTCAAAGCGAAGGAAACCTCTTATTCCCAGGACAACACTCCGCAGCACGAATACCGCTACGAACACGAATACGACTCCGCCGGGAACTGGACAAAGGAAATACGCCGCAAAAAAACGATAATCTACGACAAGGCGGTGGACAGCGAAACCCCTCCCGACGTGATAAAAAGAGAAATAGAGTATTATCCCGGAAAAAACTAAGCGAAAATCCCCAAAAAAAGGTATTACCCTCTGTTCAGCGGCTCAAAGCCGCTCCTTTCAGTATGAATAGGTGGCAGCCGCAGCGGTGAATCCTTCGGCAACTGAAGGATTCAGGCAAAAAAATCGACGCGTTCCCCTTAATTGTCGTTCCATTTTATAAAGAACGGCATGGACATGTGCGGGATATTCTCGTTGTGGGGGATGGCCCTTACCGCGAAGTCGTGCCTTCCGCTCTGAAAACATTTTATTTCGCCCTTATAGATGTGGGCGTCGCCCATTTTCCCCTCGTACGCCATGTCGAAGTTTTTCCCGGATTTAAAAACCGTTTCCCCGTCTATACTCCCGACCACCAGCTGGATCTTCACGTCCTCCGGCTTCAGGGCTCCCAGCCATACTATCGCCCTCACGGGAACGCTGGAACCGCTGTGTATCTCCATGTTCGGCTTGAAGCTGTCTATGACGACCCTTACGTCCTGCCAGTTATTCTCTATGTTTTTCACCCACTGCCTCACTTCGCTTATCTTATTCTCGAGCGCCAGGCGCTTGTAGCTTCTCGACGCTTTAACGTAAAACTTCTCGTAATACTCCTTGAGCATCCTGTCGGTATTGAACTGGGGAACCAGTTTGGACACGGCGCTCTTCATCATTTTTATCCACTGTCTGGGAAGGTCCCCCTCTCTTTTATAATAAAGAGGTATTATGACCTTTTCCAGGAGATTATAAAGCGATTCGGCCTCGACATAGTCCCGCTCCTCTTCGCTCCTGTAATTTTCGCTGCCGCCGATGGCCCAGCCGGTTTCCGGCTTATAGCCTTCCACCCACCACCCGTCCAGTATGGAGAGGTTGAGCGCGCCGTTTATAGCCGCCTTCATGCCGCTGGTGCCGGAAGCCTCCAGGGGCCTTATGGGGTTATTCAGCCAGATGTCGACGCCCTGCACCATATACCTGGCCACGTTCATATTGTAGTCTTCCACAAAGACTATCCTGGATTTGAATTTTTTGTCGAGATTGAGGGAAGCCACCGCTTTTATATACTCTTTCCCGCTGGAATCGGCCTGGTGAGCCTTGCCGGCTATGATGAACTGCACGGGCCTCTCGTCGTTGTTCACTAATTTCATGAGCCTTTCCAGGTTTTTCATGAAAAGAGTAGCCCTCTTGTAGGTGGCGAAACGCCTGGCGAAGCCTATGGTAAGGTAATTCGGATTCAGCACGCCCTTAATATCCTCTATTACCGTGGCGTCCGAACCGAGTTTTTGATGCTGACGGATCAGCCTTTCCCTCACCAGTTTTATCAGCTTTTCTTTTCTGACCAGATGGGTTTCCCACATCTCCTTGTCGTCTATTTCCTGTATCCTGTTCCAGTTGCAGTTGCCGAAGCTGAAATTTTCGTAAGTCCCCTCGTTGTGGATATGCTTCCTGTAAAGGTCGTAATGCTCGTGGCTTATCCAGGAATTGGTATGCACGCCGTTCGTAACGTAATCTATGGGCAGTTCGTATTTGGGCAGTTGGGGCCAGATATTGTACCACATGTTCTTGGTGGTATCCTGGTGCAGTTTGCTCACGGCGTTTATGAAAGCGCAGAGTTTCATCGCCATAACCGTCATACAGAAGCCCAGAGAGTTCTTCGCGTCCTTGCCCAGTTCAAGCAATTCGGGGAGAGTGAGCCCGAGGTCCTTGCAGTAACGCTCGAAATATTTCCTTATCAGCTCGAAATCGAAATATTCGTTGCCGGCCATTACCGGCGTGTGGGTGGTGAAAACCGAGCTGGACCAGACTATTTCCCTGGCCGCGTGGAAATCCAGGTTCTTCTCCCTCATCAGGTCCTTTATTCTTTCCAGCAGGAGAAAAGCGGAATGACCTTCGTTTACGTGAAAAGCCTGGGGATTAAGACCCATAGCCCTGAACGCCCTGTACCCGCCTATTCCCAGCACTATTTCCTGGCTGATCCGGTTCTCCCGGTCGCCGCCGTAAAGCTGTTCCGTTATAACCCTGGCCTTGGGCGAATTCTCGGGAAGATTGGTATCCAGCAGATAAAGGGAAGTCCTGCCCACCGGGACCCGCCAGACTCCCACAAGCACGTCCTCTCCGGCCACGTCCACGTTCACCCTGACCGGCTTCCCGTTGGCGTCCTTCACTATTTCCACGGGCATATTGTACCAGTCGTTCTCCGGATACTTTTCCGTCTGCCAGTTTTCCCTGTTAAGGACCTGCTGCACATAACCCTTCCTGTAAAGGAGTCCGACCCCGACCACGGGCATTCCCATGTCCGAAGCCGATTTCAGGTGATCCCCGCTGAGCATTCCCAGGCCGCCGGAATAAATGGGCAGGCCCTCGCCTATGCCGTATTCCATGGAAAAATAGGCCACAAGAAGGTCTTTTTCGCTGTCCTCCCTGTTCTTATTGAACCAGGTGTCCCCGTAACTCATGTAAGAATCGAATTTATTTTTTATATCCGTCACCTTTTTGAGGAAATTCTCATCCCGGCTCAGGGATTCCAGCCTCTCGTACGGGAGGGAGCCGAGTATCCATTTGGGGTTCCGGTGCGACCTGTGCCACAGGTCCTCGTCCATACCGACGAACATCATAATGGCCTCCCAGTTCCAGGTAAACCACATATTGGTGGAAAGCTCGTCCAGGGGCCTCAGTTTTTCCGGCAAATTGGGCATGACGTTAAAGGAATATGTTTTCATCTGAAATCTCCTCATTATTGTTCAAAGGTGTCAGGCTACTTTTTGCGTTTTAAAAAGTAGCCTGACACCTTTTAAAAAGATGGTGGACGTGACAGGGATCGAACCTGCGACCTCCTCGCTGCCAGCGAGGCGCTCTCCCAGCTGAGCTACACGCCCATTAAGAACCGTAACTCGTAATTCGTGACTCGGAACGGCAAAAACAGAATATACGATTAAGTCACTTCACTAATTCTATAAAAATGGGAGATTTAAATCAATGTTTGCGTTTTCAGCCTTCTTGAACGCTTACCCTTAAATTCATAGAATTTATCTACCTTATGCCGCTAACAATCCTATTTACGGGCAACTACGATCCCGGCTACAACCGCACGGCCGTCATAAGGGCCGGCCTTCTCAAGCTGGGACACAGGGTCGAGGAATTCCCCTTTAAAAAAAGAAACGGGGCGGCCCGGGTAAAACTGCTGAAGTTTTCGAAAAACGCCCATTTTA